>WNFS01004166.1_pt1 | contig 15850 bp, 14 predicted proteins | sample 5400141 | NCBI WGS metagenome assembly WNFS01 (sample SAMN13153358, study PRJNA577476) | soil metagenome | isolation source: 60 cm saprolite under Madrone tree | place: USA:California | collected 2016-06-14
CTGTTTGATAAGGGAATGCATCGGGTGCGATAAAGTTACGGCGGCGCACCTCGGCGGGGTCGAGACCTAGTTCGTGAGCGATGCGGTCCATTGTACGTTCCAGGATGTAGGCCGCTTCCGGGCGGCCAGCGCCCCGGTAGGCACCCGTCGGCACCTTGTTGGTCAAAGCACCCACCACCTGGCTGTCCACCGCTTTCACCTGGTAGGGACCGTTGAGCATGAAAGGAGTACCATTGGGTACCAAAACCGTTGACATAGCGAGGAATGCACCCAGGTCAGCAATGGTGCGCACCTTGAGGCCGAGTAGTCGGCCATCGTTCTGGAAAGCAGCCTCGACATAGTTGATCTGGCCGCGCCCATGGGTTTGCGCCTGCAAATTCTCGCTGCGGCTTTCAATCCACTTCACCGGTCGTCCATACCTGACGGCCAGCGCTGCGGCCACGATCTCTTCACCCACAAAGGCGGTTTTACTACCAAACCCGCCGCCTACTTCGGCGTTGTACACACGGATGCGACTACGTTCGATGCCCAGGAAACTGGTCAGCGCGTCTAGTGCCCGGTGAATTGCTTGAGAAGATACCCAGGCCGTCAGTTCGCCGCTAGCCGGATCAAAGTCGAACATGCAGGCTCGTGGCTCCAGCGAACCAGGAGCGAGCCGTTGGTTGACGAGCCGTAGACGCACGACGTGGTCAGCGTTCGCGAAGGCTGCCGCAATGTCGCCGCCCCCCGTCTGAGAACGGAAAGCGACGTTAGAGCCCAGTTCGTCGTAGAGCAGCGGCGCGTTTGGGGCAAGTGCTGCTTCGGGATCAACGACTGCGGGCAACGGTGTGTAGTCTACTGCAACCAGGTCGCGGGCGTCCAGCGCAACAGAGAGGTTTTCAGCCAGCACGACCGCCACCGGATCGCCTACGTAGCGCACCCGGCCCAGGGCCAAGGGTCGCCGTTCCGGTTTTTTGAGACCTGGTGCCGGAATCGTATCAATCGTGCGCATACCGCTTACCAGTTCCGCGCCCGCAAACGCGGCCACGACGCCCGGCAGCGCCCGCGCCGCCTCCAACTGGATGTTTTTGATCTCAGCGTGAGCGTATGGGCTGCGCACCACAGCCAGATGCAAGGCCGCCGGTCGCCCTGCTGGCGGTCTCAGGTCATCCACATAGTGAGAGGTGCCGGTGATCAGCTTAACATCTTCCCGGCGGCGCTCCAGGCCAGCCGGTAGACTCGTTTTTATCATGCTTCTTTCCTTCAAGCGGTGTTTGTGTCTTGCAGATTAATGATAACACTCCGGCAGCTCAGTTGCAAAAATTGCCAGATATGCGCTATCCTTTGCATAGAACGCAAAGAAAGAGAGGAGATATTTCCATGACAAGTCTGCAAGGCAAGGTCGCCATTGTGACAGGGGCGGCTTCTGGTATTGGATTAGCGATCGCGCAGGATTTCGCGCAGCACGGTGTACGAGTGACGTTGTCGGATATCGACGTTGAGGGTGGACGTGCAGCTGCTGCCAAACTGGCCGGGGCGCGTTTCCAGCGGGCGGATATGGCAAACGCAGAGGATATTCAACGACTCGTAGCCGACACTATCGCCGCAGAAGGACAGGTAGATATCCTGGTGAACAACGCCGGCATTCAGTATGTCGCGCCCATCACCGAGTTCCCAGAGGCAAAATGGCGGCAGATCATTGAAATCATGCTCACTGCGCCGTTCTTGCTCACCAAGGCCGTTTTACCCGACATGTATGCTCACAAATGGGGGCGCATCATCAATATTGCCTCCATACATTCTCTGCGAGGATCAGCCTTCAAATCCGCTTATGTCACGGCCAAACATGGATTGTTGGGGCTAACACGTGTCACGGCCCTCGAGGCGGCGGAGCACGGCGTCACCTGTAATGCCATCTGCCCATCTTATGTGCGCACTGCGCTCGTCGAGAAACAGATTGCCGACCAGGCGCGCGTTCACGGCATCCCTGAATCGGAAGTGGTGGAGAAGATCATGGTCACTGAAGGGGCTATTCATCGCCTGCTGGAGCCCGAGGAGGTAGCCCAGTTGGCAACCTACCTCTGCAGCGATGCCGCTAGCGCGATTACTGGTAGCGCCCAGATGATCGACTGCGGGTGGTCGGCGCATTAATGTAGTCTAGCGCCTTGGGATGGGTTTAATCAAATCGCAGTGCTATACCGGGTGAGCGTCAACATTTTGCGTGCAGCCAAACCACCCAGCCCCAGGGCGCAGCTTGCCTGCGCCCTGGGGCTGGGTGCCCACTTTGTGCAAAAATCTGACACTCACCCTGCTATACCAGTATGCGCCTCTGTTAGATTATCGGGCCTATAATACAAAATAGGACACGCTCGACCAGGGATGTCCTATCGTTTTACCTATGCTCAAAGGAGAGAAGCAAGCGCCATGAAAAAGCTTATAACAGGTCTGGTAGTACTGAGCCTGGTCACAGTGCTAGCTGTAGCTTGTGGCAGTAGCGGTGGTGGAAGCACCGATGTCCATATGGGCAACACAAACTTTATGCAGTCGTCGGTCACCATTAGCAAGGGCAGCAGCCTCAACCTGGTCGATGACGTTGCGGTGACACATATTATTAGCAATGGTTCCTGGGTTAATTGTACTGCATCGTTCATCAAGGCATGAATCTGGTTGTGGTTGTGCATTAGCAATTGCATGAACCAGCCCGAATTTGGGGAGATAGGGAGGCATTCCACTTTTGCCTCCCTGCGGAAATGTCTCTGCACTCCAGTGAAAAGCTTCCGTGAGCCAGCATGTGCGGTGGATCAGCCCTGGAACGCATCTTGCAGGCATCTTCTAATCGGTAACCGAGTAGCTGGGCGAACTACCTCGCACAGTTACTTTTTGGGGTCACTGCGCTTCAGAAACCCTTGACTTTGTCATGACTTTGAAGTAAAATAATGACTATAAAGTCATAGATAAACCGAAAAGGTCAAAACATATCCCTATTAGTCAAGAGATAACTACAACGTCACTTCCTTGCGTCGGATATTCCGGCGCAAGCACCAGGAGATAGAACACATGCAAAACACCGTAGAAGACCGAGCGCTGAATCCTTTTCCCTGGTATCGCTTCATGCGGGAGTCACAACCGATTCGCTATGAGCCGCGGTACGGTGGCTGGCAAGTATTCCGCTATGATGAAGTCCTGCGCGTCCTCTCGGACTACGCAGTCTTTTCTTCAGCCTTCAGAGGTCAGGGCCCATTGGGCTCCAGCCTGATCAGCATGGACCCACCGCGTCATAGGCAATTGCGCAACCTGGTCACTCAAGCCTTTACCCCACGGGCCGTGGCCCAGTTGTCGGGCCGTATAACGGCCATTGTCAATGACCTGCTTGATCGGGTCATCGCCACTGGCCGTATGGATGTCATTGATGACCTTGCCTATCCACTTCCGGTGATCGTCATTGCGGAAATGTTGGGTATCCCACAGGAAGACCGGCAACGTTTCAAAATCTGGTCTGATGCCGTCGTCGGTGCTTCCTATCCTGAAGGGGGCAACCCACAGGCAGAGATGAGCGCGTATTTCCTCAATATGATTGAGCAACGCCGCCACGAAGCCAAAGATGACCTAATCACTGCCTTACTGAACGCGCAGATTGATGGGCAGCATCTCAATCAGCAAGAACTGCTCGGCTTCTGCATCCTTCTGCTGGTCGCGGGGAACGAGACCACCACCAACCTGGTCGGAAATGCCTTCCTCTGCTTCGACGAGCATCCTGAGGTGATGGAGCAACTGCGAGCCGAGCCTGCCTTGATGCCAGGGGCGATTGAAGAGGTATTGCGCTATCGCTCGCCCGTCCAATTCATGTCTCGCCGAGCGATTGCCGATATCACCCTGGAAGGCCACAACATACGAGCAGATCAGGAGGTACTTGCCTGGATCGGCTCGGCCAATCGTGACGAGCGCCAGTTTCCCAACCCAGACCTCTTTGACATCAAGAGGACACCAAATCGGCATATTGCATTCGGACACGGCATTCATTTTTGTGTTGGAGCACCACTTGCGCGACTCGAATCCAAGATTGCCCTGACGCTGATGCTTGAGCGACTGCAGGAGATCAAGCGCGTACGTAGCGTGCCTCTGCAAGCGACCGGGAGTGCGGTTGTGTATGGAGTACAGCACCTCCCGATCACGTTCGAACGGAGCGGGAGATGAAATTGTGACCGTCTTCTCGGCTCGACTCCATGGACTGCGGTCCTACAAGAAGGTGCTCAAAGATGCTGCTCTGCAAAAAGATCAAACTCGAGGTCAATGAACCAGATGCTGAGGCGCTAGAGTTCATGCAGTCCAAATAAGAAAGCAGGAATGCTATAATGGTATCGACACACGGAACCGTGGCGCTCGTTGGATCGGGCGAGTTCCTGGAACCGATCGAAGCTCTGGATCAACAGTTGCTTGCTCGGCTCAGTGCTCCCCCGCGAGTGATCGTACTCCCGACGGCCTCGGCACCCGATGGTCCGGGTGTCCCCGAGCGGTGGGCGCAGATGGGTATCAAGCACTTTGCCCGCCTGGGCGTGTCAGTTGAAGCGGTCATGATGCTCACCCGTGAGGACGCCGAATCTGCGGCACTGGCGAGTCAAATTGCTACTGCCAATTTTGTCTATCTTTCTGGGGGTAAACCGCTCTACTTACTCGAAACCCTGCAAGGGACAGCCTGCTGGCGTGCCATCGCGGATGTCTTTGCTGCTGGAGGAGTCGTAGCGGGCTGTTCTGCTGGAGCAATGGTCCTCGCGGGTCATTTGCTTGCCTGGCCCCCGTTGCGGCGTAGCACACCAGCGCTTGGCCTGGTTCCTGGCATAGCAGTCATTCCGCACTTCGATGAAATTCCAGGCTGGCTCACAGGCATTGCCCGCCTGACCTCAAGCGGCGTCACCGTCGTCGGCGTCGAAGGCTCTACGGCCCTTGTCGGTTCACCAGAACAGGGCTGGACCGTCTGTGGGCGTGGAAGCGTCACTGTTTTTGCTCGACCGCCCATCGGCTCGTTGCGTTTCCGTCCACCCCAGCCACCGGAAGCCTGGACCGGTGTACGCGACGCCACCGCCTTCGGTCCCATCTCAGCGCAACCCCCGATAGCGATGGAGAACTTTTTTGGGGCTGCCAAAGTGCCATCTGGCGAGGACTGCCTCCATCTGAATATCTGGTCGCCTGGTGCCGATAATGCTCGCCGCCCGGTCATGTTCTGGATCCATGGCGGGGCCTTCGTCGGTGGGTCTGGATCGATGCCCTGGTACAATGGCAGCGCATTCGCCGTCAATGGCGATGTCGTCGTCGTCACGATCAACTACCGCCTGGGTGCCCTGGGCTTCCTCCACCTGGCCGACCTGGGTGACGAGAACTACGTCTTCTCTAGTAACTGCGGCATTCTTGACCAAATAGCTGCCCTGGAATGGGTGCGCGACAACATTGCGGCCTTCGGCGGTGATCCTGCTAACGTCACCATCTTCGGCGAGTCGGCGGGTGCCATGAGCGCCGGGACGCTACTGGCCATGCCTGCGAGTCAGGGCCTGTTCAAGCGTGCTATCCTTCAGAGTGGTGCTGCTCACAGTGTTGCCAGACCCAAAGCTGCTACGCGAGTGGCGAGTGATTTCCTGACCGCCCTTGGCCTGGACACCGACCAGGCGGCAGAGCTGATCGATGTACCAGTGGACCAGTTGCTGGCTGCACAGAACAAGGTGTTCAGCAGTAGTGGTCTCGTGACCTTCCAGCCAGTCGTTGACGCCATCACCCTCCCGTGCAAGCCTGCTGATGCCATCGCCGATGGCTCCGCCAGAGGTGTAGACATTCTGATTGGTACTAACCGTAACGAAATGAAGTTCTTTACGGTGATGGATCCAAGGCAGGCCAGTGTGAATGAGTCCTTGTTGAAGAGACTGTTTGGAGCAAACGCCGAGCAAGCGCTTGACACCTACAGAGCCGCTCTCCCCGAAGAGTTATCGGTCAACGCATGGACAGACCTCACGACCGACCGTACGTTCCGTGTACCCGCCATCCGCCTGGCGGAAGGCCAGTCGAAGCGAGGAGAGCGTGTGTGGATGTATCGTTTCGACTGGCTCTCGTCGGCCTTTGGTGGTCGCCTGGGGGCCTGTCATGCCCTGGAGATTCCCTTCGTGTGGAACAACCTCGACCAGCCTGGCGTAGCCGGACTCACTGGCGATTCGCCTGCTCGTCAGTCTCTGGCCGACCGTATGCATGCCGCATGGATCGCCTTCGCGCACACTGGCAACCCCAACATGTCCAGCATACCAGATTGGCCTACTTATGATACTGAGCGCAGAGCTACTATGATTTTCGACGAGACGTGCCGGGTGGAGAACGACCCGCAGGCAAACGAACGTCGGCTCTGGGAGGGCGTGCTTTGATGCTCTCTCTTTGACAGTTTTTTTACTGGAGTCAGGCCTAGCCTCGCCAGCTTTCAGGGGGATGTTACAGCTCCCAAGAATTTAGATATATCTTGACAAATCTGGCGTTTTTTGTGTAAGATTGTGGGGGAAGAAGATCACAGCAGCTCGTGAGCGATTCGTGAAGAAACGCAGGCGAAAAGAAGGAAGGAAGCGTTGATGAGCAAAAAACCTCTTCGTTTTCGCGACCTGTGGGTCAACCAAACAGAATTGGGGCGACATTTTGGCATGAGTGCGGTTGCCATTGGGAAAAAGCTGCAAGAAGTGGGACTGCGCACAGAGCAAAAAGAGCCGAGTGAACGAGCGAAAACCGAAGGCTACTGTCGCTTTACCCCAATGAAAGACGGCACTCCGTTCTATCTTTGGAATAAAGAGAAAGTAGCTGGTCTCTTGCGTGAGAGTGGTATGAGCCAACTCAGCGAAAGCGAAGTCGAAGCACGCAATACGGCCACAATGCTCATTGAGCTGGACCGACAAGCTGAGGAAACCGGCACAGACAAGCTCTTCTATTTTGCCATGGATGAGATCAAGCAGCAGGATTATCCCCTGATCAATCGCTATCTTCGTGAATTGGGATCCTCGTTACGGCTGGGGGAGGAAGAAACCATTGCCGAAAGCGGCACGCAGGAGTAGGCGATGGGAATGTATGGTGTTGAAGAGGAATTCTGGGTCGGTGAGTATCACTTTGAGGTGAACTTTAGCAACGGTTACGCTGTTGGACTCTGTCAGCGGGATATCTGGATGGCTCGTCGGAAGATGCTCGAAGATCTGGCGCTTACCGACTTCACAGGACCTCAATTGCTCGAAGCGTATGATGGCCCGGATCAAGATGTGCAGAAGGAGGCTTTTGCTCACAGACTCGAAGCGCTCCGTACCTCCTACAAAGAGGCGCGACGAGCGCCGCATGCCAACAGTACCCGCTTACTGCGCCATGAAAAGAGAGACCTCAAACGTCTTGAGAAAGCTCTGGCACAAGAGTTGTGCGCCCTGGATCGGAGCCACTTTGATCTGAGCAGAGTGCAGGATCAGGTTCAGCACACAGAGGGCGACCACTTTCTCCGCTCCTTCTACTTTGATGAAGTCAACGATCGCTCCATCCACCATTTCTGCCGCACATATGCGACCGATCCAACCTACCGAGCAGATGTCGAGAACGGGGGTGCCATGTGGATAGAGCGCAATGCCCTGTTTCTCAAGAATCTGGAAAGCAGGGCTTTTCGAGAAACGGTGGGGGAGCTTCCCCCGAACGACCAGGGGGTTGCCGTTCTCGAAGCCCTCTTCGAAGAACACTTCTTTCGGTGGATTTGTCAGCATGCCAAGTCAATCCTCGCTGATCCAGAGTACCAACGCCTCAAACAGCGCGATCAGGCATCCGATGTAGCGTGCCATAATGGCGTCGTCGATCCTGGCATGCGGGAGGTGGTTGCGGCCTGGAATGCCTTCCCTGGCGTTGTTGTTAGCAGTTCCTGTCAGGGAGCCAGCGGAATCATCACGTCTGCAGGGAAAACGCTGTTGGTGCCCTCTGCGCACGACGAATGTGCAACCATCGTTATCGTGTTAGAGGACGAGGCGCTCGGCTCGGTGATTGAGGATTGCTTGTCGACTTTTCCCCTGATCTGCCTGACGCAGTTTTCTCGACCCGGCGGATCTTACCGCGAACCATTGCGTCAGCATTGTCAGATGCGAAGCTACAACGTCATATCCAATGCACAGGTTCGACAAGACCTGCTGCGCGTTTCGGGAAAGGTGAGAGCACAGTGGCTTCGATGAAGGTGTCGATTAAGGCGGCCGCACAGGAATTGGGCGTTCGAGAAGAAACGTTACGCCGCTGGGAACAGGCAGGAAAGATCACCTCCGAACGCACCGCAGGGGGCCATCGACGCTACGACCTGGCTACTCTTCGCTTCGTTGCGGACAATCGGGAGCGCAGGAGCCTTGAGCCTGAACCCCATGCTCGCGCGACTATTGGCTATGCTCGCGTGTCGAGTCCAGATCAACTGCAAGATTTGCATCGACAGGTGGGGGTTCTGGAAGTCTACTGTGCGACGAAGGGCTGGACCTGCGAGATTGTGCAAGATCGCGGTTCGGGTCTCAATTATCGCAAACGCGGCCTGTGCGAACTGATCAGGCGGATTTGTTCGGGGGAGGTGGAGCGCCTGGTGCTTACCCATCAAGACCGGCTCCTACGGTTTGGAGCGGAGCTCGTGTTCGCGCTCTGCGAGCATTTTAGCACCGAGGTGGTGATCATCAATGCCGCTGAAGAACGCAGTTTTGAAGAAGATCTGGTGCAAGATGTGCTCGAAATCATTACCGTCTTTAGTGCCCGACTCTATGGCAGCCGCAGCCACAAAAACAAGCAGGTGATGCAGCACCTCAAGGAGGTCGCCGATGAAATCGGTCGTCAAGATCAGGCTTGAAGTCACCGAAGCCCAGGCTGCCATCCTCGACTCACAATCCAAGATCGCCAACTGGCTTTACAACAAGCTGCTGGAAACCGCCAACGACTTGCGCCAGCAATACCGTGCAGCCCCAGACCAGGAGGGCCGCGACCAGATTGGCCTGATCCTTTACACAGAACGCGGCCTGCGGAACTTGATTCCTGGCTTGAAACGAGAGCATCCCTTTCTCAAGGTCGTCTATTCTTCCGTCCTCAAGAATGCCGCCTTACGGCTCTCCAAGGCGATCCGTGACTACCAGGATGGCAAACACGGGCGGCGAGCAAATCAGGTCAATTGGCCCACATTTCGCGCCTGGAAGCGGAGCTGGTTTTCCTTGCAGTATGATGAGCCGCACAAGGGCTATCGCTTGGCCGGACGTACTCTGACGCTAGTGCTGGGCCAGGATGTCACCGGAAAACAACTCACGATCGAGTTGCAGTTGGCGGAAGCGCTCCCCCATTGGGTCAATTCCGACCACATTCGCCAGTGCCGCATTGTCAAAGAAGGTCATCGCTACTCCGTTGTCTTCACTGTGCAGCGGGTGTTACCCAATGGCAAACCGCTGCGCCCCGACAACATTGTTGCCTTGGACCCCAATCACAAGAATTGTGCGTATGCGGTCGGCAGCGATGGGAAAGCCACCGAGATCCACAATCCCTACTTTCTGAAAATCCTGGACAAGCGCATCGATCAGCTCAAGTCCAAGCGGGACAAATGCAAGAAGAAGTCGCGCAGAATCACGCGCCCAGATGGTTCCCAATTCTGGTTGCCTTCCCATCGCTGGATGATGCTCAACGCGTGCCTCCAAGACCTGTACCGGATACGGCGAGAACAGACCAAGCAGTTCCTCTACACGGTCGCCAATCGACTCTATCACGATTACGATGCGGTCGGCATCGGGGACTATGTCCCACACGGCGGCGGTCTCACCAGAAAGATGCGCCGCGCCATGAGCAACCAATCCTTGAATCGACGTTTCAAGCACGTGCTGGCCTGGGTGGCGCTGCGCTCAGGCAAATCATATCTGGAATGGGAAGAAACTGGCTCGACAAGGACTTGCCACGAGTGTGGGTATGTCGTCGCGGGCGGTATCCCTCCAGAGATCCGGGAATGGGATTGTCCCAGACCTGATTGTACTAGTCACCATCTGCGCGATGAGAATGCCGCACGCAATGGCTTGAATCGCACCCTCAAGGCATTGGGGTTGCCCTGCTCGGGCCGTCGGGAGGTCTCCTCTCGGCGTGCCTGGCGGTTCAACGGACTAGGACTCACCTCCGGGGTTCGTTGACGGCTCTGAAACAGGAGCCAGCCGCCAGGAAATCAAATCAGAACCATGACAGGGTCTGGCCCAATGTCTAGATTTATCTAACATTGGGAGAGCGGGAGGTATGTGTGTATTCTTCCTCGTCGCCGAACGCGAACAGCGAACTTTCATGCGCGCAATCCGTAATATAAGTGTGAAGTTCTGAAATGATTTCGCAGTTCGTGTAACGTAATAGAGAGAGCGACAAAACCGTGGACTTTCAGAGGAGAGGAAAGATACTATGACCAACTCGCGACCGTTCACCGCAAGTCTTTTGGCATTACTGGCGGCACTAGGTCTGGTGCTCATCACGACCACAAATGTCCTGGCCGCCACCGTTCATGTCTACGACAACGCACACGTTCTTAATCAATCGCAGGTACAAAGTGACGCCGCAAGCTTGCCAAACCCCATCGACATCTACACTGCTGCCTTTCCAGGCACAGTATACGCTTTTGACCAGCGGGCCGCTGGGCATATTACCAGTCCACGTTTGATCGTCATTGCCATCGATACTATGCACAAGCATCTCGCCATCGACGGTGGCAAGAGCGTTCCGCTTTCAACGAGTCAGTATAGCAGCGCACGCGATGCGTTCATAAGCAGCTTTCGTAGCAACCAGGATTATACCAGAGCAACCATCGCGGCTATTGACTCTCTCAAGAGTTCGCTAGGGGTTGGCAATGGTAGCGTACCTGGCATACCAATACCGGCAGGAGGTATATTCTCCAGTCTGCTCGGTGTGGTATGTTGTGTGGGCTTGATTCTAGTGGTCATCGTGGGCGTGATCTTTGCTGCGAGATGGTTGTTCCGTCGCCGGTCCGGCTTTGCTGGCCCGCAGGGAATTCCTTACCAACAGCCTTACAATCAGGGTTATCCTCCTCCCCAGCAACAGCCTTACAACCAGGGTTATCCTCCTCCCCCCAACTATGGTCCGGGGTATAACCAGGGGCAGGGGGTGAATCCGTTGGTTGCTGGCGGCCTGGGCGCGGCAGGCGGTGGTTTGCTTGGCTATGAGCTAGGGAAACAAGCTGGCGAACATGAAGAACGCGAACGTGAGCAAGATCAGGGTGGTGACTGGGGTGGTGGCGATTTCGGTGGCGGTGCCAGTGGCGACTTCGGCGGCGGTGGCGACTCTGGCGGCGGTGCCAGTGGCGACTTTGGTGGCGATGGCGACTCTGGCGGCGGTAGTAGCGGGGATTTCTAACGTCGAGAAGAGCCCCATCCAGCCCCTTTTTGGGGCTAGAGTTGAATTGCCAGGTGGGGATGGGGCTTCCCCAATGTATCCAGATGCCCGATTTGCCAGTGTTAAGATCAGAAGATGCTTTCTTTTTGTAGGAAGGGAGATCAGAACCATGGCGTATCGTGCAGTATTAGTGTCTGAAGACCCACTGACTTATTTTCTCGACAAGCATGATGGCGAGCCTCACCTGCGTGTCTCAGATGTACTATTACGTGTTAACCGGAGCCCCAAAGAAGTATTTGCTCATCTTATTCGCACCGCCACCATCAGCAAATGGAGTCATTCGGCTTTAGTCTATCTAACAAGTGATCCGCGCTGGGGCTATAATAACATCTTCCTGGTTGAAGCCCTGACCAAAGGAATACATATCACCAGTTGGCGCAATGAGGTGACTCCCTTTGAGCAGTTTACCGTTGGCATCAAACGTCCTCGCCTGGATTGGTATGTCGAGACGCCGTATGAAATCTCAAAGCACGATCCGTGTGACCCGGAAGATGTCCACGGCCTCAGCTATCTGCGCCATGTGCGAGGTATAGCCCTCGATCAGATCAATGGCTTGTTTGACCGCAAAGTGGTCTATGAACTGGCGGCATTGTATGCCGAACGAGTCGCCAAGCGGCATCTTCACTGTATCCCGCAGGTTGCTGATGCGGCCGACGCAGTAGCCAACTTCTTCGAAAAATGGGACGCATCGGATTCCTCAACCACTACCATGCTGCGTTTCATTTGTAGCGGCCTGGTGCAGTACAGCTTCTTTGCAGCGCTCCGCATCCGCATCCTCAACGGCTTTGCCAACCCCGATGAACGGGATGCTGCTATGAGCAATTTGAGCAATATGCAACGCATCATTTTCCGAGAAGACCCCGAAGGGGTTGTACTTGAGTACATACAGCAAGTGCAGGCGGGCAAACGAGATCTGGCTGACCCAATTCCTGACAATGTCCTGGACTTGCTCAAAACAGCCACCCCAGCTGACTTCAACAACAGCCCGAACCTGGAGTGGCGCTATGTCATTCTGAAAGGCCGGGTTTGGCAGATCCGCGAAGCTCCCGGCGACTACCAGCCGCAAAATGACGACGAAGCCGCTGTCCTGGAGCTACTGAGCCCGGAGCATCGAGAATAAAAATAGAGCGGGCGACGGCACAGTACAGGTCTGGCAAGTCATGAAGCTATAAAGCCATGTAAAAGCCCTTGAAAGACACGTTCTTTTCTTCGTGAGAGGATACGAAGAAAACAGACATTCCCCTCTCTCATAACTGATCTTGAAGGGTCGCTATTCATGTTACGCAGAACACTGACCGTATTGCCTCTCACACTGCTATGCAGTATAGTGACGCTATTGCTGAATCTCACATTCACATCCACCACGTATGCCTTCAGCCACACTGCTCCCAAACCAACGCTCATCTTGAATCGACTGCAAGGACCCCTGGGGGTCACACTCACCCTCAAGGGCCAGAATTTCGCCCCTGGACAAGCAGGCTTGAGTTATATCGACTCCCAGAATGTCCCAGGGGCATTTGTTATCCCCAGTGATAGTAGCGTACAGGTCCAGCATGACGGCACCTTTATCACTACCAACCTCATCATGCCCGCAAATGGCCCAAGCGGGACCTGGAAAATTGTCGTCACCGACAGCAGCAGAATCCCCTGGTCAGTACCCTACCTCGTCCTCGCAGCACCTGGTCAGCCGATTGCCGATACACCAAGCCTGGCCCTCAGTCCAACCACCGGAACGGGCGGAGATGTCATTACTTTTACAGGCAACAACTGGTTACCGGCAGGAACAGCCGTCCAGCTCACGTTGCTCCTTAGCACAACCTCAATGCCGCTTCTCGCTTCCCCGTCGATATCAGACACGAATGGCATGATCGCTGGGACATTTCGCCTGCCTGCCAACCTCAATCAACCGCAGATAACTGTGAGTGCCACTGATATAGCTACGAATACACTGCATGCACGAGTCCCAATCCTCCTCATTGCTGCTTCCCCCACACCTTCTGCCAGTCCCAACTCCCGTACCAACGACGGCACCCACCCCTGGCGGTACAGCCTCGCCAATATCGTCTGCGCCTGGTGGCAGAAACAATTCCGGTGGACCGCTTCCCTCCCTGGATCCCAGCATTTGGGGACCTGTGTTGCTGATCGTGGGAGGCGCGTTAGGTGTAGCTGCCGTCATGTTGATCCTTTTCCTCATCCCCTGGGGTGAGCGCAGGGTGGAGCGGTACCCGCGGCGTAGACGCTATTTCTGACAGTATGATCAAGACAAACGGATGCGGTCACCCAGGAGATGTTATACTCATCTTGTATTTTTGCTCTCTGTGAACGTGGCGCGAAATCCTTGCATAGTGGCACCTCTTGCAGGTGCCATGCTATACTATTCGCAGTTTCACATCTCTTTTTTTAAAGAAGGATTTTCATGCCAACCGACATTGATATACTCATCGTAGGTGGCGGGCCTGCCGGCCTGGCAGCCGCCGAAGCGGCTGCCAAATAGGGCGTACACGTACTTCTGCTGGAGCGTCAGAACGAGATAGGGTATCCTATCCACACCAGTGGCGGCAGCTGGATCAGCGATATGCAAGCGCTAGCCATCCCCGAACACCTCTATCACCCGGTCACCAGCGTTTATTTTATCTCACCTCATCGTGAGGTACCACTGTCCTACAACCCAGCCGTCGCCTGCGTCGTGGACGTGCGTGGACTCTACCAGCACCTTGCGAGCCGTGCTATTGCCGCGGGAGCAACCTTGCGTCTACGTCACACCGTCGAACTGACTCTCACGGAAAATGGGCGCGTGTTAGGCGTCACCGCCAAAAACCATCGTGGGGAACGTATCAGCCTGCGAGCTGCCATTACCATCGACGCCAGTGGCTTTTCGCGTCACGTGGGGGTACGTACAGATATGGGCAAAGCCTTCCACCGCTATGGCTATGGAGCCGAATATGATCTGTATGCGCCCAACTATCCCCAGGATGAACTATTCCTCATCATGGGCAGCAAATTTGCTCCACGCGGCTATGCCTGGGCGTTCCCGCGTGGCAATGGGCGTGTCCGCCTGGGCGTCGGCGTCCTGCATCCTGACTGCGAAGAAGATGCACGTCTCTACCTGGACAGCATCATCCGCGACGTACCCCAGTTAGCCGACAAGTTTCGCGATGCCAACCCCATCGAATACCATACCGGCCTGTTCCCGTCCGAAGGCCCCCTCGAACGTTTCTCGCGTGACGGCCTGCTCCTGGCGGGCGACGCCGGTGGGCATGGCTCGACGCTGGTAGGCGAGGGCATTCGCTTTGCCATCTACTCCGGTCAGATGGCTGGCATTGTGGCTGCCGAAGCCGTCAAAGCGGGTGACACCTCCGCTGTCTTCCTCGCACGTTTCGACAAAGCCTGGCGTGCGCGTTTCGGGCGCGACATGGACATTGCCTACATGATTAACAAACGCATCGCCAACTACAGCGACGAGCAGTGGGATGGTGCACTGGAGCTGATGAAGCGCCTCACGCCAGCGCAGATGGCACAAGCCCTGCGCGGCGACTTTAACGCCGGTCTGGTTATGGGCGTCCTTGCACGCAACCCTGGGCTGATCGCCACCGGGGGCAGAAAGTTTCTTGATCTGATGTTGGAACGGATCAACAAGCTGTAGGACTTCCTTGCTGTTCCGAAGGCCTCTTGCATACCAGGCTGCATGGGAGGTATACATTTCGTATAGCCATTGGCGATTTGCGCACGACTGAGCGGAACATGCGAGACCTGTGGCAGGAGTTGCAAGGTAGCCTTGCCGCTGAGAAGGGGAGAAGAATTCCTTATCTTTGACCAGTACGCCTTCGTTGTTTGAAGTCTTCAAGATCGGAACGGTTGATTCGGTAATTATGCCGTGCGGGAGTCCCTAAATCGGTTGCCAAAAGTTCTCCATTTTGTATCCATTTATAGACCCGTCTGATATTCACCTTGAGTTCCCCGGCTACTTGTTCAGCCGTTAATACTTCTTCTGGCATAGTGCCTACTCCTACGATTCTCTTTCCCCTTGCACCGCAAGCTGGTAATACTGTTTCACGATGAGAATGATATGTTATTGTGCTGTACAACGCTCCAATGGGCTAAGATCACCTACGCTATTATATCTTTTCCTTCGTGAAACAGTATAAGGGAGCTTGCACGATTATAACGTGTTCAGGATGGTAAGTCAATTAGCCGTATTGAGAGGTCACTACTTGACATCTTCCTACTGATATGGTATGTTTCATACAGGAGAATACGGTAGAAAACACGAATAGGTTGTTTCCGTAGTCAGATGCCAGATAAAAGAACAAAAGGGCCTACGTTCCCGCGTAGGCCAAGAGAGCCTAGCCATGTAAAGTCCACTCTAGTCTCTCCCTCCCGCATCATAGCGGCAGGAGAGCCACGAGTCAAGCAGTGAGAAAGGAAGCTTGAGTCATGGCACCAACGA
>WNFS01001855.1_pt1 | contig 15843 bp, 9 predicted proteins | sample 5400141 | NCBI WGS metagenome assembly WNFS01 (sample SAMN13153358, study PRJNA577476) | soil metagenome | isolation source: 60 cm saprolite under Madrone tree | place: USA:California | collected 2016-06-14
TCGGCGATCCGACACCGAAGGGAACGATTCCACAGAAAACAGGGCCGCAGTATTGGAACCGGCTCTATCACCAGAAGACAGACGGCACGTTCGAAGACGTCACGGAAAAGGCGGGACTGCAAGGAACGGGTTACGGAATGGGAGTAGCCGTCGGGGATTACGACAATGACGGCTACGAGGATCTATATGTTACTGCGTACGGCGGGAACAAGCTTTATCACAACAATGGCGATGGCACTTTCACCGATTTGACGCAAAGAGCCGGCGTGGGAGGCAGTGGGTGGTCGACGAGTGCGGCTTGGGTGGATTTGGATGGCGATGGATTCCTTGATCTGGTAGTGCTGCGGTATCTCGAATGGGATTTTGACGACATCTGGTGCGGAGAACACAAAGAAGGATACCGAGCATACTGCCATCCAGATTTCTTCAAGCCGGTCTCTCCGCTGGTGTATCACAACAATGGGGATGGAACCTTTACGGAAGTCGGCGCGAAGCTGGGACTCGCGCGACCGGGAAAGGGTTTGGGACTGGCGATCGCGGACTACGATCGCGATGGGCACATCGATTTGTTTGTGGCCAACGACTCAATGGTGGAGTTTTTGTATCGCAACAAAGGAAATGGAACGTTTGAAGAGGTAGGGCTGGTGTCGGAAGTGGCGGTGGACATTGACGGGCGAACCTACGCAGGCATGGGCGTGGATTTCGCAGACTACAACAACGATGGCTGGCCGGACATTGTGGTGACTGACCTTGCCAATCAAAGGTATGCGCTGTATCAGAACAACGGCGACGGCTCATTTACGTATACCAGCACGACCACGGGAATCAGCAAGATGACGCTGGCCCACTCAGGCTGGGGGATCCGGTTCCTGGACTACGACAATGACGGATGGAAGGACTTGTTGATCGCGCAGGGTCACGATTTGGATACCGTGGAGTTGAGTTTCCCGAATCTGCGATACCGCGAGCCGATGATTTTGGCACGAAATACAGGCAAGGGCTTTGTCGACATATCCCCGGAGTCCGGAGCGATTTTTCAAAAGGCGTGGGTGGCGCGGGGAATGGCGACCGGAGATCTGGACAACGACGGGCGCGTGGATGCGGTGGTGACCACAAATGAAGGACCCGCATACGTGCTTCACAACGAGACGGCCACAGGGAATCACTGGATTCTGCTGAAACTCGTGGGACACCGGAGCAATCGAGATGGAATTGGCGCGGAAGTGAAGGCTGTGACCGCCAGTGGAGCACAATTTGCGACAGTTACGACAGCGAGTAGCTACCTTTCGGCGAGCGACAAGCGCGTGCACTTTGGTCTCGGGAAGAACGAAGTGGTGCAGCAGATTCAAGTGCGCTGGCCGAGCGGGATTGTGCAGACATTGAAAGATGTTCGCGCGAATCAGGTTTTGCAAATCGATGAACCGAGCGAATCCGCGCGCTAGTAGGAGGAGGCACGGAGTCACTGTCGTGCTCAGGATGCGTGTGCTGGCCTCATTTCTTGTCGCATGCGTTTTCACTCTTGCTGGCTTTGCGCAAACATCCGGCGATTTGGCGCTTGGGTTGAGCGAATTCACCAAGGGGAATTTCAGTTCGGCAGTGTCGCTTTTCGCTCGGGCCGAAGAAGCCGCCCCGGGCACGACCGATGCCTTGCTCTACGAGAGCAAGGCTCACATTCATCTAGAGCAATTCACAGCGGCAGAGACCGCGTTGCGGCGTTATCTTCTGGCGCATGCCACTTCCAGTGACGCGCTGTACTTGCTCGGCTATGTATTGCACCGCGAGGGCAAAGCCACAGAGTCGCTGGAGACGTATACAAGGGCTGCGCAACATCGGACGCCTGCCGGGGATGATTTGAAGATCGTTGGACTGGACTATGTTTTGTTGAATGACTATCCGGATGCCATCAAGTGGCTCGAGAAAGCCGTGGAGGCTGAGCCGAAGAATAAGGAAGCCTGGTATTTTCTGGGGCGCGCCTATTACACGAAATCCAACATCCCCGAAGCACGCAAAGCATTCTTAACTGCGCTGCAGCTGGATCCGCGTGACGCCAAAGCAGAAAACAATTTGGGATTGATTCTGGAATCAGAAGCACAACCTGACGCGGCGATGGATGCATATCGCAAGGCAATCCAATGGCAAGAGCAAAGCGTGCGTCCGAGCGAACAACCGTACCTAAACTTGGGAAGTTTGCTGATGGAACAATCGCGCGTGGGCGACGCGATTCCGCTGCTCCAAAAAGCGGTCGAACTCACCCCGGAGAATGCGATTTGCCGCTTGAAGTTGGGCACGGCATATTTGCGCCTGGGAAAGTTAACAGACGCGCAACGGGATTTGGAAAAGGCGGTGCAACTCGCGCCGGATGATCCGGCCGCGCACTATCAATTGGGAAAGTTATACAAACAAATGAAAGCCCTGGACCGAGCCAAGGCGGAATTCGATCGAACTGCCGAACTCCAGAGCCGTGCCGCATCCTCCAAACCGCAATAGATTCCTCTGGAGACATCCCCAATCGGCAATGGTCTCGTGACCTAGTGGCGTGTCCGCGATTTCGGCGGCCAGTGGAATGTAACGACAGCACCGGGCTGAAGTGTGTAGGTTGCATATTGGCTTTGCCAGGCGATGCTAAAGGTCATGGCACTCTCGCTGGGATTGAGCGCCAGCAACACAATCGAGCCGTCTGAGTTGCGGAAGGCAACGTGTTTAAGCGGCGATTCCTCTGACGCGATGGAATCAATGCGAAGAGCACCCGGCGCAACAAAATTGCTGGCGTGGGCCAGAGCGGCGAAGTCCACCGTAGGAGTGACCGTGGCCGGCGATTTCGAGTGGTCGATGGTGACTACGCCGCGACAGTTTGTGCATCCGCCTAAATGCGGCGCGTGATTTTGATCGAGAGCGAGGTTCCAAAGAACGATACTCTCCCCCCAGTTGCGCGTCGTTTCGATAATGAGATTCGCCTGAGCCACCAGCAAATTGCCTTTTTGCCATTCGCCGCCGGAACATTCCGTAAGCCAGATTCCTTTGGTGGGGAAATGATCGTGGAGTTTGGTCTGGGCGTCGGGGCCGCCCCCGTAGCAATGTGTGGCAGTACCGGCAGAAAATTCCGCAGCTTTGGAATCGCTCAAGAGTTTCTCGGGGAAGTCGATCAAGTCCCAGTTGTGATCGAAAGCCATGATCTTCGTCTTGAGATGGGCGTCTCTAAAGGCGGGGCCGAGATGTTCACGGATGAAGACGGTTTGTTCCTCAGCGGTCATCCCCATTCCGGGATAGTCAGAAGGAATGTTGCGCGGTTCGTTCTGGGGGGTAACAGCAAAGATGGGAACGCCGGCGGCTTCGTAAGATTGTACGAAGCGCACGAAGTAGCGCGCAAGCGGCGCGAAAGACGATGGAAGCAGCGTGCCGCCAATCATGGAACCAGAGGTTTTCATCCATCCCGGAGGGCTCCAGGGGCTGGCGATGATTTTGAGCTTAGGATTGACGGCAAGAGCTTCGCGAAGAACGGGAAGAATGTATTGGCGATCACGATCGATAGTGAAGTGTTTCATCTCAGGATCGGATTCCCCCGGCGGCACATCGTCATAACTGTAATCTGCGAGAGAAAAGTCGCTGGAACCCATGGGCTGGCGGAGAATGGCAAGGCCGATGCCCTGCTTTGGGTCAAAGAGCTGCTTGAGGAGCGCTGTTCGCTGAGGTGGCGTGAGTTTTTGTGAGAGCAGCCAGGCGGAAGACTCTGTGAGAGAGGCGCCGAAGCCGTCCATTTCCTGGTATTTCGCGGCGTCGTTGACGGCAACGGTCAATTGTGGGGCCCGCGCCGCCGCGAAGGTCAAGGGGGGCTTCTCCTGCAACGTTTCATGCAGCTCCTCGGAGGATTCGTACACCTCGATTTGGGAGACCCGATGAGGTGGGGATGATTTCTCTTGTGCCATCGCTGACGGCGAAAGCAGAAGCGCTGCGCAGATGACTGGGAGTAGGAGGGACCGAGGGATGTAGCCCCCCTCCCCCCGGTTTTTTGTAAGTGTTGCATCTAAAGGAGTTAAAACGGACGTAAGTCTTGACGTAAGTCTTTTAGATGCAACACTTACGAAGGTTCCTGCAAGTGTTGATTTTAAAAGAGTTAGGAGAACTCCAAGAGGCTTGCGCGATATGACTTCTGGAGAAGGCCGGAAAGACGTCGGGACAGCTTGCGGCAGCCGGTGGACACGATACAGACAGGAGTGTGAGAAAGGAGAGGATAGAGCGCGAAGGTGGGCCGCTTGCAACATAATCATATTATACGAACTGGATAATGTTTGTCAAGGTTAATATAAGTATTGCAGTTTCTATGAGATAGCGAAGTGGCGTTTCCGCCCTCAAGTCAGTTTGGAATCCTAGGCCCGAGATATCCAGACTCTCATGTTTCCAGATGTCCTCTTGTGCCGCAGGTCACTGAGGATTCTGTTTCTGCAGTTTCCTTTCTAGCTCTTGTTGCCGGCGCTCGGACTCTTGATCCCTGAGTTTTTGAAATGTAGACATGGCCTGTTGTGCTTCCTCCATCCGGTGCATCCGCCGGTAAACGATGGCCAATTGATACCAGGCCTGCGCGAGGATTTCGGGATTGGAGTTGAGTGTGACGGCCTTCTTCAGTGCGTTCACCGCCTCATTCTCATTTCCGAGTTGCATTTGGGCACGCCCGAGGTAATAGTACGCCTCCTTGAGATTGGGTTCCTGACGCAGGGCCGCTTCAATCAAGGGTTTTCCTTCCGCCGGTTTGGCGCTTTCCACCAGCAAACTCCCCAGCTTGTATGTTGCCAGCATGCTGTGGGGATCGATGGCGAGTTCCCGTTTATACTCCGCTTCCGCTTCCTCTATCTTGTTGAGTTTCCAGAATTCTGTTCCTAATTCTTCATGGAGTCCGGGCTGCTGGGGCGCCGCTTTGATGGCCGCCTGATATTCGCTGACGGCATCCATATCGCGATCAGCTTCGGCATCCGCTTGAGCGAGCACCTGGCGGACACGCCAAGAGTCCGGGTCCGCATGAAGCATGCGTTCGTAACTCAACTTGGAAACGAGCAAGTGGGCATGCCCGCGATGATAGAGAATGTCCACGTCATCGGGTGCGAGTTTGGCTGCCTTATCCAGGGCAACTGCCGCCTCTTCGGGCTGTTCCTGTGCGAGTTCCACCACCCCAAGCCACATCCAAGCCTTGGGGTCGGCAGGATTGAGCTTGATCTCGAGGCGCAGGGCGGCGACGGCGGGTCCATATTGGTTCAGCCGGTAATGCGCGATGCCGAGGAACAGATTGGCGCCGCGCAGACGGGGATTCAAGGCCAGCGCTTTCTTGAGACTCGCGAGAGCATCTTCAAACCGGCCTTGTTCTTCCCGGACCAGGCCAAGATTGAAATGAGCTCCTACAAATGTTGGCGCGGAATGCGTAATGTTCTCGAATCTGCCGCCAGCTTCCTCCAGGCGACCCTCGCGCATGGCGGCGGTGGCCAGTTGAAAAGCTTCATTGACGTCAGCGCCACCCTGCGGCGCGGCCTGAATCGGCCAGCAAGCTATAAAACATAAATGAAAAATGCGAGCCAGGATTACGCCTTGGCGAGAGAGGCTCAGTGAACTCCACCGCCGCGCCTTGTTGGGGCGATGAAAGAAAGAATCGACTGGAGATGGCATGTTGGAATTCTATACCTCGCCGCGACCGCGAGAAATGTTTTCAAAAATGGAAAATCGTCCCGCCCTCCAACGAGAGCAGGACGATTTTGGAAACGTGAACAGGCGAGTTTCAGAACTGGTAGCGCAAGGTGAATTGCACCTTTCTGGAGCCGTCAACAGTTCCAAAGACCGCTCCGAATGTGCTGTCGCCCGGCCCCGCGTCAGGCCTGCCGAAAACATGGCGGTTGAACGCGTTGACGAGTTCCGCCTTCAATGTGACGGTCTGCGATTCGAGGAAACTCACTCGCTTGATAATCGAAAAGTCCTCATTGAGATATCTTTGACTGCGGAGCTCACCGGTTATGCGCGGCATGTTTCCGAACGTATACCCACGCTGTGTAATCAGATTGGTAGCATTCGGATCGATAAACGCTGCGCAGTTGAAATAGGTGGGGCCTGCAGCTGCCGTGAAAGTTCCATCAAGGCCCTCTTTGCAACCGCTTGTGCCCGTGTTGGATGCGCCTGCCTGATCAAACGAAGAAGCCCCAGGACTGAGCAATGGCTGACCGGGAACTCGATTCAATCGAATACACCCCGTGAGAAACGAGGTGTATCCTGGGATTCCCGTGGCGCAGCTAAAACTCAGCGGCTGACCACTCTGGTAGCGCTGAACGCCACCAATTTGCCATCCGCCGATCACCTTGTCAGCGATGCCGCCTTTGTTCAGGAATTTCTTGCCCTTCCCTAGCGGCAGTTCGTAGATGTAGCTGACCACCAAAGTATGGGGGATATCCTGATAGCTCAGGCTCTTCTCGCCTTTGAGGTTGAAGGAATTCTGGGCGAGACCACCGCCTGAGAACTGCGCAAAGCTGGGCAAGGCACTGTCAGCATCCGTAAGGGTCTTCGAGTATGTGTAAGAGGCAAGGAGGTTGAGGCCATTGTGGAAACGCCGTTCGACCTTCATCAAGAGAGCGTTGTAGGTTGACTGGCCGAGATTCTCAAGGCAGCAGTCCGTATCGATGTTCTGATATTGAGGGAACGGGCGAAGGGCCTGGGCTACCGTGCCTCCGCCACCAGGTGCGCAACTATAGTCGGCGCAAAAGTTCGCATACGGCGCTGCTACCGGAGAAGCGGGATCTGTAACCTGTAGATTGAGCTTGTTTCCTAGAGAGAAGAATTTGGGATTCAAATTGTCTATTTGCGCCAGATTGGAGCGTAGACGTGTGGCATGCATTCCCACATAGCCCACGCTGAGAATGAGGTCCGGCGCAAGCTGGCGTTCGAATTCCAAGCTCCAGTTCTGGATCAATCCCGGACGTCCATAGCTTGACGCTAGGTATGTTGGGCCGCCAAATCCGGCTCCGAAGCCTCTGTTATCCTGAGCAGGATCCAAGTTGGGAGGGGGCGTAAAGCTGGGAATGCCCGAATCGAGCGATATGACTGGACTGAATGGGGCGCTGGCACTCGGGGAAGCCGTAAATCCGTCAGTCAGGGACTGAGCGAAATCTCCGTAGTCGAGTGGCCCGTAATAAATAGCATATCCGCCTCGGAGAACGGTCTTGCCGAGGTGGCCAAATAGATTATTCGGTGCGTATGAAAAACCGAGGCGCGGAGCAAAGTCCCTGTAATACGTCTGTGCTCCCGCAGCGCTGCAGTTGCAGCGTCCTGGCCCGCTACCGCCGAAAATCAAGGCTCCGGGGAGTGGGCCACTTGGTCCGATAGCTCCGGGATTAGGGGCGGTCAGGCTAATAACAGACTGTTGGTTCTGTGATTCCGCCCGCGGCGTCTCCACTTCGTAGCGCAATCCGATGTTGATCATCAGGTTGGAACGAAGCTTAAAGTCTTCCTGCGCGTATCCGCCGATGTAGTGGGATTTAAAGCGCGGCTGGTGCGAGCGGACCGCGAGCGACCAACTCTGCACAGCACCGATCAGGAAGCTGGCATATGCGTTTCCGGTCGTGGTTCCACCGCTGAGGGTCGGCTCAGCAGCCGTCTGAGCGAAATCGAAGCCCAATCCTGGTGACTCGTGCGATCGGTCTATTACGGAGTACTGATAGGCACGCCCATCGATGCCCAAGCGGAGAGTGTGGCGTCCCTTAGTCCAAGAAACGCTATCTGCCAGGACTAGGCTGTTCACGTAGTTGGCGTCGAATTGAGCTGTTCCGTAACTCGTCAATGATTGCAGACCACCTCCGGCAAAACTGATTTCTGGAAAAATTGGTCCGTGGGCACCGGAAATACCGAGTTTTGCGGGCCAATCTGTCCCGTTCGCGGAGCTGGCAAGGTTGTTGTTGTAAATCCGGTTGAGGCCGACGTTTAAATGGTTCAGAAGCGAAGAGCTGAAGAAATGGTCAAACCCAACGCGGTAATAGTCAGTGACGAAGGGATGGCTAAAGGAACCACCGTCGAGTGGCGCCGGAAGGTTTGGGGTGCCATTGATAGATTCCTGATCGCGCTTGCTGAAGGAAAAGAAGAGTTTATCTCTTTCAGAGAAACTATGGTCAATCCTCACTGTCCAGGTGGTATCCAGGATCGGATTGACAGTCGTAAAGTTAAAGTTGTTGATAAGCAGATTCTTGTCCGTCGACGTGGGCTCCGGGGTCAGCGCCAGAATGTTCTTTGCCACGGTGCTAATCGGAACCGTGTTGTTTGCAAAAGGCTTACGACACTGCACCCCTCCTATGGTCTGAGTTGTGGAGGGATCGAAGATTTGACCTTGCAGAATTGGGTTGAAGCTGTCACAGGGATTGAGAATAGGGTTGCCCATGGCATCCTTAAGCGCTGGCCCCAGAAACGCCGAAAAATTCCCCTGCCGTTCTTGGTCAGTCGGGACCGTACTGAGGTTGGTTGAACCCTGCTTCTGCCTATATTGCTCCCACGAGAAAAAGAAGAATGTTTTGTCATGACCGTTATATATCTTGGGAATCCAGACCGGCCCTCCGAAGGATCCGCCATAGTCGTTCTTCTTATCGACGCTTTTTGGTTGTTTATTGAGATCCTGAAACCACTCCCTTGCGTTCAGGTCTTCATTACGGAAAATGTCATAGGCTGATCCGTGAAATTTATTTGTACCTGACTTTGTTGTGAAGCTTTCGACGCCGCCAGTGGTGCGGCCGAACTCTGCCGGAACCGTTGAGGTCGTGACTTTGAACTCCTCAAGCGCCTCCACGGATGGCGCAGTTTGGTCAAACGAGGAGCCGCTGTCCGCGCGCGCCGTGCTGGCTCCGTCGAGAAGTACCTCGTTCCCGAAGTTCTGGCCACCGGCCAGTTTTGCCTGGAAAATGCCGCTGCCGCTGTCCGCCGTGCCTGGTCCCGTGGTTCCAGGCGTTAGAAACACGAAAGTCTCCGGTGAACGTAAATGGCTTTGGCCGGTCGCATTTACGGCTAGGGGAAGCTCCAAAATTTGCCTCGTGCTCACCACAGTCCCGATGTCGGAAGTCTCAGTTTCGAGGGTGGGGACATCGGCGAGCACCGTGAGCGTATCCGTTACTACGCCGGGCTGGAGGGTGACGTCCAGGGAGGATGTCGTGTTGATTTGTACCACCAGTCCTTTTTGCTCAGAGGTCTTGAAACCGGTGGCGGTGATAGTCAGGTTGTAGACGCCGACTTGCATATCGGGAATCCGGTATGCCCCGGTGTCCGTGGAAGTGGTTTTGTACACGGCGCCAGTGTTCGCGCCCGTGGCGGTAACGCTTGCCCCTTGGACGACCGCACCTGAGGAATCGAGAACGGTGCCTGCAATGGTGCCGCGATCGGATTGAGCCAGGGCTGTGCCTGTGGTAACAAGCACGAAAATCATTACTGCAGCAAACCTCTGGAGAAAAGATAAAGAGCGCATACTGTCGCCTCCTGCCCAGTCGAATCGCACCAACAACAGCCCCCGGGCTGGGGTATTGTTATAGTTGTTTCGGCCTGATCTGGCCGAACCTCGACGACGCAGGCAAGGCGCTACTTAAAAGCGCTTTCCCAGGCACCCATTGTTGCCGAACATTTGGCCTCAGCAAAGATATTGTTGTCAAGGATAAAATTTTTGGATAGGGTTTAGACAATCGTTTGTCTTGGCGCGTTTTGCCCGGAAATGAGCAGCTACGCGCAAATCTCGGCATCGGCTGTTTGCTGGTGTCGCCCGGCCTGGGAGCTTTGCTAGGCCGTAATCCATTGTTCAGGCTATGCTTATGCAGCCCCTGAAGAGCAAAATACACGATCCTGCTGGCAAGGGCACTGAGTCGACTGTGGCTCCCCCGAAGAAAAACCAATCGTCCGCGGATAAACCAGTCAGCTTGAAAATCCTCGCGGACTATCTCGGCCTCTGCCCCGCCACGGTTTCCGTAGTGCTTAACAATGTTCCGGGTCGTTCTATTCCCGCCGAGACTCGTGAACGCGTCCGTGATGCGGCTCGCAAATTCAATTATCAGCCCAGTCTCTTGGCGCGCTCGCTGCGCAAACAGCGCACCTTTACCGTGGGAGTGCTCGTCCCTGAATTGAGCGATGGGTATCACACCCTGGTCATGAGCGGCATCGGCGATCACTTGATGCGCGAAGGATATTTTTATTTCAGTGCGCATCATCGGCACAAGCCGGACATGATCGAGGAGTATCCGCGGCTACTGCTTGGCCGGGGCGCGGAAGGAATTGTGACCATCGATACGGCACTAACGCACAAATTGCCGATTCCAGTCGTGGCCGTTGCCGGGCACCGCAAGATTGCCGGTGTGACCAACGTGATCCTGGACCATAGGCGGGCGGCCGAGCTCTCCTTGCGTCACTTATACCAACTGGGTCATCGTCACATTGCGTTCATGCGCGGTCAGTCGTTCAGCGCGGACTCTGACTATCGATGGCGCAGTCTGGTCGGAGTAGCCAAGGAAATTGGGATCGAAATTCGGCCGGAGCTGACTATTCAGTTGGAGCGAGACCTGACTTCGCCGGAGCTTGGCTACCCCGTTGTTCAGGAATTGCTGAAACACCGCAGGGCCTTTACCGCTATTGTTTCCTTCAACGATATATCAGCAATTGGCGCGATTAGGGCTCTGCGGGACGCGAATCTTCGCGTGCCCGAGGATGTATCAGTAATCGGCTTCGATGACATCCAGGTCGCGGCGTACCACAATCCCCGGCTCACCACCATTCGGCAACCTCTTCACGACATGGGGGAAACTGCCGCTCGCATTCTTCTCCAGCGAATGCAAGGGTTCAAAGACTATCCTGTAGAATTCGCCGTGCCGCCGGAACTCATCATTCGTGAAACCACTGGTCCGCCAAATGCAAAGGCGCTCCGGCAACGCGTTCGGCCTTGAAGCGGGTGTTGCTTTTGTCCAAGAAAGGAGCCTTGACAAGCCTTGCGAGCCTGCGTAAAAGAAGAGCGTGAAGACGATTTCGGAAACCGATTGCGAATCCTCCACTTAAACAGAGAAGAAGGGATCCAAATTCCCATGAAGATCGAGCGGATCTTGTTCGTGCTTGTAATCGTAATCTTGTCGTTGTCTCCTGCGGTGTATTCGCAGGGCGCAAATCCTGAGAAAGTCTCCTCCTCACAGTCAGACAAGTCCATCGAGTCTTTCCTGGGCCGTTGGGATTTGACGCTGAAGGCGCCAGACCGGGAATATCCCTCGTGGCTGGAACTTCGCCAGGAGGGCGGACAATTGAAGGCAGAGATGGTGGGCCGTTGGGGCAACGCAAGACCGCTTCCCAAAGTTGAAATTTCAAATGGCCACCTCACTTTCGTTTCCCCCAAAGAGGAGGAAGACCGGCCTGAGGACATGGTTTTTGAAGGAACGCTGGTCGGAAAGATTCTGTCGGGAACTGTGAATGGACCAAATGGAACAACTTGGAAGTGGACCGGCCAGAAGGCCCCGTCACTGAAGAGAAGCAGTGCCCCGAAATGGGGCAAGCCGATTCCGTTGTTCAATGGCAAAGATTTGACAGGATGGAAAATGGCGGGACCGGGTGCGACCGTGTGGAAGATTGAAAACGGTAACTTGGTCAGTCCCGGAAACGGTCCTGAACTGATCAATGATTCAAAGTTCGAAGATTTCAAATTGCATGTTGAATTTAACTGCGCCACCACTTCCAACAGTGGCGTCTATTTGCGCGGCCGCTATGAAGTTCAGATTGAAACCGATTCCATCGGGGAACCACCCAGCCACCACACGGGCGGCGTTTACGGTTTCTTGGCTCCAACACCCGAACTGCCAAGGAAACCGGGAGAATGGCAGACCCTCGACATCACGTTGATCGGGCGGTGGATCACCGTCGTTCAAAACGGCCAGACCATCATCGACAGCAAGGAAATTCCCGGCATCACAGGTGGCGCGCTGGACAGCCACGAAGAACTGCCGGGGCCCGTCTATCTTCAAGGAAGTGAAAAAGGGCACGTATCGTATCGCAGTATCGTCATCACGCCAGCGGAGAAGTAGCAAGGATCGGCAGTCCCGGTTCGACCCATGACTCACTTCTTGCGCGACATTCTTCGACAGCCTAACGAATTACAGCGCACAATCGACTTTCTGCTTGGAGCGGGCCGGCCCGCTTTGGACGCAGCGACGACCGCAATCCGCGGCGCTCGCCATGTCTACTTGACTGGAATCGGCAGCAGTTGGCATGCGGCATTATGTGCCGGAACTTTGTTCAACCTCGGCGCCAGCCCGGTGTACCTGTATGACGCAGCCGAGTTGCTGGAGTTCGCGGAATTTCCAACGGATGCCGTGGTCCTGGTGATTTCCCGCAGCGGGCGCAGCGTGGAAATCGTCAAGCTGCTTGCCAAGGTGCGTGAGCGTGGGGCGACCGTCATCGCTATCACCAATTCCCCGGATGGGCTGCTTGCGCAAGGTGCGCAGATTCCCATCACCATTCCCGTCGAACTGGACCACGCGATTTCTGTCAACACGTATTCCACGTTGGCCGGGGCCGCTGGAATTCTGGCGAGCGCCACTGTCGGAACGTGGAGCGCCAGTCTTGCTGCCGCGCTATCAGCTTCATTTGCAAAGACTGCCGCAGCGATTTCAGGTTGGCAAGCGCAGTTTGCTGATACGCCCTGGCTCGCACCGGGGAGCGTTACGTACTTTTTGGCGCGCGGATGCAGCACTGGCAGTTGCCAGGAGGCGCGGTTGCTTTGGGAAGAAGGCGTGAAATCGCCCGCGACGGCAATGAATACGGGCAGCTTTCGCCACGGTCCGCAGGAAATGGTCGCTGCGGGCTCGCGATTCGGAATATGGATCGACGCGGAACGAATGCGCGGGCAAGACCTAGCGGTGGCTCGAGATCTGCGGAAACTGGGCGCTGCCGTGATGCTGATCGGCCAGAATGTTCCGCAGGATGCAGGTGATCTTGTGTTTCAGTTACCGAGCGTGCCGCCCGGCTGGCAATTTTTGATTGACATCATTCCCGCGCAGCTCGCAGCGGAGAAGCTCGCAAGGCTTTCTGGAGTGGATAGCGACACGTTCCGGTATTCGTCCTTCATTGTGGAAGACGAGTATGGTTTGTTGCGGGGAGAAAACGGTTCGCCGAATGAGAAGGGGTAGCATGACTTCGCCGGGTACCAGCGAACACGGGAAGGTCAGATTCAAACAGGAGAAATTGTGATTGGCGCCGTTGATATCGGTGGAACAAAGATAGCTGTCGGGATGGTTGACGACAGCGGGAAGGTGCTATCCAAGCTGGAGTCTCCGACCGACGCTCCCGGTGGATATGCAAACGGGCTTGCGCGAATGATTGACATGCTGCGCCGGACCTCTCGGGATGCCGGCGTGGAAATTTCCGGCATTGGAATAGGTTCTACCGGAGTGGTGTATCCGGGCAGCGGCGCATTTGGGGATGTTGATTTATTGCCAGGATGGGAGGGAAACAATCCGGTGCAAGACCTAGCGCGCGAATTCAAGGTGACGGTCGCGCTGGAAAACGATGCCGACGCTTCCGCGTTGGGCGAAGCATGCTGGGGCGCGGGGAAACTGAAATCGCGATTGATTTACGTTACCGTAGGCACGGGGATCGGCGGCGGAATCATTCTAGACGGACATCTCTATCGTGGAGTGGATATGGCGCATCCCGAAATCAGCCATCATGTGATTGATCCGTCGGGACCGGATTGTTCGTGTGGGTATCGAGGTTGCTGGGAATCGCTCGCGACCGGGCCAGCGATGGCCGCATGGTTCAACTCAAATGCGGCAGGAAATGGAAGCTTTCCCGAAAACTTGAGCGCCGCGCAAATCTGCCAATTGGCGAAACGTGGAGACGAGTTGGCTATGCGAGCGGTGGACCGCGAAGCCTACTACCTGGGTCTCGGCGTTGCTAACCTGATCAATCTGTTCGTGCCGAACGTGATCGTCTTAGGTGGCAGTGTGATGAAGAGTGCGGCACTCTTTCTTGATGGTATCCGCAAGATCGTTCGCCAAGGTTGCCGGTTCGTTCCTTATGAAAAGACGGAACTGGCACTGGCTTCGTTGGGAGAGGACGCCAATCTCATAGGTGCGGCACGGGCCTGGCACCATCGCTTCAGGCAAGGAGTCGGGCGGCCTTCATGACGTGCGGCCGCGACCGGCGGCCATTTGCCAGACCGATCCAATCACCGGCGTTGCAGGACCAGCAGCAATTAGTTCGGAGAGAGAGCAAGGCAACTCATGGCGAGAAGCCGCTATACCGTCAGCTTGGTGTTCCTTACTTTTTTCGTGATCTCCTTACTGACCAACATTCTTGGTCCCATTGTGCCGGACATCATCAGCAGTTTTCGCGTGAGTCTGACTGCCGCCGGATTTCTGGCTTTCGCTTTCTTTATCGCTTATGGAGTGATGTCCATACCGGCCGGTTTTTTGGTGGAGCGATTCACGGAAAGACCCGTGATGGTGCTGGCCTTTTTGGCGGGGATGCTGGGATCGCTGGGTTTCGCGTTGTTTCCCGGATACCGCGTTGCCATTATTTCCTACTTTACCATCGGAGCAGGGATGGCTGTTCTTCAGGTGGCCATCAATCCGTTGTTGCGCGTCGCCGGCGGGGAAGAACATTACGCGTTTAATTCGACCTTGGCCCAACTGATCTTCGGCAGCGCTTCATTTATTAGCCCGCGCATTTACTCTTACCTTGTGCTGAATCTGAAGGACTCTTCGCCGGATCAAAATCTCTTGCTGCGCGCTATGCGGCGACTGACTCCAGCTGAGTTGCCATGGGCCTCCATCTACTGGATTTTCGCTGTTACCGCATTGGTGATGATGGTCGTTTTGTTCTTTTCCAGGTTTCCAAAGGTTCAGTACACCGCCGAAGAGCGCCCGGGTTCTTTGGACATGTATCGATCCCTGGCGCGCCAACGGGTTGTGTGGCTATACTTTGCGGCGATGTTTGCTTACGTCGGCTGCGAACAAGGAACCGCCGACTGGATGTCGAGTTTTCTGAGCCAGTATCACGGTTTGGATCCTCATACCACGGGCGCAGCAGCTGTTTCGTGGTTTTGGGGCCTGCTGACGGCTGGCTGCTCGGTTGGGATGTTGTTGCTGAAAATATTCGACAGTCGCAAGGTGCTTATTGGCGCGGGTATCGGGGCCCTGTTCTGTCTGTCGAGCGCGCTGTTTGGATCAACAAAGGTTTCCGTAATTGCCTTTCCTGCAGTCGGACTGTTTGCTTCAGTGATGTGGCCTATCGTGGTGTCGCTTGCCCTCAATTCCGTCACCGAGTTCCACGGTTCTTTCTCCGGCATTTTGGGTACCGGAATCATAGGAGGAGCGGTTGTGCCGGTGATCATTGGGCGCATCGGCGACTACGCGGGGCTGCGTACCGGCTTGGCCTTTCTCTACCTCACATTTGGGTTTGTCCTCAGCGTTGGCTTCTGGGCGCGACCAGTGATCAACAATGCCACCATTCGTCTCAAGAAAGAGTCTGCTGAGGTTGCTAGTTGACGGCTGCTCCGCGGTGATGAACGATGCCCTCTCGCATCACTTCGAGTCGTTCCGATACGAACCCTCCGCCCCAATCAGATTGAAGGTTTTCGAAAAAGGCGAGGGCGCCCGCGAAAGACTCGGCCAAAGCTGGCAGCAGGGTAGCAAGTATTTTTATATCGTTTCGCGGGAATCCCACTCAGCTCGCCAAGGCCTGCTCGATCTCCTCGAGCGTCTGGCCCTTTGTTTCCGGAAGGCGCCAGCGAATGAACAGAAAGCCAGCCAAGCAAATGCCGGCATAGATCCAGAAGGTTCCCGCAGGCCCAACGCCCCGGTTCAGTAATGGAAACGTGTA
>WNFS01001856.1_pt1 | contig 15841 bp, 13 predicted proteins | sample 5400141 | NCBI WGS metagenome assembly WNFS01 (sample SAMN13153358, study PRJNA577476) | soil metagenome | isolation source: 60 cm saprolite under Madrone tree | place: USA:California | collected 2016-06-14
GAGCGATAGCAGCCTACGGCAGAGCGCTCGCGCTTTTGACAGCACTCCAACAGCGGGAAGAGTTCTACACAATAGTCGCCGCAGCCTGACGAGATTCAATTCTTAGGTTCGCCCACGGGCTTGCCTCGCTTCACCAATCGTAGCTCGTCCAGATTCCAACGCCTGAACCCATCGATCTGCGTTTCCAGCAGGGCTCCATGCATACTGGTCAGGATCGCCCGGATTTTCGCCGTGCCACGCGAGCCAACGACTCGAACCGTATCACCGGGTTTCAGTTTCATACTTCTCCACGGCTTTCCACAGCAGAGTCTTAATCTCCTGTTTGCTCGGTATGCCAAGCACGCTAATTAGCACACATACTATATTCACTGTATTGACCCACTACGTACCTTTCCGTATAAGCCCTACCATCCTGCCAGCCGCACCGGCGGATCGGCCCTGTTTCGTAAACATTGCCACGTCTGACCGGTTAAGCCCGAACGGTACGTGGACCTTATTCCCAGGAGGTCCCATGCGATTCCGTTGGTCTCTCCTCGCTGTCCTAAGCGTCTTTATGTTCCTGCCGCTCGCTGCTCAGCAATCGCCGTCAGCCAGCTCGCAGGCCGTGCAGTATCTGCAGAGAGCACTCGCAGCGTTGAGTGGGAACACGCCCATCAGCGATGTCACGTTGTCGGGAACAGCCAACTACATTGCTGGCAGCGATGATGAGACCGGGACGGCAACGCTCAAGGCTGTTGTTGGCGCGGGCCGCATGGACCTCAATCTGTCATCAGGTCCGCGCAGCGAAATTGAGAATATCTCCGGTGCCACTCCAGCCGGGTCATGGTCCGGTCCCGATGGCGTCGCCCACGCGATCTCCTACCACAACCTTCTGACAGGCCCCGCGTGGTTCTTCCCCGCTTTCCCGGTCACCCACAGATTATCGTCCGGCTACCTCGCCACCTACGTGGGACACGAGACGCGAGACGATCAAGCGGTCGAGCACTTGACCATCTCTCAAATCTCTGCTCTGCAATCGCCCGCGGGTGCGTCCATAGTGGGCCACCTTTCGCAGATGGATTTCTTCCTTGATTCCACGACATTTCTCCCTGCCGCTGTAGCTTTCAACATCCATCCAGATAACAACGCCCTCCTCGACATCCCGATCGAGGTTCGCTTCTCCGATTACCGCAGTGTAAGTGGGGCGCAGATTCCCTTTCACGTGCGGAAGTACCTAAACAATGGACTAATTTTGGATTTGCAATTCAACAACGCTGTTTTGAACTCAGGTCTCCCCGCAAGCACCTTCACCGTGAGTAAGTAGGCGCTCGAATACAGAAATCAGAAGGAGACTACACATGCGCTGCTCCATTCCAAGATCATCCCGCACGGCACTCAAGATGTGCTTGTGCTCGGTCTGGCTCACCGCCGCTTTCCTATCCCTCGGTGATCCTACGTCGGCCCAAACACCACCCGCGACTGGAACCCCACCCTTCGGCTCGTTCTCGGGAGGCCCGGACATCATCAATCTCGCCGATCTGAACGTGTATTTGCAGATCCCGGTATTTCACAAGGCGGGACGCGGCCTAAATTTTTCCTACGACCTCGCCTATGATTCTTCCGTCTGGTATCCAGTCGGGTCCAGCGGCCACCAGAGTTGGCAACCAGTTTCCGGCACTTGGGGATGGCAAGGGTTAGCTCCGGGCGGTGCGGCATACATCACCTATGCTATGACTTACACCATGGGCACCTGTTACAACGGCGGCCCCGTCTCTTATCAGGAGTGGTCCTTCACCAATTTTGTCTACTACGACACGTTCGGCGTAGCCCACAGTTATGGTTACAATCCGGTCTATTTTCAGTCGCCCGGCGGCGCGAACTGTCCTCCCAACGGGGCGCAGCCAAGCAGCCCCCAACCTCAGGTCGCTTCCGATGGATCGGGTTACACATTGTATGCTTCGCCCAATAGTGGCTACGCCACCGCTTATATCATTGCTTCGAATGGAGCCACCATCAACGTTCCAGTCGGTCCCGCGCCGCCAGGAAGCCAAGGGTCATCCTCGATAACCGACCGCAACGGAAACCAGATCAGTTCGAGCAACGGTGCCTACACGGATACATTGAACAAAACCGCTCTAACAGTCGCGAGCACCGCCCCAAGCAACACGAGCGCGTACGAATGTTCTACGAATCTCTGGAGCGCATGTTGAAATGGAATGGAATCAAGAGTTGTCCTTCTGTTTTAGAAGCGTCCTTTACATTTTCTGGCAAAGCCACTGACACGGAGTTCTATCCGCAATTCGCTTCATTTTTGGTAGAGGGGTTGGTCTTAAAATCGCCCCCAGACTACCTCGGTTGCGCATACTTGGTCAAAGGTGGAGAACTCGGATTCTTCGAGCGCCAAGCTCCGTGGCCGAGGACCTTCCCCACATTTCTCTCAAAATTTGATAGCCTCCATCCCGTCATGATCGGCCCGGCGGTGCTTTGCGAAGAAATACGCGAGTCGATTGCAAGTGTTGGGAGAAATGTCGACCTCTGCACTGAAGGCAACCTCGGGATTCTGTGTCTTCCTGATGACGTCCTTTCACTCAAGAGCGTCGCTAAAGTGACCTCCCGATTCTTGGTTGAAAGGTCAGAAAATACACGATCGCTGAGAATTGACCAAAGCGCAGAGGGTGGCGATTTCAGGTTTGGGCCTGGCTTGTTTCACACATTCCAACGATATGAGCAACTTGTGGTTCAGGGGCTCTTGCCATCTTCGGATAATCGTCATACGTATTTCCCGCTCATCTCTCCTGAGTACTGTCGAATTATCGATGTGGACCCTGCCACTATGCTAGTGACCGCTGCGCCAACCAATTGGGTTGAAGAAGTGCAATCTGAAATAAAGAGACTTCTTGAAACCCTGTCGGGGCCAGCTTCAGACTGCGAAAAGATTTATACAGCTCATGAAGCAGTTTACCGCAAGAGATATGAAGGTATTCCCGATCTGTTTGTGCCACTCTGGACGTATATGAAATCAAGCTATTTCAGGTGGAAGAGATAGCGTGGCGGGCGGGTGGGAAAGAGATTCAATGAGTTCCTGATCGCCGAGATCGAAGCGCGGAAGTGGCTTGGGTGGCGCATCCCTTGTGTCGAACAAGGTCAAAGAAACACCCAGCATTTTTAATGGGCTACGGGTCCCCATTTCAATCTTGATCGCTCGCGCAGAGCACTCAAACAACCGCCTATGAATGAGGCCGCAGGAACCTGTATGGGTTGCGATCGAAGTGTTTCATAGCGACATCGAAAATGATCACGGGTTCCATTTGTAACGAATTATCGCCAATGCTCGACAGCGACGTTTCGTGTCAGTAGCTACTTGCTCCCTGGCTCCCAATCCTCCGGCGATGTCTCGATATGCAGAATGCAGTTGTCGATGAATTTCACAACAAGGAAAAAAGGGCGGTCCAGTGCCTTCTAAATGGCAATTGTCTTGAACACGAATTGAAATCTTACATTCTGGCCAGAATCCGTGCGAGCTCATGCGCCTCTCGCGATCAATCGCTCCAGAAATGGAAAAATTCCGAGGGGCAATAAGGGGGCACTAAGAATTCCCTTCCTTTCCTTTCAACTACTTAGAAGGCCGGGCCGCACCGCAAAACTCCTTTGTTTCCAAACCATCGGTGGATTCGAATCCCATCGGCTCCACCAAAGAAGCGATTGTACAGTTCGGAGAGATCCTTTACAGAACGTTCCTAAGACATAGTTTACACCCTTGGGCCAAAAGGGTTTTTTAAGGGTTGCAGAGTCTTCTCCTCCAGATCGATGTGACCGAGAGACAAGTGCTGAGTTTCTCCGTCACGCAGTCACTGACCCGTCGCACAAAAAAAGACGTAGCCTATATCCAATAATGGATATACAATGCTCCATATATGGAGAATGCTCAGGAGGCTACATGCCAGCCCTCAACCAACTAGCAGCAGGCATTGCTTGGGAAAAGCCCGCCGACCTTTCCAGCAAGGATGTCCTGAAGCAATTGAGTCCTTCGGCGGTGAAAGCGTTCTTGAAAATTCGCGAGCTTTGGGAATTGCGCGACGAAGATGCCAGACAATTGCTAGGAGGCATCTCCAATGGTGCGTTTTACGAATTGAAGAAAAAAGCGCGTGGCACGCTTGACCAAGACCGGCTGACGCGGATTTCTATTCTGACGGGGATCTTCAAAGGGTTAAACATCCTCTACAGCAAGAAGCTCGCCGACCGCTGGATCCAACTGCCAAATGAAAACCCGATGTTTGAAGGAGAGCCTCCCCTTACCTATATGATCAGAGGCGGGCTCCCCGCAATGTTGCGCGTGCGCCAACTTCTAGATTCTCGCCGTGGTGGGCGATAGGTTGCTGCCCCGCGTTTCCGATGTTCTCCGTGATGACACACATCGTCTTATTCCTGCGCGGTATACAGAACGCGACGAGAGCGTTCTAGGGCGCCTTACCGATGATCCCGATGAATTGAGCGCGTTATTCGAACTTGAGGGAGCTACAAATGACAGGCTTCTCGGAGAAGCTGGCCAGCTTCCAGGAATCACAGTACGGGAACTGGTCTTTGGCCTTTCTTACTCTCATATCGTCAACGCCGCCTTTACGCACGCAAGTCCCTTCGGAAGTCGCTTCAACGGGCCGGAACGCGGCGCATGGTATGCGGCATTCACCCGTAAGACCTCGGTAGTGGAAGTGGCATACCACAAGAGCAGAGAACTCCAAGAAGTCCACTGGCAGGCGAAAGAGACTTTTTCGTACGTCGATTTCCTCGCTGATTTCCGGGGCACGTTTCATGATATTCGCGGCGACGCACGCTTTGGAGATTGTTTGGACGCGAGCAGCTACAAAGCGTCCCAACGTTTGGCCGGAGAACTCCTTGAGGGAGGATCAGCCGGTGTGGTGTACCCGAGTGTGCGGCACGAAGGCGGAACTTGCACCGTGTGCTTCAGGCCCGCGCTCGTGAACAACGTCCGGAAAGGCTCGTCCATCTCCATCACTTTTGAAAACGCGCTTGCCGTTCCCGAAATTCGAGAAATCTAAGGGCACAAGGAAGCCCGGAAGATTCAGGGCTTCGCGACCGGAGCATCCAGACGGAGTTTTGCTGCGCGCGCCGTCTCGCGCAGCAAAGGATCCGACTCATTCAGGCAGCGGTCCAATTGCTCTTCCAAAGATTTTATCCCCAGGGTTCCGATCGCATACGCGCCGCACGACTTCAACCACGGATCATCGCTTGCAACGAGCTCTGCGATGGCCTGCTCCCGAGTTTCGATTTTGGCGCGCACTAACCGCTGCGCGATCTGGGCCCGTTCTCCCACGGTGATCTTGCTATCGAGCAAAGGCACCAGCATATCTCGCAACTGCGATTTCAAGACGTTGTCGAGGAATTCCAGGGCATTGTCGTGCACGGCGACGCTGGTGGATTGCAGGCCCACATAGGCGCTGTGTAAATCGAGCCGGGGATGCAACAGGTACAGCAGGCGGAAGATGCGCTCCAGTTCCTGTTGCATGGATTCTCTCAGCGCTCGCCCCAAGGGGTCGACACCGTCTACCGCGGCGCCGATGGTGGCCAAAATCTGGTAGGACCGGTAGTGGCCCAGAATTTCGGCGGCCAGTACCGTCTCCAGCATTTGGACGTCTAGCACGATCTCCGGATTCATCCGGCAAAGTTTGTTGAGAGCATCGATGGTGCGAAAGCGCAGCATCGTGTCGCCTTGCAGGAGATTGTCCAGCAGTACGCTTGCAGCGGTTGAGGTTCCGAGAGCGAGCAGCACGCTAGGAATTTCGCGGCGCGCTTGAATGGGGACGCCAGAGTCACAGAGATGATCGCGTAACCCTCCTACGATCGAGTCACCGAACCTGCCCAGCGCCTGCGCGGCCGCCGGAGCCAGCCTATGGTCTGCCAGCCTGTCCAATAAATCGGGGACCAGCCGGCGCTTGCGCAGTAGTCCGACGGAACGGATGGCCTCGCACACCACTAGCGGGTCGGAATCGGCAAGAAGCCCGGAGAGCAACGGATCGAAGCTATCCGGCAACTCGCCGAGCAGCCGCGCCGCTTCCACCCGGTGGCGCAGGCCTTCTTCTCCTGTTTCGTGGACCATAGAGTCCAGAATATTGCGCGCGGCTTCCAAGTTCTGCGCCTCGCCGGGCTGCGCCAGGAAAGCGACTATTGCCGATCGCACTGAGAAGTCAGGAAAATCGCCGAGTTGCTCGATGGCGGTCAGGGGATCGATATGCGCGTGGTGGCTCAGGAACAGAAGGGCCTCGGTGCGCACGCTTAGTTCCGGGTCACGCAGCAATCGCTCCACTTCCGGGACGGCGCCTTTGTCCCCCGCCGCCGAAAGAATAGCGACGGCTTTCTGCCGAACCTCTGCCGCGGAATGAGTCAGTAGTGCGCGTATCGCCGGATGCGCAGCTCTTTGCTGCTCCACTTCAAAAAGGGAGAGGGCGTAAAGAATTTCGCTGGGGTCGGATGCGGAAAGGTTGAGGGCCAGAAGATCGGTAGTCGACCGGTCAAGCACGGGAGCGCTGGCCTGCTCCACATCGAGGCGGTGCTGGCTGATGCTTTCCCTCAGCGTCGCCACGTATTGCCGCCGCACACTAGTAACCGCCACGAGCCATGCGCCCGCAAGCAACAACACGACCCAGCTGATTTGACGCGCCGGCCAATGCAGCCCGGTGGCAAAGATGAGAACGGCCAATCCGGACAGGCCATCGCCCAGCCGCCAGATCACCGTATCGATGAACCATTTCACTTGCAGCTTTACACCGGCGGGGATAGGCAGGTAGAGCAACTCGGCCGTCGATTTGTCGACCGAATAGCGCAGGACCTGGTCGCTGCCCCTCAGCGCCACGGCGGAAGCCAGTGTGCCAAAAGCCAGCAGACCGCCGGAGCCCAGCAACACGGCGATGGGAAGAACAAACAGCGCGGTGCCAATGCCGAATCGGCGCAAGAATCTTGCCGTCAAGAGCAATTGAAACAGCAACCCGATCACGCCCGCGTAGAAATAAAAGCCACCAAAAAACTCCGCCATGGCGTCTTTCTTGACCAGGAACTGCTGCCCAATGGCTAGGAACTGCCAGCCCGTCAGCGTCACGACAAGCGACGAAATGCAGATGACCGCTGCGATGCCCCGCAAATACGGCGAGCCAAATAATAGGCGCATGCTTGCGGCCAGATTGCGCGGGGCGGTTTCGGCGGGTACCGCGGCTGTCTCCTGCGCTTCACCTACTACCGCTCGGCCCCTGCGCCAGACCAGGATCACCAGGCCGGCGCAGACTAAAACGAAAAAAGTCATCGCCAGCAACAGGCTTTCCGTTCCGAACCTCTTGGCCATCGCCTTGGAAAGGAAACCGGCAAAGATCCCGCCCGCAATGGCGCCTCCGCCTACCATTCCGAAAACGCGCTTGGCTTCGCGCGTGGTGAGCACGTAATTTGCGAGCGTCCAGATCTGCGTCGCACCCAGCACGCCAAAAATTTTTACCCATACATAGAACGCGGGAAAAACCCAGATCAGCCGGGAATAGTAATGAGCCAGCCCCCAGAACAATGCCCAGGTGGCAGCGAAAAATATCATGCTGCCTACGAGCAGGTCGCGGAAAACAACTCGCCGCGCAATAAGCACGTAACACGCAATGACCGCCACAACCAACACCGAACTGGCGATATCGGCGTAGGCGAGTTGTCTCGCCTGGAAGCGCGACAGGAAAAGAGCCGCCCCCGCCACACCACCGACTTTGTAGCTGCAGATGATTAGAAACAGGCAAGAGCACAGAAGGGTGCCGCGCCCCAAATCTCCAGGCCGGACATTCAGAGCTCGCTCGAGCCACCCTTTCATCTGACAAACCTTCTTTCGTAACCCTTCTTCTGATTGCGTCTTCTTATTGCGGCGCAGCGGTCGTTCCGCCACAGATACGGTTGGCGGGTAGGTCGGCTGGCTTTTCCGAAGCCGTTGACCCGTTCACCGCCGCCGGATGTTCTCCTGTGTTTTGAGGCGAAGAGACGGCTGAATCCAAGAGGACTACTTGCTCGTCCAGATACACCGCGATGAATTTGGAACCGCCGCAAATCTCGAGAGCGGACGCTCTACCCCCCGGGTAGTAGCTGCTGAGCATGCCGGTATCGATCAGGAAAACCTTGTCGCCAAAGCGAGGCCGGATGCGACCACCATTCTGCACCGTGTGCCCGACCACAATGTGCGTCGCCTTGTAACTCTCCAGCACCTTGCTCGATTGCGGTTCACCCTCCTGGTCGCTCCACCGGTCGTAACCGCGAAACCAGAGGGGGCCATCAACCCGCACGCTGAGCCAATCTACATGTTTCGAGAATTCCTGAATCTTGGCTTTACGTTCGTCACTGCCGGAGACACGCGACTTCAGCTCGGCGACAATTTCCGCCTGAAGCACATTATTGATTTCCTGCAAATTGAAGAATGGCAGAATCAATTTTTCATTCTCCAAATACTGTTTCAAGGCGTCGAACTCCTTGATCTCGTCGTGGACCCGGTTATTGATCGCATCGAGCTTGGTCTTGGCCAGATCAGGATGAATTCCGCCGTGCAAGAAAATGACTCCTCCAATTTCCGCCACGGCAGCATGTCTTCGCAGCCACTGGCCGTATTCTCCCTTGAGACCAAGCGCCTCGCGCTGCTCGACAAAGCCTGCCGGATGCCGCGCCATCCACTCTGTCTCGGTCAACTCCATGGGTTGCGGAAGCTCGGCTAGTAACGATGCGTGACTGCCTCTCCATTTCACATACTCTTCATACGCAGCTTTCTGCCGCTGCACCGAATTGCCGTCCGCAAAACTGCCGTAGTTCATGGGAGTGACGTAACGCAAATCCCCCATGATATTCATCATTTCGTGATTGCCGAGCAGGCTGACGACCCGGCCGCCTGCTTGTGGCGCTTCCTTCTCGAGCCCCATCATCAGGTTTAAGACTTCGCGCGGCTTGGGGCCGCGGTCCAAAAGGTCACCAACCTGGACGAAGGTTGTCTTCCCACCTACCCAATGATTCTGGGCATCGACAAGTCCGGTGTGGCGAAGAATGGCCACGAAGTCGTCGAAGTCATTGTGGACATCGCCGATGGCGACCACCGCGTCCGGCGCTTTCACCGGAGCCTTTGCCGGTCCCGCCCACGCTGGGACCGCGGACACCAGGAGCAGTAGCGAAATGCGCGCCCGGCCCGTAGAAACAGGTGCCGGACGGCGGAGCCATTTCCCGCATTCTGAAAGCCAACCAGACAATCCGCAGAGTTTTATTGAAAGCATTGCGTTCGCAGGGCTATTGCGCTGCATCTTAGGCTCGCAAAGTCGCACAAGTCAACAAACGGAATATCCGCATGTGCCAGTTGACGATAGGTCTAAACCAATAGGCAAAATCGCGGGGCCTTCGTCCGAAGACCCCGCGATCTGATTGCTGCGTGAATACGCGATCGACGCCAAAATCAGCGCGTTGCGCTACTGCGAGTGAGACAGCCGCTTGGAGATCAATGTTGCGTGGATTACGCCGGACTTCTCCGCGGTACCCTTGCAAATCACAAAGTCCCCGTCTTTCACCTGGCTGACGTCGATGTCGTTAACCTTCTTGTCCGCATGATATTGGCTAACCCATTTTGTCGAGCTATCGTAGACACAGGTCTTTTCCGCACTTCCACCTGCTTTACGAACCGTCAGGCTGGATTGCTCCTTACTGCTTCTCTCCACTCTACCTTCCCAGCGCGCCTCCTTCGACTCCTTCGATTTCGCAGGAGGGTCTTGCGCAAACACCGCCAATGCGAGTGGGAACGTGAGTGCAATCGCAAACAGCAGACCAAGTTGCTTCTTAACCATTTTTCTCTCCTTATCGCCGGGATTACCGGCAAAGACATTACGTTTAGCAAAACACTAGACCCAGGGGACCCAAAGAGCAAGCTGCTTTGCATGTGAGCGCAGCAGCGTAATTCAGCGGCAAGTTAGTTCAGTAAAGGATTTCCTTTTCACCTTTTTCCGCGATCATCGTCTGAAACTGCGCCACGATCTTGTCGCGTCGCGCCATCACTGCTTTCACCTCATCTTTGGTGAGATAGTGTTTGGTTTTTTCCGCTAGAGTGTTCCCGTCCAGCGCTTTCAGTTTCTCCAGCAATTGCCGGTCGCATCGCACCAGGTCCTTAGGGCTTTTCGGCTCCTTGTTGAGGCGAAACGAACGGCTGAAATCGATCCTCCAGATCTGCCAATTCTCACCGATCAGCACGTTGGTCAGATTGGGGTCGGCATCCGAGACCAATTGATCGAAAACGCGAATCTTGTACATTTGACTGTTCCAGGCGTCCGGATCCGGTGCCGCGATTTTCTGCTTGTAACGCTCCGCCTCATCCATCTTCACCGGCAACCACCAACTCAACGAGCCCGAATTACCTTCCCATTTGCGTTCAACATAAACCGGTATGATGTCGCCCATGTCAAGCATCTCAGCGAGCTCAGAAGCAGCGATGTTGTACTTGTAGGAGTCCACGAAATTCAATTCTGTGGTGCCATTGGCAAGTTTCATCTCGCGTTTGTGTTCATCGATGGGTTGGAATGAAGCGTCATGGGTAAGAGTGCCGTCGGAAAGCGTAAGCCTGTAGGTGTGAGTGACGCCCTTCTTGGCATCTTTACTCTTCACAATTTTTGCGTTGAGAAGGAACTGTTTCATCTGCTCCTTGGTCAGGGTTGGTTCGTCCGCAACAGCGTAGAGTCCGCAGGTGAGACACACTACGGCGGCGAGTATCAATCGCCGGCGCAAATTAGGTTGGTTCATGGGGCACCTCCACGGAATTGACCGGACTGTACTCCTTTACGCCCCAATGAACAACACTAAAAAAGTTTTGGAGGTTGGCACACCCATGACAATCGGCGGTTGTAACACACGCGGTAAGAATCGCGAGTGCTTCTCGATTATTCGGTGATTGGCGCCAAAGCTCGTAAGTGCGCCAGGAACGCCCGGTGCAAGCGGGTCAAGGAGCGTCCGCGTAACACTACCGCTCCTATCGTTCGCGACGCCTCCGCGTCCTCAATCCGGACAAACCGGCAGCCCGATTTTTTCTCCACCGCCATCTCCGGCACAATCGACACACCCATTCCCGCGCTCACCATGCTCAAAATGCTGCTGAATTGCCCGCTCTCGAAAACAATCTGCGGATGCAAGCGCGCCCGATCGCAAGCCGCCACCGCGGTATCGCGAAAACAGTGGCCGTCTCGCAGCAGCAGGAATGCCTCGGCCCGCAAGTCCTTCAACGAAATAGCGGCGCGGCCCGCAAATTTATGCTTTCTCGGCAGCGCCGCGAACAAATGCTCCGTCAACAGAGGAAACGTCTCGAATTCGTGGCCGCGAATCGGCAGCGCCAAAATCGCTACATCCACCACGCTCGCGCGCAGCCGGTCCAGCAATACAGGCGTGATCTCTTCCACAACCGTCACCCGGGCCTGGGGAAATCGGCGCGATAAAAATGTAAGTTGCGCCGGCAAGAAATACGGCGCGATGGTCGGAATCACTCCGATACAAATCGCCCCGCCCACGGAATCTTTCCGCTCCACCACGTCTCCGCGCGCCGCCTCCAACTCGCGCAACACCGCTCGCGCTCGCGGCAGAAACGTCTTGCCCACTTCCGTAAGCCTCACCGAGCGCCCCAACCGGTCAAACAACCGCGCGCCCAGCTCATCCTCCAGCTTGAGGATTTGCTGCGACAACGACGGCTGCGAAACGTGCGACTGCTCCGCCGCCCGGCTGAACGATCCGCTGTCCGTCACCGCGCAAAAGTATCGAAGTTGATGTAATTCCACGATTCTCACCTATAGGCTGCGCCTATCTTCTGTATCCAATCTATATATTGGAAGTATACCCCTCTGCCGGACTACAGTCGTTCTGGCAGCACCTCAGGAGGATCAATGGCAGAAGAGAAAAAAAACATCATGACCACCGACGCAGGCCGCCCGGTAGGCGACAACCAGAATTCCCTCACGGTTGGACCCCGCGGCCCTGTCGTCTTCGAAGATTTCCTGCTGTTTGAAAAGATGGCTCACTTCAATCGCGAGCGCATCCCCGAGCGTGTAGTCCACGCAAAAGGCTCCGGCGCCCACGGCTATTTTGTCTGCACCAACCCCGACATGTCCAAGTACACCACCGCAAAGCTTTTCAACTCCGCCGGAAAGAAAACTCCCACCTTCATCCGCTTCTCCACGGTCGGCGGTGAAAAAGGTTCCGCGGACACCGAGCGCGACCCGCGCGGCTTCGCCCTCAAGTTCTACACCGAAGAAGGCAACTGGGACATGACCGGCAACAACACGCCCGTCTTCTTCATTCGCGATCCGCTAAAATTCGGCGATTTCATTCACACGCAAAAGCGCGACCCCGAAACCAATCTCAAGTCTCCCACCATGATGTGGGATTTCTGGTCCCTCTCTCCCGAGTCCCTGCATCAAGTCACCATCCTCTTCTCCGACCGCGGCACTCCCCACGGTTACCGCCACATGGATGGGTTCAGCAGCCACACCTATAGCCTCGTCAACGACAAGAATGAGCTTTTTTATGTGAAGTGGCATTTTAAAACCAAGCAGGGCATCAAGAATTTCACGCGCGAATCCGCTGATGAAATGCGCGGCCAGGATCCAGACTACGCGCAGCGCGATCTATTCAACGCCATCAAGGAAGGCAACTTCCCCAAGTGGCGCGTCTCCGTCCAGGTCATGCCGGAAAAGCAAGCCGAGACGTATCACATCAATCCCTTCGACCTCACGAAAGTCTGGCCGCACAAGGATTACCCGCTCATCGAAGTCGGCGAACTCGTGCTCGACCGCAATCCCGAAAATTATTTCGCCGAAGTCGAGCAAGCCGCTTTCGAACCGCGCAACATCGTGCCCGGCATGGGCTTTTCGCCAGACAAAATGCTCCAGGCGCGCTTGATTTCCTATCCCGACGCGCACCGCTACCGCCTCGGCGTGAACTATGACGGCCTGCCCATCAACAAGCCGCAATGCCCCGTGCACACTTACAATCGCGACGGCGCGATGCGCTTCGACGGCAATCACGGCGCGCAACCCAACTATGAACCAAACAGCTTTGGCGGGCCGAAAGAAACCGCGCAATATCGCGCGCGCCCGAAAGAGGTCGCCGGCACGGTAGACCGTCACAATCACCGGCTCGACAGCGACTACTACACGCAGCCGGGCAATCTCTTCCGCTTAATGACTGCCGACGCCAAACAGCGTCTGATCGGCAACATCGTCGCCAGCATGAGCAGCGTCCCGCGTCGCATCCAGGAACTGCAAATCCAGCACTTCTACAAAGCCGATCCAGCTTACGGCACCGGCGTAGCCAAAGGTCTGGGCTTGCAAATCGAACAAATCGTAAACCAAAAACAACAGACTGCCGCCAGCGCCGCCGATTAAGTGGCACAGGCTTTAGCCTGTGCCCGGTGTCAGCAGTAGCAATCCCATTTGTCGAAGCCTCGAGTAGGGGCGCAGCAACGCTGCGCCCCAGCTCGGCAGGTCGCATCCCTCATAGCAATCACTTCTGTTCGTAAGCCTCTACACGTATTTTCTATTTCGCAATTTAAGTGTCTTATCCGCTAGCGCCACTCGCGGTTATCTGTAAAATAAAGTCCCTATGCCCAAACTCACCTTCCTCGGCGCCGCCGGCACCGTCACCGGATCCAAATATCTAGTCGAAGCCGCAAACAAACGTCTCCTGGTCGATTGCGGCATCTTTCAAGGCACACCAGAGCTGAGCGACCGCAACTACAAACCTCTGCCGACCGATCCAAAATCATTCGACTACGTCGTCCTAACTCACGCTCACCTGGATCACACCGGTCTGCTCCCGCGCCTCGTCAAAGACGGCTACGGCGGACCCATTTTCGCGAACCCCGCGACCATCGACCTCACGACTCTTCTCCTGAAAGACTCCGCGCATCTCCAGGAAGACGACGCCGAACGCGCCCGAACCAAAGGCTACAGCCGCCACGCAAACCCGCAACCTCTCTACACTGCGGACGACGTCGATCCCGTTTTGCGCGCCATGAAACCGATGCCTCGCAAGGGCGGCTTCGACATCAGCCCTGAATTTCACATCGAGTCGTACGACGCCGGCCACATCCTCGGCTCCTCCAGTTTGGTTCTGACGATTACCGACAATGGGAAGAAAAACGTCGTAATCTTCTCCGGCGACATCGGCCGCTACAACCAACCCATCCTGAACGATCCATCCACGCCCGCCGCAAACGCCGACGTGCTCCTCTGCGAATCCACTTATGGCGATCGCGAACACGAACCCGGCGATCCAGCCGAACTCCTAGCTGCCGTGGTAAATCGCGTGGCCAAGCGCGGCGGCTCCATCGTCGTCCCCGCCTTCGCCATCGGACGCGCGCAAACCTTTATGTATTACCTGCGCCAGCTCGAAGATCAGCAGCGCATTCCGCGGCTTCCCGTTTACGTGGACAGCCCCATGGCCCTCAGCGCCACCGATTTGTATGTAAAATATCGCGAAGATCACGATCTCGAATTCAGTCGCGAAGATAACAATGGCAAGGGCGACCCGCTCGACGTTCATCAATTTCATCTCACGCGCACCGCCGACGAATCGAAACAAATCAACAACGTAAAGACGCCCTGCATCATTATCTCCGCAAGCGGCATGGTCACCGGCGGTCGTGTATTGCATCACTTGATCCAGCGCTTGCCCGACCCGCGCAACGCCGTCATCCTCGCCGGCTTTCAGGCGCAAGGCACGCGTGGTCGCGCGTTACAAGAGGGTGCGAAAACGATCCGCCTCTTCGGCCAGGAAATCCCTGTCAACGCGGAAATCGTGGAGCTCGGCCAATTCTCAGCTCATGCCGGCAAAAGCGAACTCCTTCGCTGGCTAACCGGTCTGCCCGCCCCACCGAAACAAACCTACCTGGTACACGGCGAACCCTCCGCCGCACAATCTTTGCAAGCCTCGATCCGCGAGAACTTCAAGTGGAACGTCTCCGTGGCCCGTTATCTGGACACAATCGATCTTTCCAAGTAAACGCAGGGAAACACATCCCGCCGCGAAACATGGACGAGGACCGTGTTAAGCGCAGAGCCAGTCGGTACCGGAATCCATCCCGAGAAGATCGTCGAGTGGCATTAAGCAAAACCACCGTTGACGCGAATGACTTGACCATTGACCCATTCGCCCTGCGGACTCACGAGAAATGCAACGAGGCCAGCTATGTCTTCTGGTGTGCCCAAGCGGTTCAATGGCGATAGATTCGCGATGGTATGCAGCAGTTCCTGCGATTTGCCCTTGAGCCATTGCTCCGTCGCAGTTGCGCCAGGAGACACGCAGTTGACAGTGATGTTCCGGCCCTTGAGCTCTTTGCAGAGGACCCGCGTGAGGACCTCTACGGCGCTTTTTGCCGCGCTGTAAATTGCGTATCCGGGATGTGCATGGAATACGCCCGTCGATGACAGATTGACGATTCGTCCCCCACTACCCATACGCTTGGCCGCCTCACGAAGACAGAGAAATGTCCCCTTCGTATTGACCGCAAACGTCCAGTCGTACGTCTCGTCCGTAGCATCGGCGATAGGCATCGGACGGATGTGCGTAGCGCCTGCGTTGTTGATGAGCATGTCCAATCCCTCGAACCGTTCGGCTACCTCTTCAAATAGACGACGGACCTCCTCGGGCTTCGAGATATCGGCTTGGATTGCGATGCCTTTTCCGCCAGCTCGCACGATCTCTTGGACCACATCGTTGGCCTCCGCCTGATGGCTCGCATAGTTCACGGCAACGGCGGCACCATCAGCGGCCAGCCGAGTTGCGATAGCGGCGCCAATCCCGCGCGATCCGCCGGTGACGATAGCGA
>WNFS01003744.1_pt1 | contig 15840 bp, 17 predicted proteins | sample 5400141 | NCBI WGS metagenome assembly WNFS01 (sample SAMN13153358, study PRJNA577476) | soil metagenome | isolation source: 60 cm saprolite under Madrone tree | place: USA:California | collected 2016-06-14
AACGTGCGGTTTGGGTGAGGAGAATACACAGTGGTCTGGCTAGAGGATTCCATGAGAGATTGGTCTATCGGGACTTACGCCGGTCGCGGCGTTCCCGCTCCCGCCCTTCGACGTCGAAAATAATAGAGCACGATCCGGCTCAGGATGAACCACGCTGCTCCTACCGTCCCCTTCACCGTACCGCTAATTTTGGACTTTCCAATGCGCGGGTAGTAGCTCACCGGGACTTCCACGATGCGAAATCCCGCGATGGCCCCTTTCGCGATCATTTCCACCGCCCAGCCGTAGGTAGTCTCTTCAAGGGCGAGGGCGCGCAGCACATCTGCGCGGCCGGCGCGAAACGGTCCGAGGTCGCTGACCTTCACGCCGTACAAAAGCCTGATCAGGCCGGCGGCGAGGCGATTGCCAAATGCTTGGTGCCAGGGTAGAGCACCGGGAATGCTTTTGTCGCCGAGGCGCGAACCTAGCGCAATGTCAGCGCGTCCCTCGATGATCGGAGCCAGCAGAATCGGCAACTCCGAAGGGCGGTCGCTGTAGTCTCCGTCGAGGAAAACGACCACATCAGGATTTTGCGTATTCGCAAGCCCTGTCAAACAAGCGCGCCCGTATCCTCGGCGAAGCTCCTGGATGACTCGTGCCCCCATCTTTCGGGCGAGATCCGGCGTTCCGTCAGTCGAATTGCTGTCGACAATGATGACCTCCGTGACGAGATTGGAAGGCAGATCGGCAAGCACACGGCCAATGGCCTGCGCTTCGTTATAGGTAGGAATGATGACCGATACTCTCACTCAGATTCCCCCATCACCACCACGGGGACGCGGGACGCCGCCGTGCCAGCAACGCATCAATACCCCATGCTCGACCTGCGCGTCCCACCGCGAGTCCGAGCGATGCGACCACCGGAACCAGCAGTTCCCAAATCCATGACGTGCCCAGTTCCGACACCCAAAGGCTGCCTAGGTACAGGAATGCGAGAAAGGCCACAGGACGCGTGAGCAGGCCGATGACCAGCAGGATCCCCAGCGAAATCTCCCCCACTGCTTGAAGGGGAGCTGCCATGGCCGCATGGCTGGCCATGATTCCCATAACCCACTTCCATACGGCCGGTGAGTGGCTGTTCTTAATGTAGTAATTGATCACCCCAGCGTAGCCCGCAGTGGTGTACGTGCCCTTCCCCAGATTCTCAAAGAAGACCCACACGAGCATCGCCCCGACTGTTATGCGAACCAATGCCAAGCCTTTTGCCGCATTGGGTTGGCCGGCGAAGCTGACTGTCGCATTTTGTGTTTGAGTTGCGTTTGTCGCCATTCTAAACCTCTGCGCAATAAATTCACGCCCGCGACTAAGGGCGCAATCTTAAACCATCGGACCCGCCTGTGCCAGAAGGATGCGTTGACAGAAGGATGCGCACGGGGGTGAGTGCCCGCGAAAACATCGACGCCGTGTTCGATAGATTTGATGCGCGCGTTAACGCACTATCGATTCGCGGTCTGGCAGATGATCTTATGGCGCTAATCTTCGAACTCTTCACCAGGCCCGCCTTTATGAAACTTCTCGATGCCGGTGAGGATTGGTCTGTGAAACGGGAAGAATTCCGCGCCGCGCTGCAGCAGCGCGTCGCCAAGACATTGTTCATCCATACCCCCAAGCTGTCGAAGAAGTCGGCTGCAGATATCGCTCTCGTCGTTATGCTTAACGCGAAGGCTGTGGCAACGCAGAAGGCATTTTTCGATCACTCCGGGTCGAACGCCCCGAACGAGTTTCGCGACATGACGCGACTCTATTTGCAAAGCAAGCTGCGTTCTCTCCCAGCATCGTGAGCTGCTAGTTGATTGCTAGTTCAGTGATCGGCTCCTCTAGCCAGCTTGCCCTCACAGAAAATTCAAGAGCTCCAGCTTCAACCAAAGAAAGGCTGCAAAGAACCGTCGCGTCAGGCAAGGGCTCTAGTACAGTATCCAGCGAGCAACCGGACGCGAATTGAATCGCGAACCGACCGGTCGAGTGCTTAAGAAAGAAGTTGTGTGTCTGCTTCTCTCTATGGCGCAAGCTCTCCCACTCTGCGCTGTCAATGAACTTATATGTGGAACATGTGGAACCAGTTTTCAAATCCAGGTCGCCCAGCCAATATCTCATTTGGGGAGAGGGTGGCGTGGTCATCTCAAAACCGTCTGCGATCAGTGTCAGAGCTTTGCTGTTTGTCGCTGTCAACCACACGCTCTTGCCTCTAGCGACACTGAAACGGGCTGGGCCACCGCTGTACGTGAGCACTCCTGGGCCGACATCCCACTGTTTGATACTCACGCCGGAGCCAAGGTCGCGGGCTGCCGGGCCGAAATGCTTGACAATAGCCGCCTCCACTTCGTCGCCGGATTTATCTCGAATTTCCTTTGCCAAGCTTTGAATCGATGCTGGAGAGTTCCTCAAGGCGAAACTCACGGATTGATCGTTTGTACGGTCACAATTCGCAAAGCACGAGACGGCTGTTCCGCAGCAAGCTATGAGCACGCAACAGCGAGCGAACAGACTGCACTGCCCAGTTCTCACAGCGACTCTCCTAGGATAGTCACAGATTGCGTGAGGTCTTCTTGTGTCCACATCTACTATGACGTGCTACGAAGAAGAGCGTCCACTGAAGACATACTATGGGTGTCCCCAAGGCTAGCTCCTGATTACGCGGTTATCGTAGAAGTGGAATCCGGCGCGAAAGCCGAATCCGGGACTTGTCTGGTTTCGCGTGCGGGAGTTAACCCGCCCCGCCAGACCTCTCATTTGATTTTCGTGTTGTAGATGTCTTGTCCGTCGCAGCGGTGGTAGGTGTAGCCGGTCACGCGACCCTTATCATCACGGGAAAATGTGGAGCTGCCAAGATCATCTTTGAAGAAGAACGTGTCACCGCCCGCATGCAGCCACTCGCCCTGATCGGTCCCCGTCCGAGACCAGAGTTTGCCATCCTTTACAAAGACGGTCTCAACGTCATCCTCGGGGCGCGACTTATATTCGCCAAGATACTCCGTGTAAGACCTACCCTCAACCACAGTCGGTTTGCGATGATTGATCGGAAGATCGTCCCATTGAATCGCGATGAGCAACCAAGAGCCGTCTCGCTTGACAAACGTCTCCGTCCGACGCTGTTCAGTCGTGAGGTCGGTATTGCCGAACTGCTCGTGATTGGTGGCGAGGTAGTTCACGATTGCTGTGTCTCCGTACAAATGAACGATGTGGTCGTGGGGATCCAGTGCACGGTCGTAATTGGCAGGAACTTTCTTGTAGTGCTCCAGCATTTGGGCCTTGGTGGCAATAGTCCCACCATCAGTGCTAAATATACAGTCTTCACCGACGTAACGGGTCCAGGCCGCCATATCTCGATTGGCAGCAGCCTCCATCCGTGCTTTGCTGACATTGACGACTTCTTGTTCCGCTGGCGAGAGCTTTTGCGCTTCCGCCATATTGCCCGAGATAGCAGTTGAGCAGAGTGCGGCCAAAAGGCCAACGAGATAACGCATGTTTTGTCCCCCTCGAATAACCTAGAGAAACAACCCGAAGAGGTGCATTCTACCCCAACTCTGAGGCCTGCTTATCGCGTTTACTGGACAAATGGATTGGGTCTCAGATTCAGATGTCCGGTTAGCCGAGGCTTGTCGCCCGATTTAGCTTGCAAGCAGCTCTCAGCCCCAGCGCCTGATAAAACGCGGTTACCGGAGAAGTGGACTTCCAGCAAAAACCAGATGTCCGGTTACGCGACTATTCATTCAAACATATTGGGACTTACCTGCCTTATGCAACGACAGTACCTGATCAACTTCCCGGCGACTAATTAACTCATCTCCACTTCGACACACGAGCTGCGCCCGATTCTTGCTCCGTCAAAGGTAAGGGTATAGGCTCTAGCGCAACACTCCTCGGTACGATCGAGAATGCTCATTGGAACGTGGCAACGGCCAAGCCGATGCCCAGCGGGGACAACTATGCTCCTGAACCGTACTCTGCCTTTAACACCGGTCCTTTTGATCGCGGCCGGACTGACGTGGATGGCATGTCCCCAAGCAGGGGCTGATGAGCCAAAGCCTAAGCCGGAAAACACCATAAGCATCCAGTTCGGAGAGCCCGTTCCGCCACAGAAGTTTGAGCATTCACCCAAATTCTGGATTGCAGATGTCACTGATCGGTCAGGGAACCCGCAACCCTTGCTGGTCATGAAAGAGCGCGGCGGCTTGTTCCTGGACAAACAGCCGACGGCGATCGTTAAGCAAGCAATCGAGCAATCCCTGAAAGCGGCGAACTTGCTGGCAGCCGATCAGGCATCCGCGGACCTTGTCCTGCGCGTATACCTGTTTCACTTCGGTCTGGCCGCTGGGTCCGGGCTCGACTTTTTCGGCAAAGTGGAGTTCTCGACCATGGTCAAAAACATAAAGACCGGTGAGTCGCAAGAAGTGAAAGCCGTGGGAACATCCAAGGGAGCGGATGCGACGCCAGCGGCAGCGCCAAGCGGCGGGAAGCCGCCGTCGAAGTAAGATCTCCGTAGCGGCGCGGCCGGTGAACAAGTTCAGGAAGACCCGAAGAGGAGGCAAGTCGCAATGCGCATAGTAGTGGTGGCAGCGGTTGGGGCAATGTTTGCGATTGGCGCCTTGGCGAAACCCAAGGAGGAAACGCCGCAGTATAAGACTGCGGAAACCAAACACTTTGCAACGGCGGAGGGAGTCGAGCTGAGTCCCGCTTTCGTGGACTATTTTTATGCCGAGCTGCGCGCCGAACTCACCAAGGCCAAGCTCGTGAACGAAGTCATTGGCGAGGGGGAAGCAGTGGATGATGCAGATGCTCCCAAATCACTCGTGATCAGCGGCACGATCACGGAATACAAAAAGGGAAACGTCGTGAAGAGCGCCCTCATCGGCTTTGGCGCCGGCTTCAAAAGCCTAAGTATGGACGCCGACGTGGTTAGGCGAAGCGACAAGCAAAACTTGTGCGTCTTGCACGTACACGTGAAGGTTGATCCGAGGTGGAACGAAAAAGTCATGGCAAAAGGCGCAGCCCACCAGATGGTGAAAGAAATGAAGAAAGCTCTGACTGAGGGAACGAAACCCGCCTGAAGTGTTGGAGGAGGTTCTCATGTGGAAGATTTCACTCCGCCGCGCTACCAGGCTTGGACTCGTCCTAACATTTTGCTTCGACTGTTTGGCTTTGAACGAAGCGGCTGCCGTCACCAAGATGAAGCTGCACGGCTACGTCACCGGCCGAGCAGATGAAAACACCCTGTTGATTCTGGAAGACCGAATCGAGCTTACGCCTGCAAGCCGCATCCTCAGCAAGGATGCAGCGGGCGAGCATTCCTTCAATCAGCAAGAGGTTTCTCCCGGAATGTTGGTGGAAGCGGAAGGGCAGTGGCTGGACAAGCACCGGTTTTTTGCAGAAAAACTAACGGTCGAGCTTGAAGAAGACGAGAAGAAAATCCACGGCTCCGCGTACCTGCAGGAAGAGCCTGCGGATGCTGCAAAAATTGCCGCCGGAGGACCAAGCGAGCTGAAGCTGGATGGCTACTGGCTTGCCCTTAGCAACAATACAAAGCGCGCGTGGAACCCGGCGAAATCGAGCGAAGGTCTGGCCGCAAAGACGCCCGCGGAAAATGGCGCGCTCGCGGGTTACCACGTGAAATATTCGGGCATGCGGCGCAAAGACGGACGGATCGAGGCGGAAGAAGTGGATTTGGGTCCGCCCGCTTCCGCCGACGACTACCAGATGCCACATAACCTGGAGATTGTCCCCGCCAAGGACGCCCTGACGGGAATCGACGTTCTCGAGTTTCGGCAAGGCAAAAAGGTCCAAGGGCGAATGAAGCTGCTCGCGGAGCGAACTGTTCAAGAGTATGTTTCGCACCTCGGCGATTCCTTGATCCCGGAAGGCGCGAATGGAACCAGGCGGCCGATTGAGTTTCGCTTTTTTGTGGTGGAAGACCCGGAAATCAATGCCGCGTCGTTACCGGACGGAACCCTGCTGATCAATACGGGCTTGCTGGGCGTGCTCCAGAATGAAGCGCAACTCGCGTTTGTTTTGAGCCACGAAATGGCTCACGTGCTACAAGTGCATTATCGGCGCGAAGTGGAGGAGACACGCGGGACGCGCGTCGGATTGACGATCGCTGGGATCGCTGCAGGCGCGTTCATCGGAAACGCCGGAATTTTCATGTCGCAAATTGGAATCGCGTCCGCGGTCAACGGCCACCAGCGAGAACTCGAAAATCAAGCGGACCGGCTTGGCCTGCAGAACGTCATCGAACACGGATACGATCCGCGCGAGGCGGCGAGCTTTTCGCGTATCATCATCGATCGCCACGGCGACCGCACCACCAGTAAGCTTTGGTCGAATCATGAATCCAGCGTTCTTCGGGGGAGTTTTCTGGCCGTGCAGTTGATGCGCGAATATCCTGAAGGGCGCTGGGACGGAACGAAGAAAAACACTTCCGCGTTTCAGACAATGAAAGACGACCTGGGCCCCGTAAAAATCATGTAACTGAACCCGGTTTCGGGGGTTACTCGGCCTCACGCGAGCTGCAGACGACCTTGGCAGATGCTGCCCAAAAACCGCACTCGCACTTCGGTCGCAAGTGACTGATTCCGTGTGCCGTAAATTCCCTGTTTTGGATGCCCGAAAAGAGTTACCGGCTCAACTGGACAAGTCAAGTAATGCTTTACATGTCCGATAATTACCAAGCATCACTTGATTTGACAGGACAAAGAACGGGCTCACTTCATCGCCCTCCGGTGTCTAATCTTCAGACTAATGCCGGTAATGGATACCATATTACATTTACGGTGCGTGCCCTTAGCAAGTCGCAGCGAGGGAATGTCCAGGGAGAGGTCAACGTTGCTGACGAGAATCCTAATCGGAACTTGCGAAATTCTTCCTCGCGTTGATGTACGAGCAGCCTACGACATGTACTATCGTCCCTTCCTTTTGTGGGCCGTCATCGTCGGACTCTTCTTGAAATTTGCGTACGTGCGCTATCTCATACGGCTGTCTTGGGGTAGAGGTGCCGTTGCGGATATTGCGATGAACTCAGCCTCCTCACTCCTCAATCTCATTGCGGTTCCGATGGCCTTCTTGGTCTGGACATTACCGAGACTTGCTTTGAATCGAGTCTTTGGTACTGACGACACCGCCCCGGTCGGAGAGATGTCCGGTAACGCGTGCTAATCGGGACTTAGACTTCTACGCTAGCAAAGTAACTCAATAGGCACTTGGGCACCGCTAAATATATTGCAGCCGAAAGTTTCATGATGCTATTGGATTCATGAACGCGAAACGATTCACAGCCTGTTTTTCTGTCGTCATCTTGACCTTCTTCGGAGTGCTGCCACCTCCGAGTACGGCTCAGCGACGAGCAGAGACTGCAGATGATTGCTTGAATTTTGAGCGTGAATTTCTACGCGTCTTTTACCCTGAATTGAGCGGCAAGAAATACGCGGTCACTTTTGAGACCGCCAGCAGTTACGATAACCCCGCAAGGGATGCCGACAGGATTTTTCTTGTCGATATCGGCGACGGACCAAAATATCACGTTCTTAAGTGCTGTTTTGGTGGAACGATGGGAGGAATCGTTTGGGCTCCGCAATTGCCTGATGACAAAGAGCTAGGCCCGCACCAGCCGCTGCCTGCCCCTCCGCCACCACCCAAGGTCCGACCAGAGAAGCCAATGAATATCGATTCGCAAGGGGCCGTACATCCGTATCAGTACCTGAGGACGGTATTTGTCTTTGATTCTCAGGGACGTCTGAAGGATTTCGTTTGGGAGGGGCCCGTTTCTGCGGCCGACATGCGATTTTCCGACAAACTCGCCCTGCATCCCGAGATGACTGACGAAGAATTAATTGCCGCCTACAAAGAAACTGGCGCCAAGTATGCTCTTGGCGACAGAGAGACCTTTCAACGAGACTTGCCGATTAACAAATTGGAGCAGTTCTTGGGAAAACTGAAAATTCTCCGAAAGGAATTCAGCAATACCACCAACGACAGATTGGATAAACTAAGAGACTTTGGGATTTGTTCTGTCTTCTTGCAGACAGACGACATAGACGGCAAACATCTCGAATACGAGGCAGCGTTTGAATCGGAGCGGGGTGGACTCGTCGAACTCCGAATTGTGCCAGACAAGAAGTAACCATCGTCGCCCAAAAAATAGAGCACTTCGTAACTAGGTCCTGATCTGGTTGATCCTGCACCATGGAGCTCGTTACGAAGAACGGGGCCCAGCGGTCACCAAACCATCGAGGCAAAAGCGCACAGCGAGAATCATCCGCCAACTGCGAAGCCTCGGCTACCGGATCGAACCACCCAATCCTCAGCCCAGCCAAGCACAAGCGCAGTGATTTTCGAGCCTGATTAACGCTGCCGTTATCGGACATGTGGATTTCAGATGGATAATTCGACGGGGTAGTGTGATGATGGCTCAAGAAATGGCATCGTCTAGTCCTATCGAGACCGTTCTAGCTGGGAACAAACCGCCTTGGAGACCGAAGGTTTCTGGCTATGTTGCGTTGATTCTAGGCCCACTGGCAGGCGCTTTGGTGGTGGCGGCCAGCTTCCGCAGTATGGGTCAACCGCGGAAGGGGCATCAGACTGTCTTTTACACGCTACTGCTTTGCATCACCTTCTTAATTCCTTTCCTCCTAGTTATTCCCGCTGACGCGCCAATAAAGAAAATAATACTGCTGGCCGTCGAGGGCGCTGGATATAGCGTGTTCCCGTCCATCATTCGGCAAGATTATGTGAAGTGGAAAGCCTCAAATCCCGGCGTGAAACCACGCAACGATTACGCTTCTATGGGCTGGGGAGTTCTTGGCGCGCTTATGTATTTTGCGATTGCTGCTTTGATTCTCGCCTTTCGGCGATAGCGTTTTTGCTGCGATTGTTGGTATCGTTCCTGCTTCTTATCGAGCAGCGGGGTTTGCGTCGCGCAGTTCTCATCTGGTAAACGCTAGTGCTTAATCGGACGCGCGCTTTCACGAATACGTGAAGCCAGGCACGGTGCTCTGCGCGCGTTCGATTAAGCCGTTTGAACGTGGCCGCTGGCGGTTGCGGCGGATGCGGGCTAAGGGGACCCGATCTAACGGCTATGGGAATTCAATCTTTTCGCTCATCTGTAAGCTGTTGGTTTTGCGGTACTTAGAAAATGAGCATGTGCGAGAACCGCAATGGGATGCTTTACGCTGGGGCATGACGTGCGGAGCATAGCACGCGAAGCGTCCGCCGCGCCAGCGGCTGAGCGTTGGTATGTCTCTTGTTTTCAACACGTATTTTTAATTTTCTGCAATCGCCAGATTCTAAAGAGAATGGAATACCCTCAAATCAGCCCAAATTAGTAGCAAGTAGAGTCACGAATTGTCGGCTTCTTCCTACCTGTTTCTAATCCAACCCGGACCAGTTATTGGTGGTGGACCGAGGCCCCTCACCTGAGGGTTGCACTCAACATTCGGCCACATCTCAGGGGGTTGACCGAGAATTAGCCTCAACTGACGCACGATGCTTTCGATGTCTTCACCGTTCCAAGGTACGTTGATAAGAACCTGATACGGCCCTGGCGCGAGGTTAAGGGCCGCTGTCATCATCCCATCTCTACACCGCCCAGACGCCCAAGAGAACACAAAGCCTCTTAGCGCCAGCGCCCCTCTATCGACAGTTTGGGAAATCAGCCGCGCAGCGTTGCGCTCTGGCGTTTCCCAAGAATGGTCTTGAAGAGCGCTGTCGACCTCTGCATCATATTGGGCAGCCAGGAAGCAGACCTGCTGTGAGGAATCCATCGACATCCACATGACATGGTCGTGGTCCCTTCGGATTTCAACTTCGACACTCCCGCAGCCAACAATTCCGCAGGAGCAACGACCGATGATCACGGGATGAGGCGAATTCTCAGCGCGCAACGGACACGGATCAGTGAGTAAATCATCAGGGTCGAGGCCAATGAGACCACTGGAAAAGCGATCGACTAGGCTCTTGCCGTCAGCCAACAGTTGCACTTCATGGTCGTTGGTCTCAGGCGAAGGCCGAACCTCGATTCGAAGTTCAACACATCCTTGGGCGTTCATAGTTCCGTTTCTCTTTAGGGCTTCACTTCAACCTTCATAAGATGCCCCTCTTGCGTGGTCACGAAATTCACTGGCAGGAAGTAGCGGATAATCTCCATGTTGGTTCGGGAATGGGGATTCAACTTTTCGGCCGTGAAGGTGCCACCACCCGCCAAGGCAAACGGCAGGAGAAGCTGATCAGCCAGATGCTCTCCGGCAACCGCCCCTGAAACCAAGTACGAACGCGCAGCGTCGGCTGCTTCTGAAGCCACGCTCTCGGCACTTGCGCCGATGCGCCCGAAGCCACAGAAGATCTCGGCGGCACTCCCGCTTGCTAGTTCGATTAGGACAATATTGCCTGGACCGACGGAATTCTTGGTTTCGACAATCTCCGCGGAGTCCGCATCCCAATTCATCAGTTTCGCGATTGTATCTATCTCACGCTGAGCAATACTGCGAGGAAGATTCGCCACAATTGCCACCGCACTGCGACGTTCGATTTCTCCCCTCTCCAGCAGTTGAATCGTGGAAAGGCGTTCGCACGGTTCAATCGTGGCCGTAAAACGGCCGCCGCCGGCCGGATAGAAGCCGTACCTTTCGAGACGAATCTCGATTTTAGGACCGAGCCTGTTGACGACAGGCAAGAAAACCTTTTGCATAAAGTCCAATGGCGGCGCTTGCATGTTGTGCGTGCCACCTTCGATTGTGACTTCGCTGCATCCAGATGCCGTCATCAGCGCTGGGAGTATGGTCTGGAAGACCAGAGTGCCGCTACCCGCAGTTCCTACCGCAAAGTGATAGGTTCCAGATCGCACAGATCCTGGAGTAAAGGTGAGCGTCTTAGAACCTAGGGTCGCGCCTTCGACCTGCGCGCTCCCGATTTCACTGGCGGCGAGAACAGCCGTGAGATGCTGTCGAAGTAATCCGGCCCGCTCTCGTTTGGCGCGGATGTTTTCCATACGGAATGCTTTCCCGGTGGCGAGCGACAGGCTGAGGGCGGACCTTAACATCTGTCCGCCTCCTTCACCCGCCGATCCGTCAATGCGAATCATGCATTCGCTCCGTTCATGTGGGTCCTAAGGGATCCCGACTATCCTTTCACGCACACAACCTGTCGTAACGTGTGAACGATCTCCACCAGATCAGCCTGAGCGGCCATGACGGATTCAATCGGTTTGTACGCGGCCGGCGTCTCGTCGATCACGTCGGCGTCTTTCCTGCACTCCACGCCTGCTGTCATCCGCACGTGGTCCTCTACTGAGAACCGACGCTTGGCTTCTCCGCGTGACATCGCGCGACCCGCGCCGTGGCTGCAGCTCATGAAGCTTTCCATGTTGCCCTTGCCGCGGACGATATAGGAACGCGCACCCATGCTTCCGGGAATGATACCCATATCGCCTTCACGGGCGCGGACTGCCCCTTTGCGTGTAACGAGAATGTTCTGGCCATAGTGCCTTTCGCGAGCCACATAATTGTGGTGGCAGTTGATCGCCTTCAGTTCGGCGACAAAAGGTCGGAGTTCGCCCGAAGCGCGCACCGCTCCAACGATCTGCTGCATCATCAAGTGACGGTTCAAGCGTGCAAAATCCTGGGCCCATTCGACCGCTTCAACATAGTCGTTGAAGTGTTCCGTGCCTTCTGAGAAATAGGCAAGATCTTTGTCGGGCAGGTTGATAAAAAACTTCTGCATATCCTTACGCGCGATTTCAATGAAGTAGCTGCCCATGCGGTTACCAACTCCGCGTGAACCGCTGTGCAGCATGAACCACACATTTTCCGCTTCGTCGAGGCATACTTCGATGAAGTGGTTACCCGTTCCCAAAGTACCCAGGTGGTTCGAGTGGTTTCCGCGGTCCAGCTTAGGATGCTTTTCGAGAATCGCATTGTAGCGAGGCTTCAACGTCTGCCAGGTCTCTCCATTGCGAACCGGAATCTCACCCCAAGCGCCCACGTCGCCACGGCCACCATGATTGGTACGGCCGTGAGGAACGGCCTTCTCGATTGCGGTGCGAATACCCTTCAGATTGTCCGGCAGGTCACGCGCGTTGAGGTCGGTCTGCACCGCCATCATGCCGCAACCAATGTCCACTCCCACGGCGGCGGGAATAATTGCGCCCTTCGTCGGAATGACGCTGCCCACCGTCGCGCCAACACCCCAGTGCACATCGGGCATAGCGGCAATCCACTTGAAAATGAAGGGGAGCTGCGCGACGTTCAAGAGCTGCTGACGAGCCTGATCTTCGAGTTGCACTCCCTTCGTCCAAGCCTTGATGGGCAGTCCCTTCTCCGGGACGATTACGTTGTAGGTTTCGTCTGCCATAGCGCTCTCCTTAACTCCTTACGCTTTTCACACTTAGTCCTAAGAGGCGCAGGGTCGTTTTCGTTGACCCTGCGCTCCCTTTGGTTCGCGATTCCGATTTCGCTCACGAACCGTCGCTCACTCGTTCTTCTTCGTGTTCAATGATGATGGCATGCAGGGATGGGGCCGATCCGGTTATAACGCTATGTGTCAGATAATGCATCACATATTCCACCGAGGCCAGCCTACAATCTTTAGCATCCGCTCTTATAGGATAGTGGTTTATATTAATAGCTATGGACGCTAAGCCCATCGTGGTCATCGGATTATTGGGCATTACCCTCGATGCCGGACGCATGCAAGACCGCTGGCAGAGCTGGCGGCCAACGGTCGCCATCTGCCAGCAGCCCGACTTCATCGTGGGACGTTTGGAACTCCTGCATGGGATTCGAGACAAATCGCTGGCGCGCCGTGTAGCTGAGGACCTAGCCGCTGTCTCCCCCGAAACCACAGTCCGACCTCACGAGATCGAATTTGGCGACCCGTGGGACTTTGAACGCGTCTACGAAACTCTTTTCAAATTTGCACGCAGTTATCCGTTTGAGACAGAAGGGGAAGACTATCTGATCCACATCACCACCGGCACTCACGTCGCCCAGATCTGCCTTTTTCTCCTCACGGAATCAAGGTACTTGCCAGGCCGATTGCTGCAGTCCTCACCGGAGCGCGACCGAACCGCACCAGGAACCATCAAGATCATCGACCTGGACCTATCGAAATACGACAGGATTGCTTCACGCTTCCACCAAGAACAGCGCGATGCCGTGTCCTATCTGAAGGGTGGGATCGATACGAGAAACGTCGCCTTCAATCAATTAATTGATCGTATCGAGCAAGTCGCCGTCGCCACACGCGATCCTCTGCTACTCATGGGGCCCACAGGCGCTGGAAAGTCGAAACTTGCCCGTCGCATTTTCGAGCTGAAAAAACTGCGACATGCCGTTACCGGGGATTTCATCGACGTGAATTGCGCAACACTTCGGGGCGATGGCGCGATGTCGACATTATTTGGCCACGTAAAGGGTGCCTTCACTGGCGCGCTCCGCGACCGGCCCGGCGTTTTGCGAACCGCAGATAAAGGAGTTCTTTTCCTCGACGAAATTGGTGAACTCGGAATAGACGAGCAAGCGATGCTCCTCCGGGCGCTTGAGGAGAAAACGTTCCTACCCTTTGGGTCCGATCGCGAAGTTCGCAGCGACTTTCAACTGATCGCGGGTACGAACCGAGATTTGCTGGTGGCAGTTCGCGAAGGCAGATTTCGCGAGGACCTCCTCGCCAGAATTAATCTTTGGCCGTTTACGCTGCCGGGACTGAGATCCCGCCCCGAGGACATTGAACCAAACATTCAGTTCGAGCTTGACCAGTATGCCGAGCGGTCCGGCCGTCGCATCGCGTTTAGTAAAGAGGCAAAGGAACTCTTTCACGATTACGCCCTTTCAGGTGCGGCTGTTTGGCTGGGCAATTTCAGAGATTTGAACGCTGCCATCGTCCGCATGGCTACTTTGTCGCCAGGCGGGCGAATTTCACTTGATCTTGTTCGCGAGGAAATCGAACGTCTCAGCAGTGCCTGGGCTAAATTGGAGGCCAATGAAACGCAAGATACTTTGTCGGACTTGCTGGGCAAAGAGCGCCTCGACGGTATCGATTTCTTTGATCAAGTGCAACTCGCAAGTGTGATTAGAGTCTGCCGGGATTCTCGCTCCCTCTCCGATGCCGGACGCAGGTTGTTCAGTGTTTCGCGAGGTCGAAAGGCAAGTACGAACGATGCAGATAGACTGAGAAAATACTTGAACCGTTTCGGCATGGAATGGTCGCAAATCGTCCCTGATTCATAGCCTCGAAAGCGAGCCTCGGGCAGGAGAATTCGATTGCCCCTCGAGCGGGCCCGAGGTGGCAGAGCGTAGACGGCCCGCGCGTCCGCTGAGACAATCGTTAGCTCGGTTAGAACCCATGCTTCTCACCATTACCACGACACACAAACCGGCCACGGACTTGGGCTACTTGCTGCACAAAAGCCCTTTCCGAGTGCACTCCTTCGAGCAGGTCTTTGGGAAGGCTCATGTTTTTTACCCTGAAACGACCAACGAGCGCTGCACTGCCGCGTTGCTATTGGAAATCGACCCCATAGGTCTGGTTCGCGATCGACATGGCCCGAGCGGCGAGGGATACGCTCTAGAGCAGTACGTCAATGATCGTCCCTATGCCGCATCCTCTTTTCTGAGCGTGGCGATCGCGCGCACGTTTGGAACAGCAATCACCGGTAAGAGCAAAGAACGTCAGGAACTGGCCGATACGCCACTGGCATTCGAAGCGCAGATCTCGGTTCTGCCTTGCCGTGGCGGAGAGAATCTATTGCGCCGCTTGTTCGAACCGTTGGGTTACGAAGTAACAGCGGCCCGGCATCCGCTCGACGAGAAATTCCCCGAGTGGGGTGAGAGTCCCTACTACACCGTTGGGCTCAAAGGCACCCTTCGGTTGAGTGATTTGCTGACGCATCTTTATGTGCTGATCCCGGTCCTTGACGACGATAAGCACTATTGGGTTGGTGATGCGGAAGTGGAAAAGCTCCTCCGACATGGTGAGGGCTGGCTTCGCGAGCATCCCGAGCGCGAGCTGATTACCAATCGCTACTTGAAGCACCAGAAGCGACTGGCCCGAGAGGCATTGAACCGCCTCATCGGAGACGAAGAACCGGAAGCCGACGAAGTGGCCGAAACCCGCGCACGTGAAGAGGAGACCATTGAGAAACCGATCAGTCTTGCCGACCAACGGATGGGAGCGGTCATGGCGGCACTTCGCAGCAGCGGGGCAAAGCGAGTTCTCGATCTTGGATGTGGCGAGGGACGGCTCTTAAGGGAGCTACTGAAAGACAAAACTTTCTCGGACATTGTGGGAATGGACGTATCACATCGCGCCCTTGAAATTGCCTCACAGAAGCTACGGCTTGAGGATATGCCAGCGATGCAGAAGGAACGTATCCGCCTGATTCATGGTTCTCTGACCTACCGGGACAAACGCCTTTTCGGCTTCGACGCTGCAGCTGTTGTAGAAGTCATTGAACACCAGGACCCGCCGCGCCTTTTAGCGTTCGAGCGCGTGCTCTTTGAATTCGCCTGCCCGCAGACAGTCGTCGTGACGACGCCGAACGTCGAATACAACGTGAAATTTGAAACACTGCCTGCCGGGAAGTTCCGCCATAAGGATCATCGCTTTGAGTGGACACGCGGCCAATTTCAGAATTGGGCCAAGGGAATCGCGGAGCGATTTGGGTACGCCGTTCGCTTCTTACCGATCGGACCTGAGGACGCGAGCGTAGGTAGTCCCACTCAAATGGGGATCTTCATACGTGGCTGAGCGAAGCAAAAAAAGACGCGAACGAATCGTGCCGCTCGGGACGCAGATTGTAACCCGTGTAGATACCCATAC
>WNFS01002719.1_pt1 | contig 15838 bp, 9 predicted proteins | sample 5400141 | NCBI WGS metagenome assembly WNFS01 (sample SAMN13153358, study PRJNA577476) | soil metagenome | isolation source: 60 cm saprolite under Madrone tree | place: USA:California | collected 2016-06-14
GAAGACGAGCGGGTACCCTTCAAAGTTTTCCATCCCATTCATTCCCGTTCGTCGTCGAGCCGGCTTATTGGCGGACGGAATGATTTCGAAATATCAATTGATCTGGCAACTGATGCACGGACAACGCCTGCGATATGGCGCCGCCGTTGCGGCGCTCGTTCTCGCGTCGTGTTTCCTCTATCTGGTACCTCTTGTTTCGTCCGTAGTGCTTGACGTCATCATTTCGGATAACGGCAGCGGTACATCTCCGTTCATTTTGCGGACCGTCGAATCGATCGGTGGCCGCGACTTTGCACGCGCAAATCTTTGGATTGCGGTTGCCCTGATATTCGGCCTCACCGCGTTCGCGGGCCTGTTCACATATCTTCGAGGACGCTGGGCGGCAGAGGCGACAGAGAGAATCATCCGCGGGTTGCGCGACCGGTTATACGATCAACTGCAGCATCTTCCCTGTTCTTACTACGACCGCGCGGAAACGGGCGACCTGATCCAACGCTGCACATCCGACGTGGAAACGGTCCGTCAATTCCTGCTCAACCAGGTCGTCGAGATCGGCCGCGCCGCTTTGATGCTTCTTGTCCCGCTCCCGCTGATGTACGCCATCGATCCCCGCATGACGGGAGTTTCTCTGATCCTGATTCCGCCAATCGTTGGCTTCTCGGTTGTGTTCTTTCGAAAGGTGCGTCACAGATTCGAAGAGGTCGACAAGGCGGAAGGGCGTCTTACAAGCACGCTGCAGGAGAACCTGACCGGCATTCGTGTCGTGCGCGCATTCGCGAGGCAGGAATACGAAATCCGGAAGTTCGGCGCTCGCAACGGGAACCACCGGGACCTGGACTATCGACTCTACCGGCTGCTCGCAACCTTCTGGTCGACGTCCGATTTTCTTTGCATGGCTCAGATCGCTCTCGTCGTCTTCACCGGTGGAGTATGGCTGGCAAGCGGAAGCCTCAGCGTGGGCAGCTTCTTCTTTTTTCTATCGGTCGTGAACATGTTCATCTGGCCGGTGCGAATGATGGGAAGGATCCTGACGGAGCTTGGCAAGGCGACGGTCGCGATCGGAAGAATCCAGGAGATTCTCGGACACGAACGGGAAAGCACTCCCATAGTTGCGAACACGACCATCACTCCACCGGATCAGCGTGGAGAAATCGTTTTCGATCGGGTGACATTCTCACACCGAGACGGAACGTGTGCGCTCCAGGACGTCTCATTTCGTGTTGCGCCCGGAAGCACTCTCGCGTTGCTTGGTCCTTCCGGCTCGGGAAAATCCACAGTCGTCAATCTCCTGCTGAGGCTTTACGACCACGCGAAAGGCAGTATCCAAATCGACGGACACAACATTGCGAACCTGGATCGCAAGGCAGTCCGCCGTCGAATCTCGGTGGTGATGCAGCAGCCGTTTTTGTATTCGAAAAGCGTTCGCGCAAACCTGATGCTTGGACATCCGACGGCGACGCACGAAGAGATCGCCACCGCATCCGCGAGTGCCTGTGTTCACGATACGATCATGGAATTCGAAGGCGGCTATGAGACGGTAGTCGGAGAACGAGGTATTACGCTGTCCGGAGGACAGCGGCAGCGTGTCGCTCTGGCGCGTGCCTTGTTGAAAGAGCCGCTGATCCTGGTTCTGGATGATGCCCTGAGTGCGGTCGATAGCGAGACCGAGTCGCTGATCCTCGCGGCCTTGAAAAGCCGGCGGGGACGTCACACGACGATAGTCATTGCGCACCGCCTTTCTACGCTCATGCACGCCGACGAGATTCTCGTGTTTGATCGCGGCCGCATCATCCAGCGCGGAACTCACAACAGTCTGAAAGAGGAAGCGGGACTCTACGCACGGATCTGGAAAATGCAAACGGAGAACATATGACCTATCAGGAAGACGATGACGTACAAAGTGCGGGCCTGAATGCAGCTTTGTGGCGGCCTATGCTCGCCTATGCGCGTCCTTACTGGCGTTCGTTCGTGGGCCTCGGACTTGCCGGAATGGCTGTCGCCCTGTGCGATGTCCTGCTGCCACGGGTCACCGGGGTCGTCATCGATAGCGCGGTTTCCGGCGCAGGCCGCATTGGACTTTATGGCGCATTCTATGCAGGACTTATTCTCCTGCTGGCTTTCATGGTGTGGCTCTTCATCGTCATGGCAGGCGTGACTGCAACAGGCGTGGCATACGATCTTCGCCGGCTTGCATTCGCGCGTCTTCAACAGCTTTCGTTTTCGTTCTATGACCATCGTCCGGTCGGTTGGCTCATGGCGCGGGTGACGACCGACTGTGACCGCATATCGTCGGTGCTTCCCTGGACCCTGCTGGATGCCGTGTGGGGTAGTTTTCTGCTGTCAGGGATCACGGCGATGATGCTCTGGATGAATTGGAAGCTGGCGCTCATCATTCTGAGCATCGTTCCGCCATTGTCGATTGCAACGGCAATATATCAAAGGAGGCTTATTCACACGCAGCGCCTGGCGCGCAAGACGAACTCGAAAATCACCGCCAGTTTCAATGAGGGAATCGCCGGAGTGCGAACGACAAAGGCGTTCGTCCGCGAGGAAGAGAACCTGCGAGAGTTCCAGACGCTTACCACCGAAATGTTTGATTATTCGCTTCGCAATTCTCTTCAGGCGGCCGTCTATCTGCCAATTGTGATGTCTCTCGGAGCGGCTGGAGTTGGTCTCGCCCTCTGGCGAGGAGGCTTGCTTGCATTTACAGGCAACCTGGCCCTTGGCGATCTTTTTGTCTTCATGCAGTACGCAGGCCTTTTCCATATTCCAATTCAGGAAATGGCTCAACGTTTCACCGGGCTTCAGGCGGCGCAGGCATCAGCAGAGCGGCTGCAAAGTCTGCTCGACACCGAACCTGAGATCCGCGATGGCCGGGTGAGCGATGACCCGCGAGAAAGGATCCGCGAGATCGTCTTCGACAATGTGAGTTTTGAATACAAGCAAGGGGGACCGGTCCTGACGGACGTGAACATCCGAATAGGCCGCGGCGAATCCGTAGCGCTTGTGGGTGAAACCGGAAGCGGTAAGAGCACCATCGTCAAACTTCTTTGCCGCTTTTACGAGCCAACGCAAGGGCGCATTCTGATCGATGGAGTCGATTATCGAAATCTTCGTCTGCATTGGCTGCAGTCGAGTCTTGGCATGGTGTTGCAGGAACCGCACCTCTTCAGCGGAACGATTCGCGAGAACATCCGTTATGGACGGCTCGACGCAACAGACGACGAAGTTGAAAGCGTTGCGCGGCAGGTAGGTGCTGCCGCATTTATCGACAGCTTACCCGCCCGATACGACGCCGAGGTCGGTGAAAGCGGGAATCGCCTGTCCACTGGTCAGAAACAACTCATTACGCTCGCCAGGGCTCTGCTTGCGGACCCTCAGATTCTGGTGCTCGACGAAGCCACATCTTCGGTCGACACGGAAACCGAGAGGGGCATTCAAAAAGGAATCGATGTCGTTCTCAAGGGCAGGATCAGCGTGATCATTGCTCACCGGCTCTCAACGATCCGGGCTGCCGATCGAATTCTTGTCATCGATCACGGCCGGATCCTGGAAGAGGGCAAGCACGCCGAACTGCTGGCAAAGCGGGGACCATACGCGCACTTGTATGAGGAACAGTTTCGCAGCCAGCTTACGGTACGAGCATGACCGGCAGTATGCCTCCTAGAAATTCACGCGGGCGCCTATCGTAAATCTTCGAATCCCGCTCGCGGTTGTGATGCGTCCGAAGCTTGTGGAATTGATGCTCAAGTTCGCAGTGGTCGGAGGATCGAAGATCGGGTGATTCAACACGTTGACGGCGTCCACTCGAAATTCGAATTCCTTCGTTTCCGAAATTCTCACACGCTTGATGAGGTTCGCGTTGAAATTAAGGCGTGGCGGGCCTTCGACCCATTTCAGCCCGAGACTGCCGTTGTCTCCAGGCGCGGGGTTTACCAGAAGAAGGTTGCCTTGCGCATCCGTAATCGCCTTATTGCTGAATACGCCATTGAGTCCGTTGGCGGTCGTCACAGCGGCAACGGACGGATCGGTGATTTGCTTAGTGCCGGGGAAGAAAATCACGCCATTGTCTACTTTGGTCACCTGCCCTATGTTCTTAGGAAACGCGCCCACGATATTCGGAGTGCTGGTACTGGTGGCCGCCGCGGAGCCGGCCTGAGTGAATGTCGAGATGGGAGCCGTGATGGTTAGCGGCGCCCCAGATGTCCAATTCATGAGTCCGCCCAACTGCCAGCGCTCGACGAGCCGCTGCACAAATCCGGGCGCATTACTTAGGAACATGCGATTCGGTCCGAATGGCAACTCGAAGGTGCCGTTCGTGTCGAAGGCATGCGTGCGGTGGAAACCCAGGAGAGTGTGGTTCAGGCTCCGATTGTTCGGGTCACGATATTCCACTTCAACGTCGCCATCGTTCTCGCCGAGAGAGCGACTCCACGTGTACGCCGTCTGACTTGTGAAGCCGTGCGCGAGCCGCTTGATCACCTGGATTTGCAGCGAGTGGTAGGTCGAGCTGCCCGGATTCGAATGGAGGTTCGTCGCGTTGAACTGTGGATTGAGCACGAAGAAATTCTCCGGGAAGCCGCCGTTTCGAACAAACCCGCCTCCTTTGCCGGTGATACTGGAGCTGCGGTTCAGAAAGTCCGCCAGTTGGCCCACACTGCCGTTCGCGATGAACGTTCGAGTGTTGGTGTTCGCGCGAAGCGATGCAGATCCGGTAACCGTCGTGCCGTTGATCATGCCCGAGCCAAGATTGAGGCCACTGAGCATTTGATCGAAGAGAGCGGCGTTGCCTCCGGCACGCGTCGTGTTGAACGCCGTGAGAAATCCGTTCTTGAAAATCTCATCGTTATTGAGTGGAATCGCGCCCCAAAGCGCCGTGCCTTTGGTTCCGACGTAGGCGACATCCAACGTCAGGTTCGAGGCAAGCTCCCGTTGGATCTCAAAGTTGAAATTTTGAATATATGGGGTCCTGCGATCGACGCCAATCATGCTCTGGGACCTGGTTCCGTCCAGTGGAATCGGCTGGAGAGGCGCAGCGTTCGGTGCGAACGGCAGCGTAGCGTTCGCCAGGGACAGGTAACTGTTGGTTGTGAAAATAATCCCCTGGTTCGGCGGCGATGAACCCCCATACGAGCCCGGCATCGCGGCCCGGATCGGACTTGTGCTGGCTCCATTGAGGTTGTTTCCGGAATAGCTCCAGCCATATCCCGCGCGGAGAACAGTTTTGTCCTTTCCAAACCATGGAAGGGACCAGCTGAAACCAAGAGAGGGAGCAAAGTTGTTCCAGTCGTTGCGCCACATTTGCTTGTTCGGATTCGGCGAGTTCTTGCCCACAAACTCGACCCGCGTCAGCACGCCGCACGAAATTCCGCATAATCCCGCGACCCCGCCGACGGGCGCTGCCGCAAGACCGCGATCTTCGTATGGCACGCCGAACCACTCGTAATGAATACCGTAATTGAGCGTGAGAGCCGGCCGGACTTTCCAGCTATCTTTGAAGAACCAACTGAACTCGGTCGAATGCCAATCCCGAAGCCTGAATTTAATACCATCCGCGTAACCTCGAAATGCTGTATCCGACGGGCTTCTGACATCGAAGCCCTCGGCGACTTGTGCAATCGAGCCCGACAGATCCGTCAGCAGGTTGCGCGCGGTCGCCTGGTTGTTGCCGGTCAAGCCGGGAATGGCCACGTTGTCGATTCCCGCTACGGCCACTCCGCCGGCGCCCAGTGTCGCCAGCGGCGTAAGATTGGTATCGTTTCCTCCAGTCGTGCGAACGAAGCGCATTTCACCACCGGCTTTGAACGCGTGTGCGCCTTTCGTCCAGCTCAGGGTGTCTGCGTACGTAGTGATCGGACTTATGGACGTGCGGGTCGAACCGTCGGCCGCAGGCCAGTTCATGAAGTTTTGGGGGAAGAGTGTGGTTGCTACTTCCAACGGGAGCCCGTTGTACTTGGGTATGAGTTTGAACGCCGACAGTCCCGGCTCGACAGAGTCGCCCGGCTCCAGACCCTCTCTGCCCACATACCACGGCGCCCAGCTGGATTGTTTGCTTCTTCTGTAACCGACACGGGCTTCGTTCACGATGTTCGAGGACAGCGTGGACACCATGGCAACGTTGAAGACCCTCGGCCACCGGTAGTTCGCTCCGTTGTAACCATCGGGCCACTGCATGATGCCGGCCTGGGTGGTCATGTCCAGGTCGCGTTCCCACGTGTAGACGACACTCAGCTTGTGGCTCGAATTGAAGTGTTGATCGAGCCGCATGTTGAATTGGTCCCGGTTGACATCGTTTCCATTTCCGTCGGATGTGTCGATGCCCTTGATCCGTCGCGTAAAGCGAATACCGGCTGTATTCAGACCGTCAATGACCAGGCCGGGGGCAGCGACAGCCGAGGCTGCAGCGCTTGTGAAATCGTTCGGCAGCGGCATTCTCGCGAGCAATGTTTTCTGAATAAAACCGGTCGGATCATATCCAGGCCGGTTCGGATCCCGCCCGAACACGCTGAATTGTTGAAGATCGCCTGTCGCGTTTGCCGGCTTCACGGGATTGCCATTCCGGTCCACGGTGGGGCTGTTCGAAGTGGCGTTCCCGTTGTCCACTCCCGGAAAAAACCGGAAGATGCCCTGCCGTGCCTGCGCCGTCAGCACCGGGCCCACAAAAGTTTGTCTGAACAGGTCGCGCTGCTCGTCCACAAGGACGAAGAAGAAGGTCTTGTTCTTGAAGATGGGGCCGCCGATCCGTCCTCCAAACTGGTTCCGGTTCTCATAGTCTTTCTTGACGCCGTTAAAGTTGTTGAACCAGTTGCTGGTGTCGAGCGCCGAATTCCGGTTGTTCCAAAAGAGACTGCCGCGGAACTGATTGGTGCCCGAGCGTGTCACCATCTGCACCTGTCCGGAACCTCGTCCCATTTCTGCGTCTACGGGCGCGGTGATCACGCGGACTTCCTCGATCAGGTCGGGACTCGTGTACGTTACGGAAAATGCTCCAAAAAGTTGCCGCCCATCGGAGACAATGAAGCCGTCTCGCGTGGTATTCGCGGCGCTCGGCCGCCCGCCTGCAAAATAGCCTGCAGACGCGTATAGACCTTGATCGATGCCATCGGTGAGCCCGGCGCCGGTCGTTGTACCGAGCAGATCCATTACATTGCGCCCTGCCAGCGGCAGGTCGCGTACTTTGTATTCCGGAAGCACCGTGCCCACAGAGGACGACGTTGTCGCGATGGACGTGTCCACCGCGGTGGTCACTTCAACTGTCTGCGCCACTGAACCTACCTGTAGCGTGAAGTTCAACCGGACCTGCTGTGACACTCCAAGCGCCACGGCGTTGTAGGTTTGCGTCTGGAAACCAGACAATTCCGCCGTGACTTTGTAAGTCCCCGTCTGAAGACTGGCAAACTGATAGGCTCCGGCTTCGTTGCTCAACACGGTAGTGGCAATTCCGGTTGCGGTGTTTGTGGCCGTGAGCGACACACCGGGAATCAGAGCTCCTGTTGGGTCAGAAACGGTTCCGCCCAATGTGGCGTTACTGGTTTGTGCAAAAATTTGAGTCAATAAGCCAATGCATAGGAACACTACGACTTCCATCAAACGCCGTCTCATGATTCCTCCTCTTTACCCCCGGTTTGTAGACGGAACCAGAAACCCTCTACGCGTGTTCGTTCCCACGCATGGAGAAACTGCGAATCTGTAAACCGCGGAAAATACAGGCGGACTTTAGGTGACTCCCTCGGAAGTGTCAAGGAATGTGTTGTCAGCGCTGCGTTATAATCAACGCTCAAATTTCACGAGACGAGGAATTCAGCCATGCCGAAATCAAGTAAAAAGCAAACCAGTCGTCAAGCAATCGAGGCTGCGCTTGCTAGTCTGCCGGTGCACCGAGCGGGCTTGCCGGCAAAAGATTCGGTTACCGCCGTGACAACGGTGGCCGGTAAGTACACCATCATTCACACTAAGGAACTGGACGCGTATGAGAAGGGCGCGATGGGCCCGGGCTTCGCCGCTCCTGCTGCAGCGGCTTTACCCGTGGGCGACAACTTCAGCGGCCAGGCGCGGAAAGCCGCTAAACTATCCATCTCCGCGTCAAAAACCGAGAACTTCAAGGACGTAGATGCTCTTGTGAAGTCTCTGACGCCAGACAGCAAGATGATAGCTCACAAACCGGTGATACAAACCACGCCAACGTCCGGCCGCGTCAAAGAAGAGGAGCGAAATGTGCATGTCAGCGCGTTCATGTACGCAGCGAGCAGAGAGGCCGACAACGACTTCCATTTGATTATAGGCCGCGACCCCAAAGCCGCTCCGGAGGTGTACATGACGATGGAGTTGTCTGGCTTACCGCCAGGAAACAGTCCCTCGTTTACGCAATTAAAGGCCGCGCGTGACGCCTTCAAGCAGTTCTTCAAGGCCAACGCGGGAGGTACACTGCCAGGTCTGACCTACGACTTTTACCATCCCCCCGTTCCGGTGCAGATTGATGGGTCATTGTTCTTTGATATGACACACGCTACCGGTTCGCGACCAGGACCGCCGAGCTTAAAGAGTCGCATGCCCGTGATCTGGGAAGTACATCCGATAACGAAAATACTCTTGAAATAAACCGAGGACGCGATGTCGCCATCAAAACATAAGAAAAAGACGGCTGCTCGTCCCTTGAAAACGGCGACGGCAAAGCCGCCTTTGGATCCGCTCCGGACGGGTATGCCAGCTCAGGACTCTATTACTGGCGTGGAGGAGTTCAGAAAAGGCAAAAAGGTATTCCGCATCATTCACACTAACGAGGTGGATGAGTATGAGCGGACGCCGTCGGAGGCTAAGCGCAAGAAGCGGTGATTGAGCCGGCGGGCTTCGTCCCGAATCTCCCGCCGGCAGGGTGTGTGCATCGTTTTGTCAAAACATTTAATTAAGAAGTCATCAGCCCGTTAAACAATTCTCACGAAAGCGATATTACGCGTTTGAAAGATTGACCCCTCTTCACGCTTTCGATACGCTGAGGTACCATGGCGTTGCTGCGAGACAGAACTCGCGATGAAGAGTTGGTGCGCGCCTGCCTTAACGGAGATCAACTCGCATGGGCCGAGTTAATTCGGAGTTACCAGAGACTGATCTATTCGGTCGCTCGAGTGTTGTGTCCGGACGACGGCGATGCGGACGAGATCTTCCAACAGGTCTGTCTGGAGCTATATCAAAGGCTGGCCGATGTTCGGGATGTGGCGAGTCTTCCACGGTGGCTGGTCATCGTCACACGCCGCCAGAGCGTGACGTTCCTACGTAACTGCAGGAGAACGTCAAATTTGGAAGAACAGCTGCCGGGCGAATCCCGGCTCGAAGCTATCGAACACCTTCATGCAGTCGAACGCGCGCTCGAGCAGATGCCGGAGCGCTGCCGCCGTCTACTCACCGAACTGTATCTCAACGAGGACTCCTCTACCTACGCCACAATTGCCGAGCGCATGCGGATCCCCATCGCCAGCATCGGTCCGACGCGTGGACGCTGTCTGGAAAAGCTGCGAGCGATTCTGAGAGCCACATGAAGTCCAATGAGTTGGGCAATCTTCTTCTGAAGGACGAAGAGTACCTGCGCGCATATGCGGGCTCCAGTACCACCGCACAGCTTTCCGAAATTTTCGACACCATGTGGTCACGGATCCGTGCGGCCAATCTCACGTCGGGTCAGCCGCGAGGATCGGAATCGGTGGAAAGCGCATCTATCGCGCGGCTGGCCGTGACCCTTGCGACTTCAAAGATGGATCCGCTGCTTGATGCGGAAGCCCATCGAATGATGGCGTACACATTGAACGCCAACGAGCAATATGAAGACTCGATCGATCATTACCGGTATGCGCTCCAGGGATTCGACTCCGCCAAAAAGTTCGACACAGCTGCCCGAACGCGGCTGGGATTCATCGCGGCCTTACAGATGACCGGCCGTTACACAGAGGCTGTGGAGGTCGCCGAGCATGCGCGCCGATTATTGCTCGCCATTGACGATATGCAGGGACTCGCCCGGCTGTACACCAATCTGGGTAATGTCTACTACCGGCTCGACGACTATGCTCGCTCATTCCAGTACCACGAAGAGGCACGCGCCATACTCCAGCGGCAGAAGGACAAGCGTGCGCTGGCCCAATGTTGCGTAAATACCGGTAATTGTCTCTCCTCGCTCGACCGCTTCGAGGAAGCGGATCGTAGTTATCGCAAGGCCGAGCGGCTAAGCAGGGAAATGGGTATGTCGGAGCTCCGGGCGCAAGCGCAGTACAACCGCGCGTACCTGTTCTTTCAGCGCGGCCGTTTCAGCGATGCCCTCCGCGCGTTCGGCACGCTGCGCATCCAGTTTGAACGGCAGCAAAGCATTCGTTATTGCGCCCAATGCGACATGAATATGGCCGAAATCTACCTTCAGCTCAACCTCGCGGCCGATGCGGCCTTATTGGCTGGACGAGCTTCCGAGAACTTCGGCAAGCTCGGCATGCGATACGATCAGGCCAAGGCGATGGCGTTGGGTGGAGTTGCCTCGACACAACGTTTGGAGTTCAAGAACGCCCTGTCGATATTGGAGCAGTCCCAGTCCATATTTGTGGAAGAGCAGAATCGTTACTGGCTGGCGCTGCTCGATCTTTACAAGGCGGAGATTTTTTTGGCAATGAACCGCTTCCCTGAAGCACGAGCCCTCGCGAATGAGGCGCTTCAAAAATTCACGCTGCTGGATTCCACCTCCAGGCGCGTGGTCACACTCATTCTGCTGGCGCGGATTGCTATGGGCCTGAATGAGCAGACCGAGGCCAGGGTGAAAGCAGAAAAGGCGTTGGAGCTGGCGCGCGAGCACAAGATCCAGCTCTTGATGTTTCCCAGTCTTGTAATCAATGCAGAAATTGTGGAAAACGCCGGGGACCTCGGCAAAGCCGGCGATTTTTATGAACAGGCCGCAGCGGAGCTGGAGATCGGCCGCACCGCTTTGCGCCACGACGACCTGAAAGTGGCCTTTTTCAAGGGTAAGCCCGCGGTCTACGAGGCGCTCGCCCGGATCGTCCTTGACACCGGCGATCCGCACGAAAGCGTCGAGCGAGCTTACAACTGGTGCGAACGCGCTAAATCACGCAGCCTCATCGACCTGCTTTCTCACCATGTTCCCAGGATTCGCCCTCACGCGCGAGATCCGCTACTGCCGCAGGTCGAAAAGCTGCGAGAAGAACTCAATGGCTACTATGTCCGTTCGTGGCCCGCCTTACGGCAGCCGTCGGCAATCGAACGCGACACCATCGAATTGAAAGAGCGCGAACTCGCACGAATGCTTCGAGAGATGTCCCATAGGAATCCTGAATACGTCTCACTGCAGAAGGTCTCGACCGCGTCGCTTGAAGAAGTACGGCAATGCCTCAAGACCGATATGACCCTGGTCGAATACTTCACAGTCGCCGGCGAGGTCATGGCTTTCGTGATCGGCCCCCATCAGGCAGGAGCATTTCGGCCGCTCTGCTCGGTCGAACGCGTGCAACATCTTGAACAGGGTCTGCGATTCCAGCTGGAACGGTTCTTGATCGAGGACGGCCATATTCGCGCGCACGAACAGCTGTTGACCAGGTCGACAATGCGGTATCTCTCGGAGCTGTATGAAGCCCTGTTTGCACCTCTGCGCCAGATCATCCAAACGCCTCAGCTCGTTGTGGTGCCTCACGGCATCCTGCACTATCTGCCGTTTCACGCTTTCCACGATGGCACACAATACCTCATCGATTCCTACTCTATCTCGTTCGCTCCAAGCGCGTCGGTCTTTAAGTATTGTGTTGAAAAGCCCGATGTGACCGGCTGTTCTCCGCTGATCGTCGGCGTTCCCGACCCGCATGCTCCGCGGATCAGTGACGAAACGGATGCCCTGCTCCAGTTGGTGCCCCACGCGCGGCCGCTCGCCGGCCACCGCGCCAGCCGGAAGGGCTTTCAACGCGAAGCCGCCCGAGCGGATTTCATTCACATAGCCACTCATGCGGTCTTCCGCGAAGACAATCCGATGTTTTCCGCATTCAAGCTGGCCGATGGCTGGATGAGCGTGCTGGATCTCTATGGCCTGACTTGCGAAGCGAACCTCGTCGCGCTCAGCGGGTGCAGTTCGGGCATGCATCAGGTGGCCGGCGCCGATGATCTGCTCGGACTGGTCCGGGGTTTTCTGTATGCGGGCGCTCGTTCGCTGCTACTCAGCCTGTGGCCGGTGAACGATGAATCGACCTCGCAATTGATGAAGATCTTCTATACCCGCTGGACTGGCGGCATGTCGAAGGCTGCCGCCATGCAGCGCGCGTGCCAGGAAGTCCGCTCCACTTTCTCGCACCCGTTTTTCTGGGCGCCGTTCGTTCTGATCGGAAAACCTTGATTTTTTTTTGAGGCAAGTATTTTTCCGGGCTTTTCTTGCGACCTATCTTATGCAGAGGGTACAGAAATGGACCACTTCGACGTGGCAACGGTCATGGATTTTCTCGAACAGCGGCTGCCAGAACCAGAGATGGCCGCATGCGGTGTGCATATGGAGACCTGTTTGATTTGCGCAGAAATGTACCGCTTCTGGTGGTATTTTCTTTCCACCGCATCGGAGCGCCTGGTTAATGCGCCAGAGCAACTGATCGATCGCTGCATCGGTATTTTCCCTGGTGCGCCGGCGCGGAACGGATTCCGTCAGGAGTTCGGCCGGATCCTGTTCGACAGCTTTTTCCAGCCTGCGCCGGCACCGGCTATCCGCGGCGAGCATGCTGCGCGGCAAATCGTGATCCAGATGGATGAAGTCGATGTTCATCTTCGCATCACCGGAACGCATTCCAAACTGAACGTACAGGGGCAAATTCTGCCGCGCATCGAGGGAATTTCCATCGATGGCGCGCGCCTTACACTGCTTGCGCTGGGCCAAACGACACGATCGACGACGAGCGATCATCTTGGAGTGTTCGACTTTCGAGATGTGCCCGAAGCGACCCTGGTGATGTCGGTCGAGTTGGCTTCGAGCCGTTTCACCGGTGTCGTGTCCGTTCCAGAATCAAAAATCGGGGGTTAACCAATGTTTGTACGCTGGATGCGTGGAATGATTTGCGCGATTCTGCTGATCGCTATCATGGGAAGCACCGTCGGAGCGGAAGCGGCCGGCGACATTCGGATCATTCTCAAGCTCAGGACAGGAGCATTGATTGGACCGCTCCTTACGCTTCTTGGGGCGGACCTTCTGGACAGCATTCCCTCGGTCAACCTGTACCTGTTGAGAGTGCCGCACGTGCCTGCGCTGAGTTTTACATTGTCGCTGCTCGGCGTCGTATATATCGAGACCGACACGACAATGGATAATCCTACGTTCCGCAACATGGGATTGTTAACGTCCGTCGCGCCGCCCGACTTTTCATCGTGGCCGACATCAACAGCGCGACCGATTCCAGTCATCCTGCGCTGCAGGGCCATGTCGTTGGAGGTTTCGACTTCGTACAGGCCCAGGGACCAACGTATGCTCTCCTCAATCAGTCCGCATCGAATTTCCTCGATCAGACCGCATCGAGCTTTCTCGATCAGTCGGGCTCCGTTGATCCGGCAACCGCCGCCTTTATGACGCAGACAGCCTCGAACTTTCTGGATAATGGGTTGCCGGCCGGTCTGATTACGGGACCAAGTGTCGCTTACGGCCACGGCACAATGGTGGCCGGCTTGATCGCAGCCGTTGCTCCGCTTGCGATGATCATGCCGCTTCGTGTATTTGACGACAACGGACGTGCTGATGCGTTCACGATTACGAAAGCGACTTACTACGCAGTCAGCCACGGCGCACAAGTGATCAATATGAGCTTTGGGATGAACACGCGCTCCCGTTCTGTGCAGGATGCGATTACAGCTGCCGTCAGCGCCAACGTGACGATCACGGGATCCGCGGGTAATGCGAATTCCGAGGTGCCGCAATATCCCGCCGCATACCCCCAGGTGATTTCTATCGGGGCGACGGATCTCTACGACAAGAAAGCAAAGTTCTCCAATTTCGGCACGTTTCTGGATGTCACGGCGCCCGGCGTCAACATCATCTCCGCATATCCTGGAGGTTTCTACGTTCTGGCCTCGGGCACGTCATTCTCGGCCCCTATTGTGGCCGGCGAGGCTGCACTCGTCCGTTCGAAGCAGGCTACCGGCGTGCGCGATGCCGTGGTCAATGGGACCATTAACATCGATATGCTGAATCCGGCTTACTACGGAAAGCTCGGCAAGGGCCGTGTCGATGAAATAACAGCGATTGGACAGTAGCGAGAAGATATCTACATACCCACGAACTATCACCCCAACCTGAAGACGGACTGGAATTCTCGCATGATTTATCGATCTTCTTAAGACGAGAAGGTTGATCTCGGCAGTCGACCCCATGACCTCCCACGGCTTGTCCACGGGCCGTCCGCGCGACGGCTTTCAAGCGCAGGGAGCAAAGGAGACCAGGCACATATGTCAACACCGGGAGTGTATCCTGACCTCGTCTTGTCCGCGGCGCAACTCGGAGTCTGGGTGGCGCAGAAGCTCGATCCCACCAGTCCGATCTTCAATCTCGGACAGTACGTCGAGATTCGCGGGAGCGTGGATTCGGAACAGTTGGAACGAGCGTTGCGGCAGGTGGTCGACGAGGCCGAGACGCTCCGATTGGTTCTTCGCGAAGGGGACAATGGTCCGCGGCAGACCATACGTCCATCGGTAGACTGGCGGCTCCAGATAGTCGACATGAGCCGGGAGAGCGATCCCGTAGTAGCGGCTAAAGCCTGGATGCGGGGAGATCTGTTGCGCCCGATGGACTTGCGGGATGGGCAGCTCTTCGAGTATGCGCTTCTCCGGGTTTCGCCTGGTCGCGCGTTCTGGTATCAGCGGAATCACCATATTGTCAACGACGGCTTCGGCGGTTGGCTGGTAACACGGCGCGTAGCCGAAGTCTACAGTCGTCTGCAGAACAGACAGAGTCCAACCGACAGCCCATTTCTTCCACTGCTGGACCTCCTGGAAGACGAGCGCACATATCGCGCGTCAAACCAATTCGAAAGGGATAAGCGGTATTGGATCGACAGTATGGGCGGCGCCCCGGAACCGGTCAGCCTCGGTTCGCGTCCCGCAACTGGCAGCGGCATTCCCATACGCCGCACTGTACTCCTTCCAGCCTCTGTGACTAACTCACTACGGCAGATAGCCCACCAGACGGGAGCGACACTAACTCAGGTAGTCAGCGCCGCCCTGGCGACTTATCTATACCGGATGACAGGATCGACGGACGCGTGGCTCGGTCTTACAGTAGCCGGCCGCATAGGCGCCGTGGCTCGACGGACGCCCGGAATGATGTCGGATGTCTTACCCGTGCGTGTGACCCTCGGCCCGGAACTCCCCTTCGGACAAGTCGTGCAACAGATTTCATTGGAGCACCGGCGCGTATTGAAGCATCAACGTTTTCGAAGCGAAGACATCCGCCGCAGCCTCGGTCTGCTCGCGAGCGGTCGGAAGCTATATGGACCAATCGTCAACGCAATGCCGTTCGACTACGACCTGCGCTTCGGGAGATATCGCGCAACAACGCACAACCTCGCGAACGGACCCGTGGACGATCTGGCGATCGCCGTATATGACCAATCGGACTCAGGCACGTTACGGCTCGATTTCGACGCCAATCCGGCTGTCCACACAGTCGATGACCTTGCCGCTCACGAGCGCAGGTTTCTGCGGTGCTTGAAGGAAGCTCGTGTGACCGAACCGATCTGGCGGATGAACCTGCTGGACCAGCGAGAGCGCCAGCAAGTTCTGGTCAAGTGGAACGATACGGGCCGCGCACTCGAGCAAACGACGCTGCCTGCCCTCATTG
>WNFS01001864.1_pt1 | contig 15835 bp, 17 predicted proteins | sample 5400141 | NCBI WGS metagenome assembly WNFS01 (sample SAMN13153358, study PRJNA577476) | soil metagenome | isolation source: 60 cm saprolite under Madrone tree | place: USA:California | collected 2016-06-14
TCTCCCGGTATGCAACTCCACCATTTCCGCGCCAAGCTCGGTTGCGGCATCTACCTGCTCTAAGGTTGGATCGATAAAGAGGCTGACGCGAATGCCGGCAAGTTGCAGGCGTTTAATGGTCGGTTCCAGCTCCTTGCGCTGAGCGATCACATCAAGTCCGCCTTCGGTGGTAACTTCTTCACGCTTTTCCGGGACGAGACAGACCTCCTCCGGCTTGATGCGCAGCGCGACATCGATGATCGCCTCAGTGTTGCCCATCTCCAGATTCAGCTTGGTCATGATGCTCTGGCGCAGGCGCTCGACGTCTCGCTCTTGAATGTGGCGGCGATCTGCGCGCAGATGCGCGACAAGCCCAGAAGCACCGGCTCGCTCGCAAATTGAAGCCGCCAGGATCGGATCAGGCTCGGCGTTCTTTGATTCCGGCATGGTGGCATAACGCGCCTGCCGCAACGTGGCCACGTGATCGATGTTAACTCCCAAGCGCAAACCGTTCATTTGGTCGCGCAAATAGGACTCACTCAGCGCGGCTGAGCAAGTCGGAAAGGAATCAAAATCTCAAACCATTCGCTGTCATTCTGAGCGAAGCGAAGAATCTCGGATCACTACCAACCCGACGGTAAACAAACAACCCCAGAGATGTTTCGCTTCGCTCAACATGACAGGATGATCAGCAGAAGTTTGCTCGGTACGGTTGGGCTGATTCGGTATCAACGACCGTCGGGGCTCGGTGAAGGCGTAGGCTGCTGATTTGTCGATTGCTGCTCACTGCCTTGTGTCTTAGTGCTATTGGACGTTCTTTTGGATTTTCGCTGAGTTGCCCTGGCAGTCCCTGTCGTCTTCTCACCTGAACCTTCCACAGTTTCCCTGGTCTTTCTGCCAACGGTTTCGGCGGTCTCCTTGGTTTTCTCTCCGACAGTTTCCGCCGCCTGCTTGGTTTTCTCACCTACGGTCTCGGCTCCTTCTTTGATTTTCTATCCGGCTTTCTTCGCCTCATCCTTGATCTCTTGGACTGTTCCTTCCTGCCCAAACACGGCCAGCGTTCCGGCTGCGAGCAAAGCGACAATCAAATTTGTCATTTTCATGATTTCCTCCTCTCGATTTGCAATCCCCATACAAAAGAACGGATCACGCATTGCCATCGCGCGTCTCGTCGTGCGGAGTACAACAAGCACGTTGGTAGATTCGCTCGAGTGTCAATAATGGCACGCCGCAAACATAAAGGGCCGCGATGAAGCCGTAGGCAAACGTCAGGCGTGCGCGGCCAATTGCTTCATACCGGCGGGGGCTTACCACAATTCGCTTCTCACTATAGACTACGCGGCCGCAGTAACGGAGCCGGCGGAAAAATTCCACATCTTCCATCAGAGGCACCTCGGGAAATCCGCCAATATCAACAAATGCACTTCGCCGACAGAACATCCCGTGATCGCCGCATCGCATTCGGAGCAGCATGCCAGCATAATGCGCGACAGTGTCTGTTAGCCGATACACGGGGTCTGATGGCAGGCGAATGCGGAAATAGCCACCGGCGACGGTCCTGTCATCCAGTATGCGCGCAATTTCAGCTAAACATTCCTTCGGCACTTCCGCGTCTACGTGCACGAACCAAAGGACATCGCCCCGCGCGGTGCGTGCGCCTAGGTTCATTTGCGCGGCCCGATTGCGTTTGCCGATTACAACTTGGCTGCAAAGCCCCGCCGCGAGATCAGGCGTTCCATCAGAGCTTCCACCATCCGCGACAATAACTTCCGCGCCCAACGCTCGCTCGCGCAAATGCTGAAGAAACGAACGTATCAACGACGCCTCATTGTAAACGGGAACGACAATGGAGAACTGCATTCGAACTCGGTGATCCAAATTGTCTCCACGACGCGTCTGTTTAGCAAAGCGAGCAGGGTTGTTTTTTTTGATTAATGCAGAAAACTATCGCCGAATCGATTACAAGAAACGAAGTACAAACGGAGGAATTCAATGATCTCAAGACTCATCATCGCAGCGGCGCTTGCACTATTCTTTACACCGGCGGCGAAGGTCAATGCCCAGGAACATCCTGAGCACCCAGAGCACCCGACAAAAGGGAAAGCCGCCGAGAAACGAGTGAGCACGGCTGATATTTCCGCTGGCATAAAGAGCAATATCTCCGCGAAAAGCAAAGAGAGTCCCGACGGAAAATTTCACGTCACACACGAAGGTCAGGATCTGTCTCTCGATCTGACAAAAGTACACGATGATCGATTGCAGGATCTCGGCGGTGGCAAATACTTCGCATGCGTGGACATGAAAGGAACCGACGGCAAGACCTACGATATCGATTTCTTTCTGACCGGGCAGCCAAGGCAGATGAAAGTTACCGAGACGTCCGTTCACAAGATCGACGGTAAACCGCTTTACAATTGGAAAGAAGAGAACGGCACATGGCACAAAGTGCCGGCGATCTAATCTTGCAAATGGTTTCCCAATTCGCCATGCGGCTTCTGATTCTCCCGGTATTTTTGCTGTCGATCGCAATCGCGACTCGCGCTGCTGACAATCCAGGTATCGTTAAAGGCACGGATCAATTCGAGTTCGTCTATCGAGTTAAACTTCCTGAGATCAAAGGCGATGCTCGCGTCTGGATACCGTTGGCCAAGACCGACGCCTTTCAAACTGTCACCGAGGAAGAGCTCAATATCCCAATGAAATGGGAAAAGGTTCAAGACCGGGACTATGGCAATGATATCTGCGTGCTGCATCCGCAGCCTTCGGATGGCGGCAAGACGATCGAGCTGCGGTATCGCGTTGTGCGCAAGGAAAAAACAGCTTACCACGCAGACGCGGCTGAAGCTCCGCGCTACTTGCGCCCGGAGATGCTGGTGCCTGTTAATGAAACGTTCAAGACGCTCGCTCAAAAGGCAGCGGCCGGAAAAACCGACGATTTAGAGCGAGCGAAAGCGCTCTATGATCACGTGATCGGCCGGATGCGGTACGACAAATCGGGAACTGGCTGGGGCCATGGCGATGCCATGTACGCTTGCGATGCGCGCACCGGCAATTGCACCGATTTTCACGCCTACTTCATTGCTCTCTCGCGAAGCATCGGAATACCCGCGCGCTTTGCCATCGGCGCGACAATTCCAGCCGATAAGAACGAGGGCACGATCGATGGCTATCATTGCTGGGCGGAATTTCTGGCAGACGGACGCTGGGTACCAGTGGACATCAGCGAAGCGTGGAAGAATCCAAAGCTGGCGGATTACTACTTCGGGCATAACCCGGCGAATCGCTTTGAACTTACGAAGGGCCGCGACTTGGTCGTTGATCCGGAGCCCGCGAGCGGCCCAATCAATTTTCTTGTTTACCCGTTGCTCGAAATGAACGGCGAAGTAATCAAGCCCGAGACCACGTTCACATTCCGGCGCATCGGCGCGTGATGGCAAAGCGCTTCGTTTCACCAGCTCGGCATTGCCGCTGCGTATTCGGTGATGATAGAGTCACAGCTACTCCGTCAATTGCAGCCGACACGGCTGCCTCTACAGAAAGAGGTCGTTGGGATTGACCAAGCATGACTGTAGCGGCAGGCGTGTCGCCTGCGGCGCTATCGAGAGTACCAATGCCAAAAATCCCGTTGATGGATGGTGTAGGCAGGCCGCTGCTGGCCTGCGTATTTCTCGCTCTGCTCTGGCTGCAATGGCGTTTTCCTCTGCGCCGCCAGCATTTCAGCATGCTGCATCGTCTGGTACGGAACTTCGTGCTCTCGATTCCTGGGTTCGCCATCGTCCGTCTCGCCATGCTACCAATCCCACTTGCGATAGCGATGTGGGCACAAGACCGGCATATTGGTTTATTGAATTGGCTCACCTTGCCTGGGTGGGTCGCTGTCATCGCGACGTCTCTGCTGATGGACTACGCCTACTGGTGGTGGCACTGGGCTAATCACATGGTGCCGGTCTTCTGGCGTTTTCATAACGTGCATCACACCGATCTAGATCTCGACGTGAGCACGGCCGCGCGATTCCATTTCGGCGAGATGATTTTTTCGATTGGATTTCTTTCGGTTGCGGTCGCGGTCTTCGGGATTGCCCCGATAATGCTGCTCGTATTCTTCATCACATTGGAAGCCGCGACGCTCTTCCATCATTCCAACTGGCGTCTGCCGATAAAGTTCGAACGGATTTTGAATCTGATCATCGTCACGCCGCGCATGCACGGCATTCATCATTCGATCGTCCAGCGCGAGACTAATTCCAATTGGGGCACGATTTTTTGCTGGTGGGATAAGCTGCATCGCACGCTGCGACGCGACGTTCCGCAGGACGCCATTACCATCGGCGTGGCCGCCTATCGTGAGGAAAACGAACTTACACTCGCGAAACTGTTCGCGTTACCTTTTCGCCATCAACGCCCATGGCAATTGCCCAATGGCGAGGTCCCCGAGCGCACAGTCCGGTCAGCGGATAAACTTGCGGAGTAGTTGCCTTATCGCGACGGTAAATCACGCGTCGATGTTAGAGCCGGATTTGAGACAGAACTAAGTGATCGATGCTGAACCAGCCTGGGCCGGAGAAGAAAAGCCACAGCAGGATTACAAGTAAGAACACCTCGGGAAGATATAAGAATTCCGAGAGCCAACCGAGAGGAGATGTCGCTTTGATATTTCGAATCGCGATCGTCGTAATGGCCATAAGCATTACGAAGCCTAGCAGCGCGCACGCGACAGGCGTCAGTGCTCCAAGGATAAGCAGCAAGCCGCAAACAAACTCTACAGCAGAAACAAACACAGCGTTGAATTCCGGAAAAGGAACATGCGCTTCGATCAGTGTTTGGCGCATTTGTTCCCTCTGCTCAGGCACAAAAAGTTTGCCGCGCCCGGAAAGAAAAAACAGCAACCCAACAGCTAACCGCGCCAGGAGAATTCCGAGCCATTCCCACGAATGCAACTCACTGAGGAAAATCTGAACGCATGACATCGATCGAGGTTGAAATCTAACTGATCAAACGTCAAGAAAGCCTGGCGTCCTTCCATTGCAGACTTTGCAGGCATAAGGCGGGCAGTTAAGGTGGCACATGATCGAAGCGCATCGAGAGAAAATCATTGTCCGGCAGCAACGGACGAATCGCTTTGCGCAGAGACTGGCGGATTACTCCATCGCGCTCCGGCGTGTGCGCCCCGAAATTCTCCAAGTAAACATGGGCAAGCTTTGTAACCTGACGTGCGTGCATTGTCACGTGAATGCCGGGCCAAAGCGCAAGGAAATCATGTCGCGGGAGACAATCGATCGGATTATCCATTGGTTGGCAAAGGCGGAGATTCCCACCGTTGATCTCACGGGTGGAGCGCCAGAAATGGTCCCCGATTTTCGCTACTTCATCGAGCAGGTGAAATCGTTGCAACCGCATCGGCATATCATAGACCGCTGCAATCTTACGATTTTGCTCGAGCGCGGTTACGAACATCTGGCTGAGTTTCTCGCGACGAACAAAGTGGAAATAATCGCGTCAATGCCGTGTTACACGCCTGAAAATGTGAATGCGCAACGGGGCGAAGGTGTTTTTGAAGGCAGCATCGCAGCTCTGCAACTGCTTCACTCAGTCGGCTACGGAATCGACCCGGACCTGCCCTTACATCTTGTCTACAATCCGGTAGGTGCATTTTTGCCCGGCCCGCAAGCGGAACTAGAAGCCGATTACAAACGCGAATTCAGAAAACATTTCGGCATTGTATTTAACAAACTCTATTCAATCACTAACCTGCCGATCGGCCGTTTCGCCTCTTATCTGCGGCATAATAACAAGCTTGAAGATTACATGGAATTGCTGATCAACGCGTTCAATCCCGCGACGATCGATGGTTTGATGTGCCACAACACGATTAGCGTCGGCTGGCGTGGTGAGGTTTACGATTGCGATTTTAATCAGCAGCTCGGAATGCAATGGGAAAATGGGCGGCGCCTGTTCCTGTGGGATCTCGATCCGGACTCACTCGAAGGCCGTGAGATCCTGACAGGTAATCACTGCTTCGGCTGCACTGCTGGTGCCGGCTCAAGCTGCGGCGGCGCGATCGTGGAAGTCGGGCATCTTGCCTGATTCAGCCGGCGGGCTTCCAGCCTGCCGAACCCCGCCAAGAAACTCGACGCGCAAGCTGCGTGTCGGCCCAATACAGGCTAGCAGCCTGTCCTCCTTAGCGTTGTTGAGAATCACTCCGAATGACTTCCGGCTTCACTTACGTATGTATAGACCACGTGGCGGCCCACTGGATTGTGCACCTCTCCTTGTATCCCATCCGGATAATGCTCGCGGATTAACTCGCGGTACTGCTCGTTCCCTGGGAAGAACAGAAACGCAAGTCTCTTGTCGACCACCTGATCAACTGACAGCGCTTCCAGTGGGTCGGGTATCGTGATGTATTCCTGGCCCGGCACGAGATAACGTGTTATCTTGGCGTCGTAAGGATACGGTGACTGTCCCACGACTACCACTCGGTACGCTGGCCCAAGTGAAGCCATGTAGCGGCTTTGCACGGTCTGGACCTCGTATAGTTTCTGCGCAGCTTTGTAACGCTCATTCCTCAGACTCTCCGGGTCTGCGTAGTATTTGTGGAGGTAAAAGTGAACGTTAGCGCAGGCTAGCAGTATGAGTCCCAAGTGAAGTCGTCTCGAACGGTGTTCATACTTTGATTTGTTGTGCGGAACTGTAACTCAGCCATCGCTGGCTGATTTGTCCAGCAGGCTTCCTAGCCTGCTGTTGCGTGCAGGCAGGATGCCCGTTCGACCAGACAGGCGGGAAGCCTGTGTTACTCCAGCGGGAATTCGATTGGCTCCTCGGGCGCGCGGGGAACGAGTTTGTTTCGCTCAATGATCCGCGCACAGGTATTCCAACGCAGAATAGCGTCGTCATGGCCGGGCGGGCGGAGCGGTTCGGCTCTTTCGAACCAGTGCATCGCTTCCCGCAAAAGATCATGCGCTTGGAACCGACAATCCGGTGTGTTCTGCCGCAGTTTCATCTTCGCGCGACGTTCCGCCACGATTCCGGAATAATACGCGCGGTCGTATTCCGATTTGAGCCGAGTCAGTAACTCTTTGGTCTGCGTATCGCTAATGCCGTAGCCTTTCTCGAAACGATCGGTCAACGCGAGTAACAGCGTGATGATTGCGTGCTGATTTTCCGGATCGACATGGAGTATATCGAGGCAAATGCTCTCGGCTTCGCCCGGTTCGTTGAGCAAACGATAACGCTCCGCTTTTTCCAAAGCGGCGGGGATTGCGTCTTTGTGGAGCGATTTCAGTTCGGCCATGTTTTCGCAAAAGTTAATGGTTAAAGACGGAACGACATCACTTTGTAATTTTGTAACTCTTTTGACGGTTTAACAATTTCTTCAGCCCTTTCCAAATCCAGCCAAACGGATCATAAAAGTCATCCACTACGCGCTCCTTCAGCGCAATAATTCCGTTGTCCGTAATCTGAATGCTCTCGGGGCAAACCTTCGTGCAACATTTGGTGATGTTGCAGTAGCCGATTCCCTGCGTGTTTCGCAATTCTTCAATGCGATCCTCCGTGTCGAGCGGATGCATCTCAAGTGCGGCGACGTGAATGAGGAAACGCGGTCCGATGAATTTATCATACATCTGGTGATCGCGCAGCACGTGGCAAACATCCTGACAAAGAAAACATTCGATGCACTTTCGGAACTCCTGCACGCGATCGATGTCCTCCTGCTGCATTCGCCAGGTGCCGTCCGGAGCGTCGGGAGGTCGCGGCTTGAACGGTTTTATCTTTTTCTTTACGCGAAAATTCCACGAAACGTCTGTCACCAAATCCTTGACGACCTGAAAGGCCTTCATTGGCTCGACTGTCACCGGTTTTTCTAACGGCAACTCGCTAAGGCGCGTCATGCACATGAGCTTCGGCATGCCATTCACCTCCGCCGAGCACGACCCGCACTTTCCAGCCTTACAATTCCATCGACAGGCCAGATCGCGTGCCTGCGTGGCCTGAATCTGAATTACCGCATCCAGCACAACCATGCCTTCGGCGACTTCGGTCGTGTAATCGCGAAATTCGCCGCCCTTGACATCGCCACGCCAGATTTTGAAGGTGGCGGTCATTGGTTGAAGCGTTGAAGCGATGAAGGGTTAAAGCGGCCGAAGAATAAGTCATCGAGCTCTTCGTCGCTGAGGCCATAATCAGAAGGAGATTCCTGGATGCGGGAAGACTTTTCGGCAGTCCGGCTGCGTAAGAATCGAATGTAGCCATTGATGAGTCTGTGAACGCGCCATCCCTCGCACTTCAACTTCTCAATCTCCTCTACGGGAATATAGCTTTCGTCGATGCACACATTGAGGTCATCGAACAACTCTTCGAGCGATCCGCGTGCTTGCAGCGTGAACTTGATCTGCCCAAGGAAATGAAAACGCCCGTGGCCCTCGGCGATGTTGTTTGTTAACGAGACAGCGGCTCGCCGGATTTGACTCGCCAGCGCAAATTTCTCGATGTCCGGCAGCCGTCTGCCAACTCGATACATCGTCTTCCGAAATTCGCGTGCGACTTGATAGACTTCCAGATCTTCGAACGTCTGATACTGGTTCGCCTTGTTTTCTGCCCGCTTCATCGCTTCAACTCTTCATCGCTTTAACGATTCTCTTCGATAACCCGCTTCAAATAGTCTGGCATTTCCGGCAGCGGTTCGAGCCGCACTTGCAGCGAGCCGTCCACCGATTTCGACACGATCGTATTCACTTTCGAAAAGCGCACGTCTTTCTCAGGATAATCTTCCCGGAATTGTGCGCCTCGACTTTCCTTTCTCTCCAGCGCGGCGCGCGTAATAGCTTCTGAAACTGTCAGCAGATTTTTTAAATCCAGCGCGGTGTGCCAACCGGGATTGTATTCGCGATTGCCGGTGACCGCAGTCTCCTCTGCACGTGCTTTGAGCTTGCCAATCCTATCCAAGGCTTCGCGCATTTCAGTTTCGGTGCGCACGATGCCTACGAGATTTTGCATCGTTTCCTGCAGATCCTTCTGGATCGCATAAGGATTCTCGCCATCACTGCGCTCGAACGGAGCGAGAGCCTCGCGTGCCACCGCATCGATCTCGTTTGTTTTGATCTGGCCGTGCTGATTTTCTCTGGCGAATGTCGCGGCAAATTCGCCGGCGCGTTTTCCGAACACCAAAAGATCGGATAGCGAATTGCCGCCGAGACGATTCGCGCCGTTGATGCCTGCTGCGCATTCTCCGGCAGCAAACAGTCCAGACAAGCGTGACATCTGCGTGTCGGGATCAACCCGCACGCCGCCCATGATGTAGTGAGTGGTGGGGCCGACTTCCATCGGTTGCTCTGTGATATCGATGTCAGCCAGTTGTTTAAACTGGTGATACATGCTCGGGAGCTTGCGTTTGATATGTTCCGCGGCATTCGGCATTTTTTGTTTGATCCACGAGATATCAAGATAAACGCCGCCATGCGGGCTTCCTCTGCCCTCTTTGATCTCGCGCACGATGCAACGCGAGACATGATCACGCGTTAGCAACTCAGGTGGCCGGCGCGCGTCTTTGTGCCCCTGGCAATAACGCCAACCCTCCTCCTCGTTATCCGCAGTGTGGGCTTGATAGTTTTCCGGGATTGCCTCGAACATGAAACGTTTGCCATCTTTGTTAAGGAGGATTCCGCCTTCGCCGCGCACGCCTTCGGTGACCAAAATTCCCATGACGCTCGGCGGCCAAACCATTCCGGTGGGATGAAATTGAATAAACTCCATGTCGATGAGTTCTGCGCCGGCCTCATATGCGAGAGCATGGCCATCTCCAGTGTATTCCCAGCTATTACTCGTAATTTTGTAAGCGCGGCCAATCCCACCGGTGGCTAGCACGACTGCTTTCGCGCGAAAAATTTTGAATCGACCGCGCTCGCGCTCGTATCCGAACGCGCCCACCACGCGGTCACCATCTTTAAGCAGCGAAAGAATGGTGTGCTCCATGTGCACATCGATTCCCTGGTGAACGCCATGATCTTGTAATGTGCGGATCATTTCCAATCCCGTCCGATCACCCACGTGTGCCAAGCGCGGATATTTGTGGCCGCCGAAATGTCTTTGCAGAATTCGGCCGTCTTTGGTGCGATCGAAAACGGCGCCCCACGCTTCAAGCTCATGCACACGATCGGGCGCTTCCTTTGCGTGCAGCTCGGCCATGCGCCACTGGTTCGCATATTGACCGCCGCGCATCGTATCGGTGAAATGCACCTTCCAATTGTCCCGTTCATCGACATTGGCCAACGCCGCCGCGATTCCGCCTTCGGCCATGACCGTGTGCGCTTTGCCTAACAACGATTTGCAAACCAGCCCGACGCGAACCCCCGCAGCCGAAGCTTCAATCGCGGCGCGCAAGCCCGCGCCTCCCGCGCCAATTATCAACACATCGTGCTCGAAAGTCTCGTACTCAGGCATGGGAGTCGTTGAAGCGTCAAAGAGTTGAAGCGTTGAAGCGTTCGTCCGCGAGTAATTTAATCCGCTTCAACGCATCTCGCTTCATCGCTTAAACGATTCTGAAATCGTGCCAGATTCCCATTGCGCACAGGCGCACGTAAAGATCCGAAAAACCGACCCAGAACAAACTCAACCACGCCCACAGCATGTGGCGGCGATTGAAACAGGTCACACAGGCGTACGCACGGTAGCATGTTGGCGACTTGGAAAATTGATCTAAAAATCCGCCGGCCAAATGGCGCAATGAGTGGCAACCCAAAGTGTAACCACTTAGTAGAACGACGTTGATCGCGAGCACGATCGTTCCAACGCCAATTCCAAATCCATCTGAAAACCAGAGCGCCTTCCAAACGTCGATCGACAGGATGACTAGAAACGCGAGAGCGAGATAGAGAAAATAGCGATGCACATTCTGCATGATGAGAGGGAACGATCTTTCGCCCCAGTAGCTCTTGCGCGGCTCACCGACAGTACACGCCGGCGGATCTGCCCAGAAGGCTTTGTAGTATGCGCCGCGATAGTAGTAGCAGGTGACACGAAATCCTGCAGGAGCCCAGAGAACCAGCAGCGCGGGCGAAAAAAGCAGCCAGCCTGGCCACCAAGCTGGTTTCGATCCAAACCAGCTGTCAGGCGAATCGCCGAAAATTTCGGGCGAATAAAACGGCGAAATGTAATTGCCAATGAAATAATTCTTTCCCTGAAACGCAGCCCAAGTGGAATAGATGATGAAAATCGACAACCCAATAAAAACCAGGAGCGGCTGAGTCCACCACACGTCAGCCCGCATCGTTTCGCCGAATGATCGGCGTGATAGCGCCGTCGTCCCATTCATTCGCCGTCGGCTCCTTCCACTGGCAGTTTCGCCTTTTTCCACGCTTCCCAGCTGCCGGGCACATTCCAAATCTCCTTAAATCCTTGCTGGTTCAAAATGCTCGTGACGATACTCGCGCGATAGCCGCTTCCGCAGTAAACCGCCGTCGGTTTGTTGCGATCCAGTTCACCCATTCGTTTGCCAAGCTCGGGGACATAAATGTGATGCGCTCCGGGAACATGACCCTTTCTCCATTCACCGGGCGAACGCACATCGAGGACCTGCAACGAAGACTTTTGGTCGTTCAGTTCGTGCACGCTCATCTGGCCGATTCGTTCCAGCGAAAAGCCCGCTGCATGCCACGCTTTCATTCCGCCGATCAAATAGCCGGCGAATTTCGTGTATCCGGTCCGAACAAACAAACGCACGACTCTTTCAAGGTCGTCGTCATCTTCTAGCACGAGAAGAATTGGCTTTTCTGGATCGAGCATCCAGCCTGCCCAAATCGAGAGAATAGGTGTGCCGCCGATGTTTAGCGCGCCGGCGATGTGCCCTCCGCCAAATGCGAGCATGTTGCGCACATCCACAAGGACGCCAGCCTTTTTCTCGATTGCGCCTTTGAACGCCTTGGGAGAGAGACCAGCAACGCGTGGAAGGTTTCCGAGCACTTTCGGGCCTTCCGCGTTTATTTTCTTCATGATCGGATAATAATGCGGGACCGGCGGCGCGGTTTTGATTGCATACTCGGTGAAGCTTTTCGCGTCAGGGAATTGCAAGAATTTATTGAATTTCCGCTCGTAACCGATGGTGCTGCTCAACCGCGCACCGATATCGGCTCCGCAAGGTGAGCCGGCGCCGTGATTGGGGTAAATCATTACGTGATCAGGCAGCTTCAGATAAAAATCGTGCAGTGTATGGAATTGTTGTTCTGCGAGTTGCTTGGTGTGTTTCTCGCCCAACAAGTCTGGACGCCCCGCAGAAGAAACAAAAAGCGAATCACCTGTTAGCACCGCCCACGGCTCGTTCGGATGCTCGGCTTCAGCCAGCAAATACGATATGTGCTCAGGAGTATGGCCGGGGGTGTGCCGCGCGGTCACCAGCACTTCGCCAAATGTGAATTGATCGCCGTCTCGTACCTTCTCGGGGTCGAACCCGTATTCTGCCCCGCCTTCGCCGCTGGCATAAATCTTCGCCGATTCCAGCCGTGCGCACAGCTCGCGCGAACCACTCACCAGATCGGCATGAATATGCGTTTCAAAAATGTGCGTGATGGCCACGCCTGCTTCGCGTGCCGCCTCGATGTAAACATCGCAGTCCGCGCGAGGATCAAATACCGCTGCGATTTCTTCATCATCGTCGCCGATGAGATAAGAAAGCTCAGCGATGCCTTCCGTTTGAATGGTTTTAAAAACGAGCGACATGACCGGACTTTACGGCAAAGCGGCAGGGCAGTTCAACAAGATCGAGGACTGATTTCGGGGGAGCGCACGCGTCTCGCGTGCTGGTTTCGGCGTCGCGCCGAAACAGGCTTTCCTTTCATTTCGTTCGAAGTCCATCATGAAGCAGCCCGGGCCTAGGTGAAGTTCGCGATCGCGAGGACGCGTTCGCCAGCCCGCGAGACGCGTGCGCTCCCCAGAATCGACTTCAGCGCACCTCGACCGTAATCGGCAAAAAATGGTTAATCATATAGGTGCCATGATCCCGGTCGCGTTCCACTGGCTGCGTTCTGCCGATTGAATCAGTCGCGCGGGCAATCAGCGTTTGTCTTCCCGGCGCGGTGGGCGTTTGCCAATTGAATTCCCAAAGCCGCCAGGCGTTTGGTTCCGATTCGCCAAGCAGTTTCGCCTCGGTCCATGTCGCACCCCCGTCCGTGCTCAGTTCCACCTTCGCGATTTCGCCAGAGCTCGTCCATGCGGCACCGTGAACACGCACGGTGGAGTTTGCCGGAACAATGTCGCCTTGAGCCGGTGTTGCGATTTGCGCTTTGACTTGCATTTCGGTCAGCGGCGTGAGTTCAGCGATTGCCTCTCGCCTAGCCCAGTAAGCGTAATCGATCGTCTGATAGTATCCCGTGAACGGCTGATCCGTGACGATGATGCGCTGCAGCCATTTAGTTGAGGCCATCGCATACCAGCCGGGCACAATCGCGCGCACCGGAAAGCCGTGCTCAGGTGGCAGCTCGCAACCATTCATTTTGTAGGCAAGCAACACATCAGCATGTGCTTTCGCGACAGGAATGCTGCGAGCGAATTTCAACTCGCCAGGCGGACTCTTCGGATCTTGGAGCATGCCGCCATCGGCTCCTTCCAAAACCACCTGACATCCGCCTGCTTTCACGCGGGCGCGATCGAGCAGCATTGACAGTGGCACGCCGGTCCATTCCGCTGTGCCGACCGCGCCAAGTGCCCATTGCACCCCTTTGACTTTTGGATCGAGAAAACTTCGATTGTTGCCTGCGCATTCCAGCGTCACTGGAATCGTCACTGATTCTAACTCGAGGAGCTGTTCGTAATTGATGGCGAACGGATTGTCGACATCGCCCTCGACATGCAACCACCATGCATCTCTATCAATCGAAGGAATTGGGAAATGTGTTCGAACGTAAAACGATTCAATCGGCGTGAGAAAGCCCTCCAGCTTTTCAAACGGCATCTCCAGGTTGAGTGGAGTTTCGCCGCGCACGATTTTCCCGGCGATGAGCTTCTGTGAATCCTCGGTTATCACATCATCCCTCGGTTGAAATGCGTAATTGATTCGGCCAGATGAAAAATCAGCGCGGGGACAACACAAAAGTCTTCATGCAACCATCGAAAAGCGGTTCAAGCTGCGCCTCGAACTGGGCCGGCGCGGTGCAGGTTACAACGATCTTTTTGTTTCCCGGGCCATCGAAAAAATACATCGTCTGCGCAAAATCGACATTGTTGGTTCTCTTTTGCAACTTCACCTTGTAAGCGAGTGCCTTGGTGTCCGTGGTAAAATCCGCTCTTATCACCTTTGCCTTCACCGCGCTTTTCCTCAGCGACTGAATGTTTGCGTCATCCACGTAAGAGCGAAGCGTTCCATCGTACGGTTCGATTGTCGTTACCATGTTGCTTGACAAGCCACTCGATTCGGGTGCCGCAATCATGGCCGCTTTGGACGGAGGCGCCGGTTTGCTTTCCCAACCCTGTGGAATGCGGTGACTGTAGCCGTTTTCGACGGATGTAAACATCTCGCCAATTTTTTGAGGCGGTGGTGTAGAGTTGCCGGACGGTTCTTGGACACTCTTGGTAAATTGCTTAATCGCGAGAACAATCACTACCACGCCGACAACGCCGATTAACACGCGAAGGGTCATTTTCATGCAGACAACTCTATGCCGCGTAGCGACTTCGCAGCAATCACGAAAAGTTTCCGAGCCATCATCACCATGACTCGCGGTAGGCCTTAGGATGTCCGACCTCCGCGCGTCGCATCCCTGGGTTTGATTCGTTATTGATTGGGCGAGATAAAAACGTCCTTGCGCGGGAATTTCTCGAACGAAAATGCTGGCTTGTTGAAATTCGTCGCCAAAACGTCTACCGGATTACCTGCAATCCACGCCGAGAGATCAATCGCTTCGTAAATACCTGTATTAAATCCGATCAGCACCCGACTCGGCTTGTTACCAACATTTTCGATCGAATGTCCGTAACCTTGTGGGATGTAGCCGACGTCCCCAGAATGCAGTTGCTCGATGCGGAAGCGACCATGCGAACCGAACATCGTCACCGTCAGATCGCCATCGATGACGTATTGCCATTCATCCGCATTGGGATGCCAGTGCAACTCGCGCAGCGCGCCCGGTTCAAGATCGAGAATCACCCCGGTAATCGTCGTCGAGATTGGAAACCGGGTGGAATCGATGCGCCATTCGCGACCGCCTTTGAAAACGCCGTGCGGCGCGTCGGCAAGCATCCGAAACTTGTGCGTCTCTGGCGGAGAGACGCGCGGTCCTTGGAGATTCTCCGGTATCTGATCCGGTGGTATGGCGCCGCGCGCGAAGTAGACCTCCTCTTTTGGAAAACCGTCAAACGCTGACTCGGGCAAACCGAAATTGTTCGCCAGCAGCGCTTTTGGCGCATGTCCGATCCAATCGGTGATACTGAACGTACCGAATTCAGAAAAGTAGCCGTTATCGAAAATCAGAATAAAATGAGTCGGCTCATTGCCGAGGCATTCGAGCATGTGAGCGTGTCCCCGCGGAAAATACCAAATATCTCCGGCTTCAAAATCGTTCGTTTCGGTTTGCCCCGCAGGGTTGATCACTGTGGTGCGCACTCGGCCTGTGATGACGAAAGCCCACTCGGCTGCGGTCGCATGCCAATGAAGTTCGCGCATCACGCCAGGCTCCAGTTGCATCGAGACGCCCGCGATCGCTTTGGAGATGGGCAGTTGTTCGACAGTTACTTCCTTGCCAAAGCTGTTCCCGATGACTTTCCCTTTGGATTTCTCCAGTTCGAATTTGAAACCCGGCAATTCTTTTTCCGCCAACAAGGGATCCGGCACATTATTCTGAAAACTGAGCTCGCCCATACACATGATCTCTTA
>WNFS01001868.1_pt1 | contig 15819 bp, 14 predicted proteins | sample 5400141 | NCBI WGS metagenome assembly WNFS01 (sample SAMN13153358, study PRJNA577476) | soil metagenome | isolation source: 60 cm saprolite under Madrone tree | place: USA:California | collected 2016-06-14
GTCGGGTCTGACTCGAGGGCACCCCTCAAATATCCGGCCCTGGTCCACGCCGTGTGACCCGTGCGCCAGTCCAACATCGAGTATGTGTTCAGCTTGAGATTGTTCACCAGGAGGTAACGGCTGTCCGGAGTAAATTGTTGACCCCAGACATCAGGCAATTTCGCGCTCACGCTGCCATCGCTGAGGCGGTAGACAATCGTCTCCATCGCACCGCCCGGGAAGCCTGTCGTCACGGTGAGCCAGGAAACGTCCGCCGAGAGGCCGAACCCGTCGGCCTGCCCGGTTACGGGTATCGGCGCCAGCACGTGGCCGTCCCTGAGGGAGCGAACGTCCCAGCTCACGCCGTCTGCGGAATACACTGCCGCGCGGCTCGTAGTGATGCTGCATGCCGCCAACTCCCGGATCGTCCATCGGTCGGAATCTCCCGCGTCTTCCCGTGAACGTCGGTGACGTACATGACGCTCTGGCCCGCAGCATTCCCGACCGTGCCGCATACGAAGTCTGCGTCTTGGGCCCAGAGACGCCCAGAGGCTCCCCCGTTCGGAATGGCCCCCAAATCCGTACCGCTTCTGGTGAAGATATGCTCCGGCTCACCTTGTCCCCCGAGGTAGTAGCGCCCGTCCCAGGACGGATACGTGAATAGAGACGTGCTTAGGTGCCGGATCAGTCGGCCGTCCCAGCTGTAAAAGTCGAAGAAGCTGTCGTCTGCCGAAGTGAAGGTGAATGCCGCGGGTGGGGTCACCATCGGCGGTGAGCTGTTGCAGGCGGCAAGCAGAAGCGGAAAGGATGCGGCGACGCAAGTGAGACCGCGAAGTCTCATAAACCACAAAACGAGCATGCCTTACGCTCGTTACGGGCGCGTCGCGGTCAAGGTGCGGAAACCACGAAAATCGTATTCAGCCGGCGTAGCTCAGCCTGGTAGAGCAGCGGTCTTTTAAACCGAGGGTCCGGGGTTCGAGTCCCCGCGCCGGCACCACCGTTCGTGTGCAAGTTCGGGTCGTAGGCGACAAAACGCCTTCGGCTCCCGCGCGACAGACCTTCGGCTGGTTTGCTACAGCTACTTCGGTACGTACGCGACACTCCCCGGCCATGAGGGAGATGAGCGTGACTGAGCAAAGGTACAAGGCGGTTCTGGCAGTCATCGGCGCCGGTCGGACGGTGAGCGAGGTGGCAAGCGAGTGGGGCGTCTGTCGGCAGACGATGCACCGCTGGCTAGCCCGCTATGAAGGCGACGGCCTGGAGGGCCTCGGCAATCGGTCGTCGCGACCGACACATTGTCCGCATCAAACGCCTCCGGCAGTGGAGGTGATGGTGCTCGAAATGCGTCGCTCCCATCCTTACTGGGGAGCGCGTCGAATCGCCTTTGAGCTGGCGCGCAAAGGTGTTGAGCCGGCGCCCTCGGAATCGGCGGTCTATCGCTGTCTGGTTCGGGCTGCGGTCATCGACCCGATCAGCCGACGGCGGCGCCGGGAGACCTGGAAGCGGTGGGAGCGTGCAGCGCCGATGGAGCTCTGGCAACTGGACGTGGTGCACGGTTTCTTGCTCGCCGACGGCAGCAGCGCCAAGGCGCTCACCGGCGTCGACGACCACTCGAGGTTCTGTGTCTCGGCCCGGCTCATGACGCGGGAGCGAACGTAAGCGGTCTGCGACGGATTCAGTTCAGCTCTGAAGACGTACGGCCTGCCGAGCCAGGTCCTGACCGACAACGACAAGGTCTTCACGGGGCGCTTCGCCCAGCCACCGGTCGAGGTCTTGTTCGACCGCATCTGCCGGGAGAACGGCATCGACCATATCCTCACTCAGCCGCGCTCGCCGACCACCACTGGCAAGATCGATGCAAGGCCAGACAAGCCCTGCTCGAGCCTAGGCTATTCGCTCGACCCACTTCGACCGCCATGCTGGCGGTTCGAAGGGAGCGCCGTAGATTTCAGTCGTCTTTGCGATCTTGCCCGAGCGCAATTCGATGAGCATGACGAACTGCCAGGTCTTACCATCCGGGTATCTGGCGGAACCGACGAGGGTATAGACGTCACCCGTCCCTTCAATTCGCAAGACGTTGAAACTCGGGCCGACAACCCATTTGTCCTCGCTGCCGATCAATTTGCCTCCGACCGGTTCGGGCAAGCCGGTGGGGTAGTTCTCAAGCACGGCACGCACCTTGGCCCAACCGCGGATTCGTTCTCCTGACTGCGGGTACTCGACAATCATGTCTGGGGCGCATACGTCGGCTTGGACGTCAAGGTCCCGAGCCTTCATTCCGTTGACGTATCGCTCAACGACCTCGCGGTTTGTCTTGGAAGTCACTGGGCCTTCCTCCTTATCCATCAGGCACAAGCCTGCCCTTAGCTGCGTCTGCATTACGTGCGCAGGACTACGCGCAGAATCTTAGGCTCGCGCAACGGTCTCGGGATCAAAGTCTCCGAAGTCGAAAGGGCGACCATGTTCACGTTGGGCAACGGCTATCGGTTCGACCCAAGTTCAAAATCGGTGGTGGCCGGCGGTGGACTCGAACCTCTTAGTCCGCGTTAGGCAGTCGCCGACGGAGCGAATGGGGAGGGCCTCTCCGTTTCGTCGTTAGCGCACGCCGGGCGCGATGGCTCAAGGCCTCCGGATGTATAGCCAATTTGTTTAGCCAAGCCGGGGTGCCACCGGGTGCCACGGGGAGGTGCGAGGAGGAGAATCGAATGGAGCAGGAGCCCTGGGGAGGCGTCATGCGGAGGTCGGGATGGACTTTTAGACCGAGGGTCCGGGGTTCGAGTCCCCGCGCCGGCACCACCTAAAAACTTTTCAAGGTCAGGTTCGAGCCACAGCCGCAGTCTCCCGGGATGGCCTGATGCGTTGCGGGAGCGTGAAATGGAATTCGGTACCGCGTCCAGGCGAGCTTTCAAACCAGACTCGGCCGCCGTGCATGTCGGCGATCTGACGCGCGATCTCCAACCCGAGTCCGGTCCCGGATCCTGGTTGGCCATTGAGCTCAGCCGGCATGCCCGGTCCCTGGTCTTTAACCGTCATTTCGACGCCCTCGGAGTTGGCCCGGCTCGTTATCGACACTTCGCGGCCGGCGGGCGAGTACTTCGTCGCGTTGCTCAGCAGAATCGTGAGGACTTGCGAGATCTTTTCCTCGTCGCCTGAGACCGCCCGGACGGATTTATCGAGTGTGAGCGCGAGGGTATGGTCGGGGCTCTGCTTGCGAGTTTCCTCGACGACCCGCTCAATGACCTCATTGATATTCACCCGAGTGACTTTGAGTGTGGCGCGACCGGCTTCGATTCCATCCAGCTCCAGCATCTCGTTGAAAGCCCGGTCCAACCCTTCTGCATCCTTGTAGATGTCGCTCGCATACGCCCTGACTTCAGTCATATCGAGACGCTCGGAGTCCTTGATCAATTCGCTGAAGCCCTGAATTCCGACCAGGGCGGTGCGGAATTGATGGCTGATGCGCGTGAGAAACTCAGTCTTGAGCCTGTTGAGTCGCTCGAGGACGGCGAGATTGGCCAGCGCCGTTGCCTGCGCTTCTCCTATCAGACGCCGCCGCCACCGGTCGGCAAGCAAGACGACCGGGAACATGGACGCATAAAACAAGGTGAGGCCGGCGACCAGAAACACATACAGCTGGTTCGACTCGTTGTCGATTGCCTTCTGTACAGGCGCATACGGCAGGTAGATTTCGAAGGCGCCGGTCGGTGAAGAAGCGCCAAAGAAAACCAGCGGCACGTAAACCTGGATCAGCGGTCCGCTCAGGGTGTCGCCGACGTTCTCCGGGCTCTGACCGGTGGTCAGGCTCGCGCTCGACGTGCCGGCCAGCGCATTACCCAGGTCGTCGTCGATGGGAAGCGTTTTGCCGATGAGGGCGGGATTGTCTGAATAGACGATAGTCCCGGCCCGATTCCACACTTTTATCCGGTCCACCTCGTTGCTGAGGGCGGCGCCCTGCAGCTTGTCGTTGACCTGCGCGATCTCAGACGAGCTCAGTCCGCTCGCCACTTGTTGCTCGTTGAGGAGGGGCTGAATTCCAACCTGGGCGATGAGGGTGGCGCTGCTGCGCGCGGTTTCCAGATACCGCTGCTGGACGTCGGCGTTCAAGACGTGGGCCAGCACGACGCCCAGTGCCACGACTGGCACCAGGGCGAGCAACCCGAAACGAACGAGTGATCCTAGGGCGCCGGGCCCGAGTCTGGTCGTGGCGAGCATTGTGACAGCGGGGCGCTTGGACTTAACACCGTTAAGCAGGAGTCGGGGCGGGCCTCGATGGCCCGCCCCGCGTGTGTTCCTAGAGCGTCGTCCAGTTCATTTCTTTGGGCAGTGGCTGTTGCCGTTGGGGATGCGAGCCGAGAACACTTCCTGCCACGGCGAGTAGTTGTTGTTCGTGGTCGGCAGGTTGGCGAGGTGCGTGTCCTGCCAGAAAGGCATGGCGCAGTTGTCGTCGGCGACCAATCCCTGGTAGTCGCCGTAGAAGTAGTTTCCGGCGCCATCGATGGGCGGGTTGATCCTGGGATCTGACATCGCCTGCGTGACTCGCATGTCGGTCCATGTAGCGCCGCCATCGTTGGAGCGCGAAAGGTAGGTGTCGATGAAGAAGTCGTTCGGGTCGTTTCTGCGGTCGAAGTAGCTGATGTTGAGCTGGCCCGAAGCGGTCACCGCGATCTGCGGCTGGAACTGGTCCTTTCCGTTTCCGACCGGATCCTGGTTAACCCGAACCGGCGAATTCAGCGGCGATCCGAAATTGGGAGGGACACCCAATCCGCGGTCGGTTCCCTTGACGAGCAGGATGTCAGCGTCTGAAACACTCCCTGAGGTGTGCTCGTCGGCCCACGTGACGTAAACCGTCCCATCCTTCGGCGACACGGCCATCGCGGGCAAAGACAGGTTACGGAAGTTGTCCGCCGGCTGCAGGTGGTTTGGAACTGGATTCACGGCCGCGACCTTGATCGGTACGGCAAACGTCGCGCCGTGGTCGTCCGACCAGGTCAGGTACTGCCCGATCCCGGTCACGTACGGCGCCTCGGCCGGAGAGGTGAGGGCGTACACGAAGAACGACACATAGACCCGTCCGGAGGGCGCAACCGAAATCTGGCATCCGATCTCGCGTGCGTTGGTCGCGCCGGAGATGATCAAAGGCTCGCTCCAGGTGTTGCCGCCATCCAGCGACCGGCTGAACACCTGGTTCTGCGTCGGCACCTGAGTTCCGTCCAGGCCCCAACACGCATAGATGTTTCCGATGTGGCCGTCGCGCGGCCTGTTGGGCACGAAGATCGAACCCGTCCCCGCCTGCGTGTAGTTGTCGACCCCGATCGCGTCCTTGTCGTCTAGGAAGTAGTTGTTGAGTGTTCCATTGAGGTGGTTGTGGATCACGCGCATGTTCGCCAGCGGCCACGTGCGGCCGCCATCTGTGGACTTGTACATCCACATCTCCCAGCCTGAGCCCACGTTGGAAGACGGCGAGACAAGAACGATCCCGTAGACGTTGCCCTCATCGTCGAAGCTGATCCAGATGTCGCTGGTGGTGAACAGACAGGCGGCGCTGAACGGGCCGTTGCCGGCGCACGCTGTCGGTGTGGTGTCCGGTGGCGGTGAGCAGAAGGTCGTCGCCGGGCAAGTCGGAATCGGCAGATGGCCCGCGTCGCTCCAGGTCTGACCGCCGTCGAACGAGCTGTACATGCCGATCCGGAAGAGGTAGTGCTTGTTGTTGACGTATTGCTTGGAGCCCGCCACCAGGTTCGCGTGATTCAGCGGGTTCATCGCGATGTGCGGCTCGGAGTGGGAGGTGAAGATGTCGTGGCTGGCCCGGAACTGTGAAACGCCCGGAGGGTTGGTCACGATCGGAGGCACATTGGGAATCGACGGCCCGACGAAGAACGTGAACGTACCCGTTGTGCTCGTCGCCGTCGCAAAGGCGACAGCAGCGACGTAGTAGTTGCCCTGGGCTTTGTCGATCGTGAAGTCCTCGACGCCGCCGGTGCCGCCGGCCGCTCCCGCCGCCGTGATGAGCGCGCCCTTCGTTCCGTCCGCATTCTTGCCGAACACGTAGAAGTCGTAGTCGTTGGTCCCTTCGTTTGAGTGGAAGCTCACTCCGCCGGTGTGAGTGGTCCAGAACGTCGAGCTCGAGAGGTTGACCGTGAGCGTGAACACCTCGCAGGCGTTGGCGCCCGTGAGGTTGGGCGGGTTGATTGGGCGGCCGGTCGAATCGAAGCACTGTGCCGCGTTGTCGGTGGTCACGTAAGCGCCGACCATGGTGTCGCTCGTCCACGTGACGGGACCAGGAGCTGTATCGCTGACGACTACCGGGTCCGGATTCCCTGATCCCGCGTAGACGGGCAGCTGAGTGGTGGCAAACGGCAAAATCGCCGCGCCGAGGGCCAACGCCGCGCCAATGGCGCCGCGCCGAAACCAACCAATCCGATATGCGGCCATGTTCACACTCCCCTCGCAGATTCACCGGCCTCGTTGGAGGCTGCTTACAGCCACCATAAGGCGCAATCCGCAGGAGATCGCACCGAGCTCGCCGCAATTGGGGGCCAAGCTGCACGGGGGGGATATGCTCTATCTGAGAGCACCGCTACGTGAGAAAGCATCTGCGAGAGGCGCTGGCCGACACGGCCCACAACCAGCTCGCCGGCAACCTGCTGCGGCAGGGACGCCTCGACGCCGGCGGAGGCAAGCCGATCAAGCAGGAGGCCTATGCGCGCCTGCTCGCCTCCAAGCTCCGACTCGACGGCATTGCGCGCCAAACTCTGTCCGCTTGGGAGCGAGGCACGACCGTGGTGCCGGCAGCGGCGCTGCTGGCGTCAGCCGAGGTGTTGGGCGTCGATGTCGGACAGCTGGTCGAGTCGACTCGCGATTCGGTGAAGGCGAGAATCGCCGATCTCGAAGCTCAGGTGACTACGGCTGAGTCCATGCGGCCCGAGTCGGACGGTCACGGAGCGCGGGTCGACGGCCACCTGCTCAAGAAGGTTCGAACTTAGCCCCGCCAGCCGGTTTCTTCCAGTCGGCCTAGGATCGTCTTTGTGACTTCTGTGGGATGGCTCGAGGTCGTGGCCGGCATCGTGCTCGTCGTCGGGACCTTCTACGACCTGTTCAAGTCGGTGGTCCTGCCGCGGCCGTCGATCAACAGGTTCGTCATGGTGCGCCTCCTGTTCGTCACGCTCTGGGCGTTCTGGCAGTGGGTCGGGCGCCGCATACAGAACGTGGCCCGAAGAGAGAGCTGGCTGGCTACGTTTGGGCCGTCGGCGGTCATCGCGATGTTCCTCACGTGGGCGCTCGCCTTCATGCTCGGCTACGCCCTCATCCTTGACGGCCTACGGACACAGGTCCGTCCGGCCCTCGACGGCTTCAGCGAGTCGTTCTATTTCTCCGCCACCACGATCGTTCCCCTCAGCTATGGCGACTTCGTCCCCATCGGCTGGGGAGCTCGCGTGATGATCCTGTTCGAAAGCGCCACGGGGGTGGGCATCGCGGCGCTGGTGATCACGCTCCTCTTCTCTTTATATGCGTCGTTCCAGGAGCGTGAGGAGATGGTCGTCCAGCTCGACGCCCTGGCGGGCGCCCCGCCTTCCGGCACCCAGCTGCTCGAGACCGTATTCGAGCGCGGGCTTCGGGACGAACTGGTCAAGACCTTCGAGGACTGGCGAGGGTGGTCGGCAGCCGTGCTCGAGAGCCACCTCGCGTACCCGATCCTTCTCTACTTTCGATCCAGCCACGACAACGAGGCCTGGCTGAACTCGTTCGGCGCGGTCATGGACGCCGCCACCCTGGTCATGAGCGCGGTCGACGAGGACGAAGAGGGGCCGGCTCGCCTGATGTTCACGGTGGGCAACCACCTCGTCGAGGACCTGTCGTGGTACTTCCGCTTCACGAGCACCAAGGATCCGCTCGTGGATCGCGATGAATTCGAGCAGGCTGTCGCGCGACTGAGGAAGGCGGGGTTCAGGGTCAAGTCGGTGGAGGAGGCGTATACGAAGTTCTCGCACCTTCGCGGCAAGTACGCGTCCCAGATGAACCAGATGGCCCACCGCCTGGCGATCATCCCCGCCGAGTGGATCGGCGACCGCACGTACGCGCCGCACGTCGACGGTCGAGGCCGAACCCGCCGGCGGCTCCCATAGGCAATCTGACTTCATAGAGGCGGCGCCGCTCGGGTAAAAACAAGCCTCTACGGCGCAATGAATCCATAACCTCCGCGTCGTCCTACTCATGACCAGCCAGCGGCGCGTTGGAAGGGCCCTCCGGCGTGTCTTGACGCTGGGGTTGGCAGCCGGCCTCTGGCTGACCATCGCCGTTCCAGCAGGTGCCACCGGCACCCTCGACGCCCACAGCACCACGCCAACCACCAGCTGGCTGCAAATCAACGGCACCCAGATGCTGGCTCAGACCTTCACGGCCCTGACCACCGGTCAGCTCGACCAGGTGGATCTGCCTCTGGGTGGGACGTGGAACACCGCCGGAAACATCTACATCGTGCCGGCCGGGACCCTGGTCACAGACAAGCCGAGCGCGATGACCAGCACCAGCTTCGGCACCTACGCCGGTGCCATGAGCTGCTGTGTATACCACCCCTACACGATCGCGCCCGCCTATACGGTGACCGCGAACGACCACTACGCCATCGTCGTGGTGCCGAACCCCGGCACCAGCGTCATGTGGGCTGTTGTCACCAGCGCTGCCTACGCGGGCGGACAAGTGTGGATGGGCAACCAGCCGTCGACATGGACGTTAATGGCCAACAGGGCCTTCAACTTCAAGACCTACGTCACCCCAGGCAGCGCTGCCTCAGCCCCCACGGTCACGCGAGTCAAGAGCGACGTGCCGGTTACCGAAGGCACGGCCCCGACCAACTCAGGAACGTTCGCCGACGCGGCCGGACTCACGGTTCACCTGACCGCATCGGCAGGCACCCTCACCTATACGCCGTCGACGTCCGGCACCTGGACATGGGCTGGAGCGGCTACGGATGAAGGGCCCAGCCAGACGACAATCCTTATCAGCGCCGACGACGGCAAGGGCGGCGCGGCCCAGGCCACCTTCACAACCGAGTCCAACCCCAAGGCGCCAACCGCGATCATCCACGGCGCCACAGCCACCGTCAAGGAGGGCGCGACCATCACTCTGACCGCGTCCGCCATCAGCGACAGCGCAGACGACAACACCGCCGGGTTCAAGTTCAAGTGGACCGCGTCCGAATATGGCAACGCTCTCCCCGGCTTGACTGGCGCCACCTACGTCCTCAAGGTCGACGACGAAGGCTCATACACGATCACCCTCCAGGCAACTGACGATGGTGGCGTTCCCTCGGCGATCGTGTCGGTGACCATCGCCAGCGCCGACTCGAAGCCGAACGTGTCAGGCCTGCAGGTTTCGAATCCGATGATCGTCACCACGCAGCAGTCGCTCACGTTCACTGGGACGTACAACGACGATGGCTCGCCAGTGGACACCTCTTACAAGGCGAGCTGGAACTTCGGTGATGGCAGCTCGAGCGCCCCGACCGCCACCCCGGCCGGGCTGACCGCATCGCACCCCTACGCCGCTCCTGGAATTTACACTGCGACGCTGACGGTCCAGGACGATGACGGCACGGCCGGATCGGCCACCACCACGGTCACTGTCCTCTCACCGCTGCAGGCCCTGGGCAAGATCGGGACCTACCTGCAGGGCCTTACGGATCTCCAACAGGGTCCGAAGAACAGCCTGCAGGTCAAGCTGAATGCGGCGGCCGACTCCTTCCAGCGCGGCGACACGGGCGCCGCCTGCAACCAGCTGAACGCCTTCGTGAACGAGGTCGACGCCGACCAGAAGGCCGGCCGCCTGACGACCGCCGAGGCGGGCAACTTGACGGATCTAGCGCGCTTGACGCAGAGATCGATGGGCTGCTTCAAACCTCTGGTGGAGTTTCTCAGCGGCCTTTAGCTCGCGGCCCTAGACTCCGGGCCAACCTCCGTGGCCCAAACCGAGTTCCCACCGGCTGACCTCCTTCCTGTGCGCCGCCAGGCGACGCTCGCTTACCGCGCGGTCAGGCTCGTCGGGGTGCCCTTGCTGCGGCTCGTCTTCCGCTTCGACGTGGTGGGGAAGGAGAACATCCCGCATTCCGGCAACTACGTTGTCATCGCCAACCACCTCAACTGGCTGGACGAGTTCGCGCTCCTCCTCCTGTTTCCGATTGAGCCGCGCATCCACTTCCTTGCAGACCCAACCATCCTGGTCACGCGCAAGGTGCAGTGGTGGATCGTCCGGCAGACCGGCGGCTTCGTGCCGGTCGTTCGCGAGCGCCACGGAGACCAGGCGCTTTTCAGGCATGTGGACAGGGCGCTCGAGGTCGGCGGCGCGGTGGCGATCTTTCCCGAGGGCAATTACGGACCGAAGGAGGGCGAGCTGATGCCCTTCAAGAAGGGGTTCGCGCATTTCGCGATCAAGGCCGGCGTGCCCGTCATTCCCGTTGCGCTCTCGGGCACGAAAGATCTCTGGCTGCGCAAGCGGATCAAGGTTGTGATCGGAGAGACGATCCATCCCGCCGGCCACACTCCCGAGTCGCTGACCCAGGCCGGATACGAGAGTGTGAAGAACCTGATGCCTGCTTACCGAGAGCAACCAGGCCAAAAGCTTCTGCGCCGCCAGCTTACAAACTTGTTCTAGAAGTAGAATCGCGCCGATGGACCTCAAGCCTGTCGGCATCTTCGAGGGCTTCTCGCCAGGCGACCTCAAGAGGGTTGGCAAGCAGATGCGCGAGATCAAGCATGTGCAAGGCGCCGAGATCATGATCAAAGGCGAGGGCGGCGTCGGCTTCCTGGTCATCCTGGAAGGTGAAGCCGAGGTCGCGACCCCGGACGGCCGGCACCGAAAACTGGGCCCAGGAGATCACTTCGGCGAGATGGCCTTGCTCGACCACCAGGGGCGCAGCGCGAGCGTGACCGCGCGCACGGACCTGGTCCTCGCTGCAGTGCCTGAGTGGGGCTTCAAGCCATTCCTGCGCGACCACCCAGACGTCACTTACCGGCTGCTGGAAACCCTCAGCCGGCGCCTGCGCGAGGCGGAGGCAGCAAGCAGGTAGCAGGCAAGTAGCGGGACACTAAGGTCTTGGCGCTGGCCCGCGTACTCTGCCCAATCGTCGTCGGTCGGGAATCCGAGCTGTCCTCCCTCGAGGACGCGCTGCTGGCTGCGCTTCGCGGCGATGGCGGCGTGGTCATCATCGGCGGCGAGGCGGGCATGGGCAAGACGCGGCTCGTCAGCGAGCTGGTCAATCGGGCCAAGCGCCTCCGCTGCGCGGTCATGTCGGGTGCATGCAGCGAGGCCGAGCTTTCGCTTCCGTACCTCCCATTCCTCGAGGCGATCGGCAACCGGCTGACCACCGAGAACCTGGACGAGCTGCGGCAGCGGCTGGGCGCGGCCGCCGACGAGCTGTCGCAGCTCTTCCCGCAGCTCGGCCGCCCATCGGCGGCAGGCGGGGATCCGACGCAGGCGAAGCTCCGAATGTTCGAAGCCATCCTTCTACTGCTGCGCGACGCTGCTCGCGATCGCGCCTTGTTGCTCGTTCTCGAAGACCTGCAGTGGGCCGACCCCGGCACGCGCGAGCTGCTCGACTACATGACCCGCCGGTTGCGATCCACGAACGTCCTCGTCCTCGCGACCTATCGGATGGATGAGATGCACCGCAAGCATCCCTTGGTGCCAACGATCCAAGGCTGGCGTCGATCGGGCCAGGCCGAGTTTGTCGAGCTGCAGCCCCTTCCGACCGGCGCCGTCGCCGATTTTCGAGGAACGCGAGGTCAGCGAAGAGTTCCGTGAGTTCCTGCACGAGCGCAGCGAAGGCAATCCCTTCGTGCTGGAAGAGATGCTTCGCGACGCTGTCGACCGCGGCGACATCTATCGCACCGATTCAGGCTGGGATAGGAAGGCGCTGGCCGAGATGCGAATCCCGCGCACGGTGAAGGCGGCGATCCTCCACCGTCTCGAGCGGCTGCGCAAGGAAGAGGTGGACGTGCTTTCGGCCGCCTCGGTCATCGGTAGGGCCGCCGACATCAAGACGCTGATCGGTGTCACCGGTATGGACGAAGCGACTGTGTACGCGGCGCTGGAGACTTGCGTCACCTACCAGCTGCTCGAGGAAGACGAGCGGACTTCCGGCAAATATCAGTTCCGGCACGCGCTCACGCGCGAGGCCGTCTACGAGGACATGATCGTGCCCCGCCGGCAGCAGCTGCATGCCAGGGTCGCCGAATTCCTTGCCTCGCGGCCAGATGGCGCCGCGGTGGACATGGCGCATCACCTGCTGGCAGCGGGGCGGTACGACGACGCCGTCCCCATGTGCGTGGCCGCGGCCGAAGATGCGACGCGGGCTCGTGCTTACCGGGATGCCGCCGACCTTCTGGAGCGGGCCGCGCCCCATGTCCGAGACCCGGTCGAGCGCGGCCGCCTTTTGTGCCGGGCCGGTGAAGCCTACTGGAACAACACCGAGCCGGAGGCGGCGCGCCGCCTCCTCGAAGAAGGGATCGCAAGCCTGGAGGCTGCCGGCCTGTCACTCGAAGCTGCCGGCTATCGCGTGCTTCTCGGCCGTTCCTACTGGGAGTTGTTGCGGAGCGACGTTGCCCGGGAACAGTTCGAGCTGGCTCGCGACGTGCTCGAGCCGGCGGGGCCAAGCGAGGCGCTGGCTATCGCTTACATCCGACTCTCAGGCATGGCCATGTTCGAGGTGAACAACGGCAAGGCGCTCGAGAATGCGGAACGGGCCGCCCAGATCGCCGAGCAGGTCGGAGCGGACATGGCGCTTGCCTGGTCGTGGAACTTCATAGCCGGGTCCAAGATGGGCCTCGGGCGCGTGACCGAAGGCTTCCGCCACATAGAAGACAGCTACCAGGCCGCGCTCAAGGGCGGTCACTACTTCCAGATCGGCAACGCGGTCTTTAACGCGTCATGGATGGCTGCGCACCTCGGCCGCGGCCGCGAAGCTCAGAAATGGCTCGACCGGGCATCCGCAGGGTGGGCTGGACGCACGGAGGCGTGGCCGCTCTACATCCAGGCCTTCGTCTTCCTGCAGCAGGGACATGTGCAGCGAGCGGCTGAATTTGCGCGCACAGCCCTGATGAGAGCCCGTGACACCCGCAACGCCAAAAACGAATGGCGGGGCTCCCTGCTGGTGGCGCACGCGCTGGCCGAGAGTCTGCGCGGCGATGAGGCGGCCGCGGAGCTGCCTCCCCTGTCCAGCCGGGTGGAAGCCCAAGACATGGTTTACGACGCGGCGCCTCGGATTCGGACCCGGCTCGCCCAGGGAGACATGGCAGGTGCTCTGCGGGATGCGATGACGGTCGATCCAGGCGTTTGCGATCTGGGTTCGCCAGCCGACGTTGTCGCGGAGGTGGCGAGAAATGACAGGGCTTGGCTTCGCACTTTCGTCGACGCCCTTTCCGCGCAAGGCGAAGTGCTCGAGTCGCCGCGTATTGCGGCTGCTCATGGCTGGCTCGCCCTTTATGAAGGCAGGTTTGACGAGGCCGTCGCGCTGCTCGGCTCGGCGGTCGCCAAATTCGAAGAAGGTGGCTTGCGGCTTGACGTCTGGCATGTCGGGCGCGGGCTTGCGGAAGCCGAAGCGAAGTCGGGAAACCGCGAAGCGGCGCAGCGCCGGCTCGCCGCTATCGCGTCGGCGGCGGAGGTAGAGGGAGCGCGTCTGGCGGCGAAGCTCGCGCGCGACGTCGCCGCCGAGCTTGGCCTCGAGGTGGCTCCGGCGCCTGAGCCGGCAGTCGAATCAGCGGACGGAGATCGCGTCGCCACCGGCGAGCGGATGGTCTCGGTGCTCTTCGCGGACGTGCGTGGCTACACGGAGATCAGCGGCCGCAGCGCCCCTGCCGACATGCTCGAGCGGATCGCCTCGCTGCAGCGCTGGGCGTCACAGGAGGTGGCACGGCGCCACGGCCTGGTCGACAAGTTCGCGGGCGACTCGGTCATGGCCACCTTCAACGTGTCGGGCCAAAGCGTCGACCACACGCTTCAGGCGCTGCAGGCGGCGATCGCGATCATCGACAAGGCGTCGTTGGTCGACCTGCCGGTGGGAGCGGCGATCGCAGTGGGCCCGGCGGTCGTGGGCCGTCTAGCAGAATCGGCGAACTTGAGCGTCCTCGGCGAGGTGACGAACCTGGCCGCGAGGCTGCAGTCCCAGGCGGCCGCCGGCGAGGTGACCCTGAGCGAGGAGGCCTACCGCCGAGTCCAGGATTGGCTGAGCACCCGGGGCACCGGCGTGGAGAGAATCGAGATCGAGCTGAAAGGCTTTTCCGGGCCCGTGATCGCTTATCGGGTGCGGGCTTCGGCGACGGCTTTTTCGAGGGCTTAAAGGCTACTCAAAGTTGCCACCGAAGTGCTAACGTAACGCCTTCCTGAGCCCGTCCTTCCAGACGTCTCCGCTCCGCGCTCAGGCCTGAACAGCGCCCCAGGGGTAGGGCGACTTCAAGGTGAGGAGCGTCAAGGGGTTGGTACCGCTTCTGCGAGCGGTCGTGGTCTGGACCTTGGTCCTGGCGGCGGTGATCCTTCCGCACCTCGACCCGCCGCAGGCCAACGCGCCCGATGCAGCCGCGATTACCCAGCTGCGCTCCTTTGATCGCACCTCGACGCTGACTCAGATCAAGGCCAAGCGTGTTCGGGCCGCGCAAAACGCGCAGGTCCAGCAATGGTCGTCGGAGCTGTCACAGGGCCTGGCCCAGTACGCGGCCGAGCAGGCGGCTCTCGCCGAAGCGCAGGCCATCGCCGATGCCCAGGCGGCCCTGAACAACCATCCGCCCCCGCCGCCCTACATCGCCAAGATCATCTACGACGCGTTCAGCCCGCTCGGAGCGCGGGCGGTGCAGTGGGCGATAAACGTCGCCTACTGCGAGTCGCGCTACCACCCGAACTCCGTCAACACCGACAGCGGCGCGTCAGGGCTGTTCCAGTTCTTGCCGAGCACATGGTCGGGGACGCCGTGGGCATCCCAGTCGCCGTTCGACCCGGTCGCCAACGCCAACGCGGCGGCCTGGCTCTACAACCGCTACGGTCCGGGCCGCTGGGTCTGCCAGGGTTGAGGCTGTAATTCACCTCCCCACCTCGTGGGGAGGTCGGCTCCGCGAAGCTGGAGCCGGGTGGGGAGTGGGTCTTAAAGGGCGGCGTTGGAAATACCCTCCGCTACATCGATCCTGGGTGGATGCACTCACCGGAGGTCCAGCGAGCGAGAGAGCTTCGCAACAATATGACCAAAGTCGAGTGGTTCGTTTGGTCGCGGCTCCGCGGTCGGAAAGTCGGCGGGTACAAGTTCCGACGCCAGGTGCCCATCGGACCCTACTTCGCCGACTTCGCGTGCTTGGCGGCGCGGTTCGTGGTCGAGGTTGATGGCGAAGGGCACGATGCGGACCGCGACGCGCGAAAGACCGCTCTTCTCGAGGCGCGGGGCTACCGGGTCTACCGGGTTAACGTCCAGGAGGTCGATGAGTCGATCGACGACGTCATGGATTCGATTTACGACGCCCTTACCTCATGGAATCCCCACCCGGACGCCGCGAGCGGCGTCCGACCTCCCCACGGGGTGGGGAGGTGAATTAGGCGCTGAATCTCAAGGCATTTTGGGGAGGAGGTCAGTCTTCGGTTGAGACCGCGATTTCCAGCTGGTAGATCGGCTGCGGCCCGTTGCCACCCTTGAGCAGCATCGGTTCGTAGTCCGACACCTCAAATCCCGCCGGCAGCAGGCCCCGCGTCGTCTCCGACATCAGCACCTTGGCCGGCCGAATCTTGGACAGATACGAGCTGTTGTTGACCGGGACGCCGATCAGCGTGAACTCGAGCCGGCGCTTTGAGCCGACGTGACCCGCGACCACG
>WNFS01001976.1_pt1 | contig 15803 bp, 22 predicted proteins | sample 5400141 | NCBI WGS metagenome assembly WNFS01 (sample SAMN13153358, study PRJNA577476) | soil metagenome | isolation source: 60 cm saprolite under Madrone tree | place: USA:California | collected 2016-06-14
CAAATATCTATGAACCAAGCCAAACACAACCAAACATGGCCCTACAGGTTCTACTACCCCTGACACTACCCCAAGTGCCCCCCTCCCTCAAGGTGACACCCTCGTCGCCTACGCAAACGCAAAACGTGAAAAGAATTGTCCAGGAAAGGGAAATGGAAATGAAAAGAAGCACACCTTTCAATGGAATTTACCCGTACCATACAGACCACCCAAGTTGACAAAAACCCTATCCACACGGGCCACCCAAGCCCGGCCGAGATATTATTGTACTCGTGTGGAACGGACAGGCCGGACCGACTATTGTACCTGTACCACGCAGGTTGGCCAGGATTGTCCTGTAGGGAGGTGGACTTAGATATTGGGGTGAACGCCGCCGGTATGATACGGATTGGCCGGGGGTGACCTGGAAAGGGAAGTGTCCGTACAATACAGGTCGGCCAAGATTGGCCTGTAGGTACTATGACTTGGATATCGGAGTGAAGACCGCCCGTATGATACAGATTGAAAGGGAAGTGTCCGTACAATACAGGTCGGCCAAGATTGGCCTGTAGTTACTATGACTTGGATATCAGAGTGAAGGCCACCCGTATGATACGGATTGGCCAGGGGTGACCTGGACAGGGGAGTGTCCGTACAATACAGGTTGGCCAAGATTGGCCCTTAGGTACTATGACTCAGATATCGGGGTCAAGGCCACCCGTATCATACGGATTGGCCAGGGATGACCTGGAAAGGGAAGTGTCCGTACAGTACAGGTCGGCCAAGATTGTGCCGTAGGTACTATGACTCAGATATTGGGGTGAAGGCCACCCGTATGATACGGATTGGCCGGGGGTGACCTGGACAGGGGAGTGTCCGTACAATACAGGTTGGCCAAGATTGGCCCTTAGGTATTATGACACAGATATCGGGGTGAAGGCCACCCGTATGATACGGATTGGCCGGGGGTGACCTGGACAGGGGAGTGTCCGTACAATACAGGTTGGCCAAGATTGGCCCTTAGGTACTATGACTCAGATATCGAGGTGAAGGCCACCTGTATGATACGGATTGGCCAGGGGTGACCTGGACAGGGAAGTGTCCGTAAAGTACAGGTTGGCCAAGATTGGCCCTTAGGTACTACGACTCAGACATCGGGGTGAAGGGACAGGTTGGCCGATACTATAACTGAGATATCGGGGTGAAGGCCACCGGTATCCAATGATTTTCGCGTCCATGGTAGACAGTATGTGCCGAAGAAAACATATCCACATTGCATTGTGTCGCCGCCGCATGGTGTCACCGCCGCCGCATTGTGTCGCCGCCGCCGCATTGTATCACCGCCGCCACATTGTCACCGCTGCATTCATTCTTTTGATAGGAATTGTATCCAGAATGTTATTCCATTTTCCATATACAAAGTGCCGACCATGCAACAGTGCGGCGGCGGTGACAATGCGGCGGCGGTGACAATGCGGCGGCGGTGACAATGCAGCGGCGGTGACACAATGCGGCGGCGGTGACACAGATTCCTGGTAAAATACAGCAACTGAAAGACTGTTATAATTAGGTTGGGATAAGGTGATAGGTACATGTATATACATATTATAAGTTCAAGAAATAAATCAATAACGATTATCCATAACGTCATCTATAAGTTCGCTATACCCTGCTACTGCTTGAATGAGCAGGACCTCTCGTGCATGGAAATGCATGAAGGACTCATACTCGTATTTCAGCCCCTCTGATAGCTCGGACTCAGCAGCCAAGAGAGCGGCTAGGATGCGGCGGCTGGGTTTCGGCCAAACATTATCTACCGAACTCAATTCGGCAAGACCTTGGAAAATAGAGAAATGCGGGTATGAGTAATAGAACTCCTCCAGCCTAGATGGAGGATTCTGGTAGTCAATCCACGCATCTGCATACGCCTCGTCGGGGGATCGGGAGGGCATTGATGTATGGAGCCAGTGACTGGAAAGAATGAACTGTTCAAGCCATTCAGCCTTGGATGGAGAGAAAGGCGGAGGATCAAGCCCAAGTTCTCGGAGAACAGTGAGATGGCGATCCGTCCAGTGGAGCGGCTCGTTGACATAGGACACAGGCAATGATGGCGGTGGAGTGATGGGTGAGTCGGAGGGTGAATGAGAATGTAGGGGGTTTGATGATTGATTCATGGGGAAGTAAACGGGCGGCGGCGGCGGTTGATAGCCAGATGACGACGACGGTCCAAATGAAATTGCTAGATTGAAGGAATAAGTAGGTAAAATGTGAAACTTAGGTTGGGACAAACGGTGTGAGGAATGAGAACGACGGTCATCCCGGAGCCGTATCGGAGCGGCAAGGGGACGGGCCTGCACCGGCGACGGGTCTGGTAGAGAATGCGTCTTGCCGGGGAATAGTACCGTGAGGAAGGAACGAGATGTTGCAGCCGTGATGTAGGATGAGCGTTCCGAAGGTGACAACGTTGGACCGGCGGGCCGCGGTTGGGAGTGATGAATGGGCGCCGTGTCGCTTTTGTCCGGCATAGTTCGCCTGCGATGAACGAATGGGTTGATCGGCGGTGGAGATGGTGCGGTTTGATGGGGAATCAGCGCAATGGCATCAGTAGCCAATTGGTATTGAGATGGTAAAGTGGGTGGTGGCGGCGGCGGCGGCGCTGCAAGAACGCCGTCACAAGCGTCCAACGGCGCCATGTCAACATCCTCCGTTGCAGATGGGTTATATTGGAATGGCTGCGCTGTTCCCAAATCTGCGGAAGTCGTGGAAAGTAGTGTTGGGGGGAGGGACGAAAAGCTGGGACGTTTGGTCTGCCGACGGCGGTGGTAGAATTCATTGGTAGCTGAAGGTATGGCTGAGCATCCAGATATCCAACAATTCATAGTATAGAACTCACTCAAATGGACAGGAGAGTTCATGTTTGGAATGAAATGGGCAAAGAAGTGGAGGAGACTGTTGTTGCGACTAGGCACCCCAAGTTGGATGGGAGAGATGGCGCGTCGGAACCTTACCAAACTGGGCTATCCCTAGCGCATTTCCCGCAACCTCAGCAACCATCAACAACCATCCTCTCAACTCTCACAACAAATTCGTCCGGAATGCCTGAAACCCTTCCCACATTGACCGCGGAGTACCAGGCAGATGCAAAAGCCATGGTCCGCGTATTGGCTGCGCGGATCAGGACAATGCTCCAATCGCCCAAGACGGGTCAGACGGAAACGCAGGTGGTGCAATCGGCGGTGAGTTATTACAATGCGGAACATAATCCTGGGCAACTACTTACCCATTGTATTTCAGAACAAGGCTTACAGTCTGGTCAGAGAGCTGGACTTGCGAGGTGTATGGACCCATATGCCAAGGATTGTCACCAGCGCGCTCGCGGAGTCGTTTCAGAGCAGGCAGGAAGGACGGGAATTCGATTTGGAGTGCGTTCGGGAGGATGATCCACGAATGTATCAGACAGCATGGCATGAGCAGGGGAGGGAGTCCGTCACACCGCCGCCGGGTGAGTCATGTACCACAATCCTCGACCGGCCACATTCAAAATAATCTTGCAGATCCCTCATACGTGATCCACACACCCGGCCTCGACCCATTGACCGCCAGAGCCTCTGAGAAATTGGCCCGCGACCTTCTCCCAGCGTCTCTGCAGGCTCAAACCTCGCCGCCGCCGCCGCCGGAACATTCCTCTGCGGTGGGCGACACCACTGCATATCCGGATGACGATACGTACGATTCAGATAGCGGTATGGAAGAGGACGATCCCCCCATGACAAAACGCGGACCTCCACGAGCGGGAATATTGAAGAAAGGAGGGAGAGGGCATACCACGAAGACGCCGGTACCGGTGAAAGTGGAAGAGGTGGAACCGGACATGCAGGAAAAGGTACGTCAATAAGACTGGCTATAAACCCCAAATGGCCTCTGATTGTTGGACAGAAAAAACGTGCACGATCTGTTTCATTTGCGCCAGCGCCGTTGAAGAGACGCCGACCGGCGTCATCCTCCAGTCGCCATCCCAGCACGGACTCAACTGGGCCAGAAATTGAACCATTCGTAAGTGCAATTGGCAGCATGTAATGTACATGGCAAACTAATGAATATCTTTAGGATCCGCCGTGCCAACGTTGCATTGATGCAGGTGAAGCATGTGGCAGGACACTGAGTCGCAAAGGCGTCGCCTGCGACCTGTGCCACCGCCGGAAGGCCAAATGCAGCGCGGTGCAGACACCGGCTGCTCGCCAGCCATCCGTTAAGCCAACCGCCCGAGGTCGATCGGCCTCACGGAAACCAATTCCACCATCAACCGCCCGCTCACGATCGAGGGGGAAAACTCCATCGTCTGGGTCAAAGTCGCAAACCGCAGCATCTCAGCGCCGGAGAGTGTCGACTCCTGCTGAGAATCGAGTGGAACCGGAGACCGCTGGCAGGAAACGAGGTAAATTGAGTCCCATGGCGTTCATTTTCATCTAATGTATTGATTGCAACATCAGTGGTCGAAGTGGTCGTACCGACATTGGCATCCCTTCCAGGGTTCCAAAACCTACGGAATACCGACGTGACTGTTCCAAGCACAAGGATGCGACCGAGCATGGAAGTGCGGATGTTGGCGGTCGAAGCCCAGGTCAGCACCCTGTTAAAACAGGTCGCTTCATTGGAGGTCGACTTGAAGCGGCAGCGGGAACCGCTCCCAAGGATTCGAATTCCCCCTCGGCCTCGTATCGAAACGACCAAGCCATCTGCAGCTTCCCCGCCGCCGGTGGGACCGGTTTCCCCCCCGACCCCAACACCCGCCGGACCAATGAGCATCCGGCCACTACCAACCTCGTCGCGTCCATCCGTTATCGAACCGTCCGGTGAATCTCCTCAGCGGCCGGCGTTTTCAGTCGTTTCACCGGTCAAGCAATCTGGCCCTATGCGGGTTCCGTTTCATAGCGCATTGGTGGGGACTCCAGTTCGAGCGCCGGGCCAGGAGAATGCAGCATCTCCGGCTCCTGCGGCGATGGGTACGTCGCTATCCTTCGGTGGCTCCCCGTTCGACATTAACGCATTCTTCAATGATATTATTGCTGAAGAGGTTCTGGGCGGGCCTTCATCCGGAGACGTGTTTGGACTGTTTGGGCAGCCAAACAACCTGCTGTCGCCTAACACCAGGAAGGCAGATGACAGATCGGCAGTGCCTCAACGTTCACCGGCGGCGGCGGATGCAGCATCGGCATTGGCGGCGGCAACTGATACGGCAGTGGCAGCATTGGAGGTATTGGACCATGACCCAGAGGTCACCAGCTTGATGGAGCAGCAGAGTATAGTTCCCTCCATCGTAGATTACACAACTGACCAATCATCGGAAATGGACCAATCCCAATGATCATGTCGAATTGGGAACGATACCTCCTATGTAGCCGACTTCTGTATATAATCAAATTGTGTCCACTAATGTATTTGTCAATCTCAATCATTTTCTGACAACCATAAGCTCCCAATTATGTCAAATGTACAATGGTAAGATGTTTTTCTGCACATACCCATCATGCCCACTATGTTCATGCCAGTTAGTGTGGAGCAGATGCATATTATAGCGGATTATCTATATGCCTTATATGAGGCGAAAGTGCATAATTTGAGCTCAGGTCCGGCTGCGGCGGTGGTAGCACCTTCGCACATCCAATTGTCCTTAATGGCAGAATGCGAACAGCTTTCAACCGTGCTGGCACATGCATATTGGAATCAAAGTCAGTCTACGTCCATCATATATGAATGCCTTCAATTGAATGGCCGTCGGTGACAGTTCACGTGCCATGGTCCGCCGCCGAATACAACGAACACCTGCCGCCGCGGCCAACTGGCTTTGACGGCCCCATTGAAGATAAAATGGAGCAGATGTTTCCGCCGCCGTTTTCCATCCCATTCCCAGTTGTTAATGAACCATGCAGCCTGTCCGATGGTGCAAGGGCAATCCTGTATTGGTATCTGCCCAATGCGCTGACCGAAAGGAGGCAGGTATGCAACATTGATTGAATCCCCAATCAAGTAGTAACACATGTTTTGTAGCATATTATTTGGAATGCAACTAGGCATCTCCAACCATTCTTTGACGGCGGCAAGCAGGATGGCAGCTGGCGGTCATTGGACATGCTGTTCAAACCGCCAGAGGATTGCAAGGCCACCCATTCGGGATCCGTCAATCTCTCTCCCGGATGGTTCGAACAAGGACATGAGGTCTGTATTTCATGATATCTATTTCATGAATATTCATTGAAACTATTCAACGGATGTCAGACCGAGGCCGACGACCTTAACCTTTCCGCAAGTTTGAAACCGGAGAACTCTATTACGGGCGGCCGCGCCTGGCTCTGTGACATCTCAGACTCATCTGCCCTCCTCAGTGCGGTGTTGCGTGTCATTCATCCGGACCAGTATTTGATGGGCCGGTCCGCCATTGAGAAGATGGGCGAACAGGAGCCGCTGATCGCCATCCTGGGCATCTGGATCTCCGTGTTCAACGCGGTCCAGATCCTCAGCAACCGAGAAACACCCCGTCACCGTGACCGGTCATTTCCGCCTTGGTATGATATATTAACCACAGTTGGCCCATACCATTCTGCCATGTTTGAGTTGCCTGGGATTGGACTGAGATTTCCCTACCATTCAGGTACTATCATATGTCTTTGTGGTAGAATCCTTAGGCATGGGGTATCAGAAGCAGATGGTGACAGAGTTTGCCTTGCATATTATATGAGAGAGAATGTGCAGAGGAGATTGGGAAGTACATTTGCAGGATGGAGTAAGAGATTTTTGGACATGGTAGAGTAAATAGAAATGTCCATTCAGTCCGATTTGTCTACATCCATTCAATTGCATTCCATAAAGCCGTCCGGCCTACTTCCCACTCCGTCCTCTACGGACAGGAGGTTGATCATTCGAACCGCCGATTGGAGGGCCTGTCTTTTTGGTGACTGCACCTTTCCTGCGGCGTTTGGCAGGCCTCTCCTTGTCCTGAGCGGCCTCTCCGCGTTTCTTGCCGCGGGTCTCTCTCGGCTCATACTGCGGGCCCGTGTTTGGCTGATGACGGCCCTTGGAGGCCGGTGGAGCTTTTGGCCGTTGTTGTGATGTGGAGGCAGAAGTGCCTGCTCCATATTGCTTTCGGACGGCGGAGAAGGGCAATTCCCTTGGACCTCTGAGTTCAACCTCCACCTCCTCCTCCTCCTCCTCCTCCTCCTCCTCCTCCTGGTCACTGTCCTGCAATTCATCGTTACCATCCGCCGGATTATCTCCTTCTCCCTTGGACGAATCGCCACTGGACTCCTCCTCGGATGATTCCTCTGACGACGACTCCTCCGACGACTCGGCGGTCTGTGCTGGCCTCTTTCTCTTCGCCGCCCGGCCACCGGTCTTCGTCACCTTCTTTTTGCCAGCATCGGTTGAAGATTTGACTATATCGATTGGATCTCCTGATTTGCCTTTGATCTTCTTGAACTTGAATACCGTCTTGATCTTTGGATCCTGCTGCCGGTCATACCAAAACTTTAACCAAGCCCTAGCATCGACCTTGCTCAACTTTGAAGGCTCCGCAAATCTGAAATTGGACGGAACGTATTCTGGAGCGACGTATTCGTCTTCTCTTCCCATCAACGATCCCCAGGGAACGACGACCTTGTCGCTGCCGGATGCAATGCCTGTGGAGTTACATTGAAAGCAATGTGAATTTGGAGAGGTACAAATTACTTACGATAATGCCCAACGATGAACTGCCGGACGGCCGAGCAGAGGGATTCGACCCTCATTCCTCCGTTGAAGTCGGGATCGGGCAACAAAGGTTTCCCATCCTTGTCGAACTCCAGTAAGACCGCCGGAGTCTTCTTCTTTTTGGCGGGGATTTCCCGGTCACCCTCCTGGAGATCCTCGCCTACCATTCCATCAGTAGGTGTTAGGGCATGGAGAGATGATTGAGGCTCACCCATCTGGGATTGAGCATACCTCGTCCACTCCTGCATGATCGGTTCTTCTTCCCAGCCTTGCCGAACTTCGGAGAGAGATTTACCATCCAAGGTATCATTGAAATCATGACTGTGAACAATCATCAGGCCCTTCTCTGTGATCGTTCTGTTGCAAGCTCACCTGGCCACACAAACTGTGCCTTGAGTATCGACATGGGCCGAGAGCACCAGGACCCTCATACCCAGCTGACGATACATTTGCCGAGCAAATTCGTTCACGTATCTTCCGCCGTGCAGCTCGGCGGTCCTACCTGCAGGTGAGGGGTTTTCTCATAATTTTGACCGACGGTCTTACCTCCGTTGCACCTCCTCCGGAGGGGATTGGCCAGTCCATTCCTTGGCCAACCCCTCATACTCCGCCTTCTCCTCCGCGGAAAGACCATCCTCGATTTCTTTCAAGGCGGTCTGATACCCAGCGAGGTACTCCGGTTGACCGGGTGATGCACCGGTTTGTTTCTGGCATAATTCCTTCACCTCCGCCTTTCTGACATGGTCCACCACCATCTTCAGGGACCATTTCTTGACATAGTTCACCCGGTCCCGAACCGAATTTTTCCTCCCATGATTGTAAAACCAGCCTTTAACCACCTGCCAGTTGCATGGATTAAAGCTTGACTATTCATATATAAATAGATATGTATTGCTTACTTTCTTGTGCTTGGCCACTTCGGGCTTTGTCATGTTCGGAGGCTCCGATGCCTTTGCAGCCTCAGAAATAATCCCTTTACGGTGTTTCTTGGAAGCATCCCGGAACCGTGACAGAAATGTTTTCAGGACTTCCACGACTCCCTGCGAGGGCTCAGATGTGTTAGACATTATGAGGAAAGTTTGTTGGTGGCTGTGGTGGTTGAAGTGTGATGTTGGCCAAACCGGGACACCTGTTTCCATTATGGGAAGTCGTGGAATTAGATGGGTCAACAGATCGTTTGTCCAACCCTCGGCTGCTGCATATTTCTGATACTACAGAACATGGTCAATCCCTGTTGATTCTGGGTCAACCCATCTCAAAACTGGCTGCAAAATCGGCATCGCCGGACCGCCGTCGCTTTTCGACCGGATTGTATCTGAACCGCCGGCGGTTATCGATTATGCGTTGGGTCAGTTTACTGGGATTGTAGGCGGTGAGGAAGTTGGTCCAAGAATATGCATGCCATTATTTTGTATGACATTGAATAGTTTGGATATGAGCCATTACCCATCAACTACCGAGAAAGACGGCCCGGATGAAGTATATCCGGATACTGGTCCACCAACCCTGTCCTCACCATATCCAGGCGGATGCTTGACCATGCGATGGCCCTGTGCACCTGGGAGTACATAAGAGATATCTCTACACTCCACTGGCTCAAATCCACCATAAGCATATCATCCATCAGTCGACCCGATAACATCTCGGTCAACCGTTGGATATACATTTCCCCGTCCGTCACCGCTTGACTCAGATGCTCCTCAAATTTTTCCAACGATCCCTCACCCTGATGATACATCCAGAGATCCCAAATGATGCTCGAAAGATCATTATATTCACGGACGAATTGCCACCTCTGAATCTCCGTAAAGATGCTGTCCAGTTGTTGCCACAAATGGTTTTGGCCTTGGCGGATGGTGGGACGTCGGCCAGCAACGATCTGGGCCTCCATTGAAGGGATGGGACCGTTTTGATAGTTCACCGGAGATGGGCAGAACATGTCATTAGAGGTTCTGGCTTCCATATTGACTTGGACAGATCTAAATAGATACTCTTTCAGAAAATATTGCAGTTGGAGTGCAAAGAATTCTCACCCAGACCCAATCTCTTCCTCTGACGACTGCATCACATCACATGAAGGCACTGATTTTTTGGACCTATGTGTGTATTTATTAACTCAGATAATATTTCGGAGGCAATGATGTACCTGGATTTTGTGTAATACCTGTTGTTGGATTGACGTCGTGCCTCACGGACATCTTCCGGTGTGTTGTGTTTCCTTGGCCTTCCTCTGCCCATATAGAAAATGTTTTAAAATGAAGAAGAAGGGATTGTCGATGAGGATGTTATTTTTATCAATGTTGACAGTGGACTCAGACATTAAGACTAAAATGCTTAAGACTTTAAATACCTTTCCTGTTTGGCTAACATCAACACACTTCCCCCTCCTCACAAAAAATGATTAGTACAAAGAAATATAAAATGACGCCCATCCATCAAGTGGTGCCCTTGTAATATTTAAATTCGTTGTTGTAGAGATTGTCGATAGGTCGCAATTTTATGAAGGTTGGGATTCAGACATTAAGACCGAAATTCCTAAGACTTTAAACACCAGTCCTGTTTCGCCATAATCATCGGACGGCTCCACATCCATTCCCTTCACCCAAACGATGGCTGGCACAAAGAAATACAAGCTCACACCTACCCATCAAAGAGTGATATGGAAAACCGTTCGTACCAGCCGTGGGCTACGGTCCAAGCAAGTCGCTATAGTCGGAACCGAGGTACATGCCTCCCCATCACCTTCAAGACATGCCACCAGTCCCAACATCCCCGATGTACAATATGATGACTCACCGTTGATGATGCCTCTCGTCAAGGTACGGACAATTAATATATTTCTTGCAGAAATATCATTAAAATATCTGTTCAGACACAAAATGACTATCTTAGACTGTTCAAAGAGAAAATAGGAATGTATGTTGACAGGATGTTGGTAAACGATGCGCCGAACGCCGGGGCTCAATGCCAATCTTGCAAAACGAGGGAAATCGCCTGGAGGTGTCTGGATTGCTTGGGAATGAAAGACCAATGCACCGATTGCTTCAGAGATCATCACCGTTTCCTGCCGTTTCACCGACTCCAACAATGGTCCGGATCGTATTTTCAACCGGCATGGATGTGCCAAGTCGGAGTGGAGATACATCTCGGACATGGTGGAAATGCATGTCCGACAAGGAGACAATGTGCCGGCTCAGATCCCGACGGTACGGAGGCCCAGGATGGCCGCGGATATCACGGCGCCGCCGATGACGAACCCGACGGCGGTGACGTGGATGACATTGAGGGTGAATGGGTAGATGAGGATGATGATGATGATGAGGATGATGAGGATTATGGTCTTCCCAAACTGAAGGGTGAGGATGTCTGTGTTGTGGTGGATAAATCTGGGGTGCATCGGATTCGAGTAAGACCTTGTGTTTGCAATGGATGTCCGCCGACGGACCTGCAATGTCTAGACATGGGACTATTTCCTGCCAGCCTCCGGAGGATCAAAACCCTTTTTACATTTGCTGTCCTGGACGACTTTAGGATGGACAATTTGGAATGCAAGACATCGGGCTTAAACTACTACAATAAACTCCGTCGGCTGACATCTAACGAGTTCCCCCGGAGTGTACCAGTATGTTGATCGTGTTTCACTTCATTATACTACAACCTGACCTCTCATGATATTAGGATAGGTACAGGGAAATGCTTCGAACATCCCGGTTGTGGCGGAACATGAAGTATCGAAAATGGCATGGGTTTGGGCATCAACCCGATGCTGAGCCTGGACCTGGAGGTCTGGCTTTGTTCTGTGCCGCTTGCCCGCAGCCCAACATCAACCTTCCGGAAGGATGGAGAGATGATCCGGATCAGTCAGTACCGGATTTGACTCCCAATAGCAAATGCCTGACGGTTTATGCAGGTGGAAATTCACTCGTGGATATGTATTCGATGGCAACTTTTCGGCTGAGCAGTTGAAAATGAAGAATCCCGAAGATGATGTACAGCTGTCCGATGGACACGGCTTCATGACCACGGATGCCCCGTACCAACGGCATCTTCGGGTGGCAAAAGAGGTGAAGCAGAACATCACTTGCAACAACTACACTGCCATCGACAAGGTCAACCAGTTGAAACACCACCTTGTACATACCGGGATCGGAGCGGCGGCATGTGCCAGGCATGGTTGTTTTGTCCCTCACACGGTGGTGGACTTTCAGAAAGGAGAACGGTCAGGGATCTCTTAGATGCCGGTTTCCAATGCTGACCGCCTCATAGACAGATGAATATGGACTATTGTGTCAGTGAAGCCTTGAAATTCAACATGGATGGAATCAGACGGTCATTGCTCCTATATGATATCATGTGTCAATTTTGGAAGAACCTCCGCCGCCGGTTCCAAGGCAGTCCCTATCTCTCATTCCCCGAGGCCGTTGAGATCCTCCGGGGTATCGGCCTCTTTCATGTTCATGGCCATAAGGACGAATGCTATGCAAGATATGCTCCGACATTCATTCCGGGGGCTGGAATGGTGGATGGGGAGGTTTTGGAGACATTATGGGCCGTCTTGAATGGAATTGCCAACAGCATCCGTAATCAGTCCACAGGACATCGGAGAGAGACGTTGGATGACCACATGAACGATTCAAACTGGAAGAAGCTGGTAAATATCAGTGAGTGAAACCTGAATCTGTCACCCCATTATAAACCCTGATTATGAGTGCGAGATGCAGTACTCCGGCTCTGCAAGAAATATGCAGAGGCAAACAAAGCCGCAAAAGTTAGCGAGGCCGACTTTGCTGCCTTGAACGACTCCGCAGATCCCGCATTGGTGCAGGAATGGACGGATCAAGAGGCCGAAGCTCTGAGGAACCGAGATGTGGACGAAGCGGCAATGGATATATATGATATCAAAATCGACAAGGGTAATCCAGTCCCGTCCATCATTGTCACTCTCCGTTGATCTTTATGGAACGGAATAGGCCCTACTCAAGCGGAGCTTCATTTGGAGCTGCTGACCGAAGAACAATCAACTGTCGGTCGGAAAGGATCTTCCAGTCTGCTTGCTCAGGCCTTGAAAATGGAAGAAACTCAGTGAGTGCCTAATGTTAAAGGGAAGAAAACGAAGCATAAACTGGGTTCAACAGAGTGACACTCTCCGCTGTGGTTCGGAAACTTGGTCGACGGCCAACTCCGGAGGAGAAATTGCAAGTTGCTCAGAGAAGGGAAAGGCTGCAAGGTCGAATTGATGCGTATCAGCGAAAGGCGGCTGAGTTTTGGGCTCCCGATTCTACCGATTCCTTGTCGTGTCCGGACCGCCCGGAAGAGGTCGACTTTGATTCGTCCGACTCTGAAGATGAAGCCGATAACAACGCCAACGTTTTCCTAACATCTCCATTCGATGAACAGAATCCGCCAGAGTCAGTTCCATTGCTCCTACCTTCGAATCTGGGTCTTGCCGTCTGCCAGGAGGAGGGTTACTCCAAATATGTCCAACAAGAACGTACTTTACGAGTCGGGCAGGCCAATGATGCATTACAAGGTCTGAGGCTGGCATTGAGCCGAAAGGCAGTCATATTCCGCGAACAGATTCGTCCGGCACGAACCAAAACCCGGAAACTCCGGTCATGGGATCAAATCCGCATGGTCGATGTCAACGGACGACACCATGCCACAGTATATATGCGGGCGCGGGCGGCCATGATACGTCTCGGTGCCACTGAGGAAGATCTGGCGAGATATCAAGTACTGAAGAAGGAACATCTGACGGTCACAACTGCCAGGATAGATCCATCATTAAGGGGTCAACGAAACCAATCCTTGGCATGGTTTTGGACTATGGATGTCAAAAAGGATACCGACCAAGGACCGGGAATGGCGGAATGTAAGGTGTTTGAATGGGATCCCCTGTTTTGCTTGATGTTAATCAATATGCAGTTTATAGAGTCCACTGGTTAAAGGCAAAAGCACGTAGAGACAGGTGGTCAGAAGAATCGACGATGTTGTCATTTGAGATGGATTGGGTCCTCAATTATTTCCAAACCCAAGCCGCCCGTTGGCACGGTAGGGCGACTGCGGCCGGCGGCGGCGGAGACGATGACGAGTTGGACCTCGGCGACCGCACATCCGTCGGCGTTGTTGGCAGAGGACGACACCTTTCAAGTGGTCACCGTTGCTATGCGCTCCGTCAGGAGAATATGTGGCTCAAATTCTCTGAAGCTGCCAGGCTGAAGTTTACAAAAGCCAAGCAACAAATGTAGCCCAGAGCGTCCATGTGTATTTTAATGGCTTGTCTTATTCACAATAGCATATTCCAGGGACTTCTGCCTTATGTTTATATGGTATCCGTTTACAATATGATCTTGTAGTGGTTATTGTGTTTCTGCAGCAGCCGGGCCCCAGCAGTACACAGGTTTGGGAAGTCAACCACACTCAACAGATCTAGAGCGAGTGCGTATGTCCGTATCTACACCGTCGCATTGTCTCGCCACCGCCGTATTTTGGCACCGCCGCCGCATTGTTTCATCATTGCCGTGCGACTGTATGTGTAGAAATCCAGACTGTTCAGCCAATCCGTGCCGGATTATTTGGCATTTGATTGTTTGTATCGGTCGCTTTATAACGTTCAGTACCCTTCCATCACCAGACTCAAAATGGACGTCGATTCAAACATCCCCCAGGTTTCGGATTGCAGGTCCAAGTCACCGTCGCCGGAACCTCAGCTGTCCCCAGTGTTGCGGTATATTCGGGACTGGACCCCCCGGATGACTGCGGCATTGGCAACTATGCCAGATCGACGTGAAGTTTCCCGTCGTGATAAGTTTGCAGCTGGTGTGGAGTGGGAATTTGTGGGTTGCCCTGCATTTTCTTTGTAACTCTATCTCACAGGGCTTAATTTAGTTTCAAGTGTCGGCAAAGATTGGTATGGCGATGGCCCTCAATTTAACGTTTGAGACTCCAGAGCTTGTCAAACAACTCTCGGAGATGTTTTTGATGGTCCCTGCCGATCGCATACCATTTCTCGACCGATTACATGATGCTGTCATTTCCAACCCTCCCTCATCGGAAATCTCGCCGGCTGCTTGGGCTGATGCATGGTGGCTGGACCTATCCTCTGCATCTTTTCCAGAGTACTCGGTGAGCCATACGTCATATGAAATGATCCGTATTCTCATGTTGCTGTTCAGTACAGTGGCCATCAAGACCGGCAACGTCGTTTGATCGACCGTCTCGACAATCTCAGGAAGATGACACAACGGGCTCTTGATCTCAATACCCGCCACGTGTCGTCCCGCGCCTCCGAAGTCGTTCAACTCACAGAGGCGGCTGAGTCAATCCGGCAGATGTCATGGAGGAATTTGCAGTCGGAGGCGGCGGCAGATACCGAGGCGGGGTCAGCAGCAGAGGCACAGGCGAGGGCGGACATCATAGCAGAGCAGTAGCTGGACTACCAACAGACATTTGCATCAGTCCATTGTCAAATGTATATATGTAAACCATAATATACATTATACATTTGCTGCTTCCATGTACTGCTGATTGACCTCCAAAAAGAATCCACTCCCCTTGAATCGGTTGTAAATTTACAAAGACATAATATTTTATCTTGGTGTACAGACAAGAATTGTAGTCCCAGATGAGATCATTAAGACACTCAAATACCATAAATAATTGAAACAATATTGGCAATGAATCCCATTATAATAAATCTCAGATGATCCATGCCATCATATTCTTCCAATTCACTGCTGTCGCATTGAGTCACTGACACATTGATTCACCACTGACAAATTGATTCACCGCCGCCGCACGGATATCACCGCCGTTCACTGCATTGATTGACCGCCGCCGCCGCCGCCGCCAGGATTGACCGCCGCCGCCGCCGCAAAGATGGACCGCCGCCGCAAGGATTCACCGCCGCCGCAAGGATTCACCGCCGCCCCATAATTAATCGCCGCAACTAGCTGCAGCGCGTTGAGCCCGCTGCAGCGCGTTGAGACCGCTGCAGCGCGTTGAGACCGCTGCAGCGCGTTGAGACCGCTGCAGCGCGTTGAGCCCGCTGCAGCGCGTTGAGCCCGCTGCAGCGCGTTGAG
>WNFS01001875.1_pt1 | contig 15800 bp, 14 predicted proteins | sample 5400141 | NCBI WGS metagenome assembly WNFS01 (sample SAMN13153358, study PRJNA577476) | soil metagenome | isolation source: 60 cm saprolite under Madrone tree | place: USA:California | collected 2016-06-14
CTGCCTCTCGCAGCGCGCCCAGCACATCTGCCAGGAGATCTCGGGCGCCACGACCTCGTCGCGCTCGATCATCAACACGCGCGACGAGCCGCACGCCGACGCCGAGCGTTATCGCCGCCTGCACATCATCGTGGGCGACTCGAACATGTCGGAAGTGGCCACCTATCTGAAGATCGGGACAACGGCCCTGGTGCTCGACATGATCGAAGATGGATTCTTCGATCCAGATTATTCGCTGCAATTACCCGTACAGGCGATCCGCGACATCTCCCACGACCCGACGTTGAGAGAGGCGATCAAGCTCAAGGACGGGCGCACGATCACGGCGCTCCAGATGCAGCTCGAGTACCTCGAGGATGCGACGCGCTACGTGGACTCGATCAGCCCCGACCCGGCGACGAAGGACGTGCTCGCCCGCTGGACCGACGTGCTCACGAAGCTCGAGTTGGACCCGATGCAGCTCTCGCGCGAGCTCGACTGGGTGATCAAGAAGGCGTGGATCGACAAGTTCATGGACCGCCACCGGCTCTCGTGGCGCGACCCGAAGGTCTCGCTGCTTGACCTCCAGTACCACGACATCCGGCCCGAGAAGGGCGTCTACTACCGGCTGGCGCTCAACGACGAGGTGGACCGGATCACCGACGACGAGACGATCGAGCAGGCCAAGCACGTGCCGCCGCAGACAACGCGCGCCCGCCTGCGCGGCGAGTTCATCCGCCAGGCAAACCTGAAGGGCAAGGACTGCCGCGTGGACTGGGTCTACCTGAAGCTGAACGACCCGGAACGCGAGACGATCGTCTGCAAGGACCCGTTCCAGTCCCACGACGAATGGGTCGAGCGCCTGATCCGCTCCTTCTAGCGCGCCGCGCCGCCTTCGTCTGCTGGCCGACCCCAGCGTAAACTTGCGTCGGTCCCCCGCTGCCCCACCCAATGTATCGGCTGACGCCGAGGTTGACGCCCCGTGGGCATGACGAGAGCGACTTCAAGCAAAAACTCGTTGATGCCTTAGCGTCTGGGCGCCCGGAAAAGTTAAGAAGTCTGCGGAGCGGTGCCGCTTGGCTTAACGCCTTGACGATGCTCGCCTCGACACTTGTACTGCAAGTGCGCGAACACAATCGACCGAGGGACCGTCGCATCCTGCAGCGCGACGAGCGCCCCGGGGATGCTATCGAGAAACGTAGCGCCGACGGACTCGACGTCGCCGAAGTCAAGGCGCACGAGAAATTGGTCCGCGCCGCACGCTCGCCCGCAAGGCTGCACGGGCGCGGTGGAAAAGTCCCCGCAAATGGGGATAGAGCTAGCCACCGAAGGAGATGAAGAAGAGGAGTGTTCCGCGGTCTGGAGTTATCCACCAGAATCCACACCTTCCACTGAACTATTTCGTCGCCCGGCTTGACAGGCTCGTGCTTCGAGGACGACGATACGCGCGTCGTGTTGCTGTTTGTCCGACTCAGATCGTTGCTCTTCGAGTTGTGTCCGGACCATCCGGTGGCGCTCTGCGCGACGTGCCGCCGAACTTACACGCCCGAGCAGCTCGGGACCGAGATCGGCGACGGCTGCTACCTCTGCCGCCAGTGCGGAGCTGATCTGAGGGAGTCGCTCGGCGCCCACGCGCGGACGTGCCCGAATCTCATACCGCGGAGGCCACGGGCGCGGATGGCGTCTGTCACCAGCTCGACGATCCCTCCAGCGGTTTCAGAGCGTTTCGCGGCCCGGCGTAAAGCCAGACTCGGGTTGGACGTCCACGCGGCGGCAAGATAGCAGCGCCCGAGCCAGCACACAACGAACGCGAGCGGGCCGAGCAGGTCAGCAGGGCCAGGAAGTTCTACGTCGGCCGGTCCCGCGGATGCTGAACACGCTCGCGCCGGGCGCGGTGGGCGCTGAGGACCTGACGCCGGAGGAGCTGCCGTTCCTGCGATTCGAGGCCGAGGCCCAGGAGCTCTTCTCGGTCACCGACTCGCTCCTGGCGGTCGGGCTCGAGCTCGTGTGGATGATGGCGGTCATTGACGTCGCGGGGCCTCAGCGGACGGCCCAGTACGTCGCGATCGGCGCAACCCTGGCCGGAGTCCGCGGCGTCGCGGGCCCGCTCGTCGGGGGCTGCTGATCCACGCCTTCGGCGTCCACGCCGTGTATCTCGTCGCGGCGATCCGCCCATGCCGCGCCCGGTAGCCGCCCGCCCCTCGTGCGCAGGTGGCGCCTACTCGCTCTCACTCCGCCTCGAGCCGCTTAGGCGACCGTGTGTGACGAGGCGATGCTCGCCGCATTTGCAACAGATCCCGGGCCCCCGTCGGAACTCATCCATCTCAGCGAGCACCGAAGTCACGTTTCGCGCCATCGTGCGATTCTTGCCCGCCCCGAGCCTGAGTTCCTTCGCAATGCACTTGTCGCAATACGCGCCGTAGTGGCGATGATCCCGGAGGAACTGCGCCGCGCGCTGCGACACTGTCGTGCGGCTCATGGCTGGTCCTCCAGGCGCCTCAGCGCCGCCTCGAGCATTCCGCCCAACAACCATACGCTGTGGACCGGCGCGACTGGCGGCGAAATGACGGTGCCCCTTGAGGCTGTTCACCCCGCGGCTACTCCCGCACTGATCTTTGCGGAGAGCGGGACCAGTTTCGGTCCCCGTGAGGCGATGAGGGGCAGCGATGGTGAAGAAGGAGCTGGAGAGGAGACTCGCTGGTTGGTCGTTGATCCCGGCGGCCAGCGGGTCGGTCTCTCAACACTCGGGAACACCACGCCGACCTCGCTGGCCGCGCTCTACAACCAGCTGACTCCCATCCCGCAGATCGCGCAATACGGGACCAATCTGAGCCGGCCCAACGTGGCGTCGATCAACGCGGCACGACTCCTGGGGCCCCACTACTTGGCTGCGTGGACTCGTCCAGTTCATCGCCGCGCACCCATCGAACTACTGGGTCGGTGTCGTGACAGATCCTGCCGTTGCTCTCTTCCTTCTCGCGTGGGATGTGCTCGTCCTCGATACAGCACTCCACGTGGCACTCCCGTGCGTGGCCATCGGGGCGGTGGCCTGGACGATCGCCGAATACGCTGCCCATCGCTGGCTGTACCACGCACGAATGCCGCTGTGGCGTGTGGGGCATCAGATGCACCACGAGTCACCCGAGCTTCTGATTGGCCTCCCGTGGTTCGCAACGGCCGGCTTTGCTGGGGCGTGCTGGTACCTGGTCGCCTATACACTCCATGTTCACGCCGTCGCGAGTGGTCTGGCGGGGTTCCTCGCGGCCTTTACGGTCCACGGCGTCCTGCATCATTCGCATCATCACTGGGGTCGGCGGGCTGTCTGGTGCAGAAGCCTCCGGGTACACCACCGCATCCACCATCGCCTTCCCTCAACCAACTTCGGCGTGACGACTCGCTTCTGGGACGACATATTCGGCACGATGTACCGAAAGCCCTGGCGGCCCAACTGACGGTGGGGAATGCGAGCCTTGCCGCGGCGACCAGGCAACGGTGGGCCGGCGGGCTCCGAAGGACGCCTCGCGCAAGCGCTGAATCCGGGCGCCTGCGGGCCTAGCCGGGTGAAGCAACTGGGGGGCGGCCGCGCCGTACGCGAAGGCGCTTTTCGCGCTGCTCCCCAAAGTCCTGCTCACCGCGAGGAGCTTAGGTTAATGTCGTCCCAGTAGTCGGCCGGGCTTCGCATCCCGAGTGCCGAGCGTGGCGCCTGGGTGTTGTAGTCGTCAAACCACTTGCCCAGCTGCGCCAGCATCGGCGTTTAAAACCACCCCCGACAGGCCTGTTTTGCGTACCGCCGGGACTCCCTCGCCCTGGACGACGGTTTCCTATCCTAACTCACCGGGCAGCACCCAGGTAAATCGACATGAAGTGTTCGCGCTCCGATTCCAGTGTCTTTCGTCTGTCACCTTCGAGGGTTGTCTTCACGCGGTGGCCCGAACCAGTCAGGCATGCCTCGTAGTACCGCCTGAGCCCTTCGACGCCACCTGTTGCAAACGCGTTTTCCGCGTGCTCCTTCAGCTTCCAACCCGGGATCAAGTGCTTACCACCTTCGTATACATCCAGAACAACCGCCAGCATCGCCGTCCCTCTGTCCATTTCCACCCTCCTAGTCTCCTCGTCGAGGCGCTACCGGATCGTCGGCGACGAATCAGGTCAGGCTGAAAGCGCGCAGACGACCGTCCGCGCCTGCAGACATTCGGAACATCTTCCGGGCGAGGCGCTACACCTCTCCCGCGCGCTCGTACTGAGCGCGCAGCCGCTCGAGCTCCTCGGGATCCAGGCGCATGCCGAGCGAGAGGCCCATCGCCCCGAGCATCGTCTTGATCTCGTTGAGCGACTTCTTGCCGAAGTTCTTCGTCTTGAGCAGCTCGGCCTCGGTCTTCGGCACGAGGTCCGCGATGGTCCGGATGTTCGCGGCCTTGAAGCAGTTGGACGCGCGGCCGGAGAGCTCGAGCTCCTCGACGTTGCGGAAGAGGTTCTCCTTCCGCTCGGTCCGCGGCCGCGGCTCGGCGCGCTCGGCCGCCGCCTCCTCCGGTGTCGCCTGGGGGAAGTTCGTGAGCAGCTCGAAGTGGTCCTCGAGGATCCGCGATGCCTCGGCGACCGCCGTGGCCGGCGCGACGCTGCCATCGGTCCACACCTCCAGGACGAGCCGCTCCTTGCCGTCCGCCGCGGGCTCGACGTGGAAGTTCACCCGCTGGACGGGTGAGAAGTCGGCGTCCAGCAGGATCGCGTGGATGGGCAGCGCCTCGGGCTCGCGCTTCTCGGCAGGCACGTAGCCGCGGCCGCGCTCGACGCACACTTCCATCTCAAGCACGCCGGCCTTGTCGAGCGTGGCGAGCGGCACGTCGGGCGTGAGGATCTCGACGTCGGCGTCCTTCTCAAAGTCGCTCGCCGTGACCGTGCCTGCCCCCTGCGCCTTCAGCCGGAGGATCTTCGGGCGGTTGACGTGCAGCACGAAGACCACCTTCCGGAGGCTCATCATGATGTCGAGCGTGTCCTCCGTGACCCCGGGCAGGTGCGAAAACTCGTGGAGGACATGCTCGATCTTGCCCCACGTCGGCGCGGCCCCGTGGATGGCCGACAGGAGGGCCCGGCGGTAGGCGATGCCGACCGTGAGGGCGAACCCGGGCTCGAAGGGCTCCATGACCAGCTTGCCGTAGCTCTTTTCGTGGACGGCCCAGTCGTGCCGCGCGGGAAGCTGGAGATCCAGCATGCAGACCCCCTTCAACACGTAAGAAGAGTGAACGCGACCGTAACACGAACCGGCACAGGAGCGTTGACTCTGGATGCGATGTGCGCCCGACTACAACGCTGATGCGGTAGTCTTGTCCGCCCCGGCGACCATCATCTCCTGGTCCCACAAGGCGACAGAGATATGCGGGATCGCGTCGGTAAAAATGTGACGCCGCAACGCCGCAGTCCGGGGATAGATGAGCGGCGGGGCGCCCGGCGGCACCAGGTCAATCGCGACGGCGGTACGACCCGGGGGCGTCGGGCTAATCTCGCTCGCGGCGATCTCGAAGACCCCTCCCGGGTACTTCTCCACTCGACATGGCCTCTTGAACGCCCGAGTCCCGCGCAGCGTTTGGAGGCAGATCGGTGTGGTCACCACTTGCTCGGTGCCGGAGAACGAGGCGTCCGGCTTTTGGCGCTTCTCCGGCGGCAAGAGCGGCTTGTCGAAGGTCTTGAAGTGCGTCCAGCCCGAAGCATGATGGCTCACGTGCGGGTTATACCCCGTCTCGGCCCTCGCGCCAGTGGGCCAGAAGGCGTGCACGTTTCCCTTCCGGTCTCGCCTCAACGACATGACGAGCCAGAGGCCTTCATCGTCACGAACAGCGATCGCGAACCGAGTGTCCTTGGTCATCGTGCCGAGTGTAACATCGGCGTCAGTCGGCGTCAGTTGAACCACCCCGCGCGCCGAACTGACTCTTCAGCGCGAGCGCCTTCGTGAACTCGGCCTTCACCTGCGGCCAGGCTTCCGCGCTCCAGCGCGTGGTCAGCATCGCGCGCAGGACGCGGTTGATGCGGAACCAGGGGTGCCAGAGGCGGGCGTCGGTGTGGCTCACTTCCCCGCGCGCCACGAGTTCTTGGCAGGGCCTCAGCAGGACGACCCTGCGAAACACCACGAGCTGGAAGTCGTCGTCAGCCGGCCTTGCGCCCGTGCAACTCAACGAAGGCAGGGCAGGAGCTGACATGTTTAATCACTGTGGCGGTCACGTCCCTGCGACAGTCAGGGCACATGAAACCCTGCATTGGCGCGCGGAGATTGTAGGCGAGCTGGGCGGGCTTGAAGCCGCGAAGACACCACCCACAGTAGGCCACAGGGTGGCCGGCGCAAGCGGTGAAGAGGATCGACCGCTCCTCGGCCTTGAGCATTTGGGACCAGAAAGTGCCACGGCGAGCGAAGCAGGTCAAGCGGGCGTATCGCGCCGTCTAAAATGTTACCGAGCGAAAATCGTCGCGCCATTTGCGATGTGACTATGCACGAGGCCTCGCGAGGCCCCGAGGAGAGTGACATCGTGACTGCGCATGCCCGATGGGAGTACGTCAAAGCGATTTATGAGCGCGATCGGCAGGCGCCCCGCCCGGAGAAGCGCCAGCTCCTGGATGAGTGCTGCCGGGTCACCGGCTATCACCGGACGCACGCCGTGCGCCTGCTCAACGGGCCCGCCCCGAACGGCGACCACCCCCGCCCCCGGCGTCGGCGCACCCCCACGTACGGGCTGGCCGTCATGGAGGCGCTCCGGATGATCTGGGAGGTGGCGGGCTATCCGTGGTCCGTACGCCTCAAGGCATTGCTCCCGCTCTGGCTGCCGCGGGCCCGGCGCCGCCTGCATCTCTCCCGCGCCGTCGAGCGCCACCTCCTCGCGATCAGCCCCCGCCAGATGGATCGCCGCCTGGCACCGCACAAGCGGCCGCTCCAGAAGCGCCTCTACGGCCGCACCAAGCCCGGGACCCTGCTCAAGCACCACATCCCCCTGAAGACCGATCGCTGGGACGTCGCCACGCCGGGCTTCACCGAGATCGACCTCGTCAGTCACTCCGGCAACGCCGCCGACGGCGAGTTCGTACATTCGCTCAACGTCACCGACATCCACCCGACGTGGGTGGAGACACGGGCCGTCCTGGGCAAGCCCCAGCGCGGCATTCAACAGGCGCTCGCCGAGCTCCGGCAGGCCTTGCCTTTCCGCCGCCAGGGCATCGACTCCGACCACGGCGCGGAGTTCATCAACGGCCACCTCTACGATTACTGCCAGACCCACGCCATTCAGTTCACGCGCGGGCGGCCCGACCAAAAAGACGACACCGCCCACATCGAGCAGAAGAACTGGACCCACGTCCGCACGCTGCTCGGCTATCTCCGCTCCGACTCGCCCGCCGCGCTCGCCGCGATCAACGCGCTCTACCGCAACGAGCTCCGCCGGTTCCAGAATCTCTTCCTGCCCTCCGTGAAGCTCGTCCGCACAGAGCGCGTCGGCGCGCGGCGGCGCCGACGCTACGACCCCCCGCGCACCCCACTGGAGCGCGTGCTCGCCGGCGCCGACGTCGATCGCGCCACGGTCGCCCACCTCGTCACCCTTCGTGAGCGGCTCGATCCCTTCGCGCTCGCCGCCACGATCGAGCGGCCGCTCGAGGCCATCTACGCCCGCGCCAATCATCGGCAGAGCCCAGCGCTGGCGGCCAACGGCGCGCCGGACCGGGCCGCCGCGCCCCCGAGCCCGCCCGCCAGACGCCGCGGTGCCCTGCCGCCAATGCAGTTTGGCAAAGCCGCCACGAACTATGACCGCCGTCGGCTGGTCACATCATGAATGGCGCGATGATTCCCCCTTCGGTCACATTCACAAATGGCTTGACAGGGAATACCCGCCGTACGAGCTGCAGGCCGGGGGCCGAGGCGAGCCGAGAATCAGTAGAATGAGTTTCGGCATGGTCGAGTTCGGGCGGCTCGCAGACCTCTGCCGGCGGCTCCGCGCGAGCCCGGCGAGGCTCGACAAACGCGAGCTCCTCGCCGAGTACCTTCGCGCGCTCCCGGCCGACGCCATCGGTATCGCGGTCGCGTTCCTCACGGGCCGGGCGTTTCCGGCGGCCGACCCGCGCGCGCTCGGAGTCCGCGGGTTGCCGGACGCCGCCGAAGCCACCGGGCCGTCCCTCTCGCTCGAAGACGTCGCGGCGGCGTTCGCCGCCGTCGCCGATGCGGGCGGCGCCGGCGCGCGACGGGTCCGCGAAGAGCTGCTGCGTGGCCTGGTGGCGCGGGCCTCGACGGACGAGCGGGAGACGTTGCAGCGGATCGTCGCGGGCGAGATGCGGACGGGGGTGTCGGACGGGCTCGTGCTCGAGGCGATTGCCCGCGCCTTCGCGGCTCCGCTCGAGACGGCTCGCCGCGCGGCGCTGATGCTCGGCGACCTCTCCCAGGTCGCGGCGCTGGCGGCACGAGGTGGAGCCGCGGCGCTCGCTTCCGCCACCGCACGTCCGGGCGTCCCGCTCCTGCCCATGCTCGCCCAGATCGCCGACGACTTCGAGGACGTCCTGGCGGCCCACGGTGGGACCTCCGCGCTCGAGTACAAGTACGACGGCGCCCGCATCCAGCTCCATCGCGACGGTGAACACATCGGGATCTGGACGCGGGGCCTCTCCGACGTCACCGCGAGCCTGCCCGACGTCGTCGAGACGGCGAGACGCGAGCTCGCCGCCTCGCCGTTCATCCTCGACGGCGAGGTCCTGGCGCTCGACGCGGCGGGGCGGCCGCTGCCCTTTCAGGAGCTGATGCGACGGTTCCGGCGGGTCCACGAAGTCGAGAGACTCGTGCGCGCGATGCCGCTCACCCTGCACTTTTTCGACTGCCTCATGGCCGACGGGCGCGCGCTCATCGACGAGCCCTACCGGCACCGCTGGGAGGCGCTGGCCGCCGTCACCGGCGGACGCCACCTGGCCGCGCGCACGATCGTCACCTCGCCGGCGGCGGCCCGCGAGTTCCTGGCGCAGGCGCTCGCCGCGGGGCACGAGGGTGTCATGGCGAAGGACCTCCGGAGCGCGTACGAGCCGGGAGGTCGCGGCAAGCGCTGGTTCAAGCTGAAATCGGCGGAGACCGTGGACTGCGTCATCGTCGCCGTCGACCGGGGCTCGGGCCGTCGGAGTGGGTGGCTCTCGAACTACCACCTGGCGGTGCGCGACGGGGGAACGTTCGCGGACGTCGGCAAGACGTTCAAGGGGCTCACCGACCAGCAGTTCGCCGAGATGACCGAGCGGCTGTGGGCGCTCGCTACGAGCGACGACGGCTACACGGTGCGCGTGCGGCCCGAGGCCGTCGTCGAGGTCGCCTACAACGAGATCCAGAAGAGCCCGACATATGCGTCGGGACTCGCGCTCCGGTTCGCGCGCATCACGCGAATCCGCGATGACAAGGCGCCAGGCGAGGCCACCACGCTCGCGGAACTGCGTGCGCTCTACGAGCGGCAGTTCACGACCAAGGGCCGGGCAGTGTAGACTCGACGCCGGTGACTGCGCGCGTCTCGACCGGCCTTGCGAAGCTCGACGCGATGCTGGGCGGCGGCCTGCTGCCCGGCACGCTCGCGGTCGTCTACGGCGCGACCGGGATCGGGAAAACCCACCTCGGGCTCACGTTCGCCGATCAGGGACGCGTCGCCGACGGCGCGCGCGGCGTCGTCCTCGACCTGAACGGGCGCGGCGACTCGCAGCAACACGACGAGTACGCGGCGCGACTCTTCGCGTGGTCGCTCAAGCCCTGGACGCACACGGTGACACCGATGGCCGATCCGTATCCGCCGCCCGATCAGATGGACGCGTTTTATTCCAACGCGTGCCCGTGGGTGGGCCGGGTCCGCGACTTCCAGGTGCCGACGCCGGACGGCGGCCGGGAGTTCGACTGGAGCTGGAAGGCCGCCTACAATCACGCGCTCTACACGGTCCGGCCGTTCCTCTACTTCCACTGCGCGGCGGGCACGCGGCGGGTCGTGGTCGACGGTGTCGAGCCGATGGACTCGCCCGCCGACTCGATCCAGGTCTTCGTGTTCGACGAGCTCTATCGCAAGATCATCCACCGGGACTCCGAGACGCTCGGCATGGAGATCTGCCTGCCGGTGTGGAAGCACCGCGCGTTCATCGACGCGCACCGCTACGACCACACCGCCGTCACGACGCTGCTCCTGGTGACAACGGAGGAGACGCGACTCGAAGACCTGCTCGCGCGCAAGGTCGCCACCGGCGACATCGGCGCCACCGCGAACACCATCCTGGTCCTCGGCAGCGAGCGCGTCGGGAACCGGCTGGCGCGCATGCTGTGCGTCGTCAAGCATCGCGGAAGCGTGATGAGCGACGAGATCGTCGAGTACCGCATCGGGGCGCGCGGCATCGAGCTCGCGTAGGTGCGGCAGCGGCTGACGTCGCGAGATTTTCGAGCCGCTGGCGCGGCGCCGCTCGGCTCCTGCTTCCCTCCGTCGAGCCGTTGAAGTGTCGCCTCGCAGCGCGGCGCCGCTCGGCTCCTATTTCCACCTCGACCAGTTGACGCGGCCGGCGCGGGCGCTCCTGCGCGCCGTACAGTCGGCCGCGGGCCGGTCGCGGGCGCCGGTGCTCGTCGGCGGCGCCGTGCGGGACGCCTGCCTGCGCGGGAGGGGCCCGATGCGGCCCACCGACCTGGACGTCGCCGTGCAGTCCGGCGCGCTCGACATCGCGCGCCGCGTGGCGGCGCGCCTCGGCGGCGTCTTCGTGGCGCTCGATCCGGAGCGCGGGGCGGCAAGGGTCCTCGCGCCCGGTGGGTGTCTCGACGTGACGGACTGGCGGGCGGCGACACTCGAGGGCGATCTGGCGGCGCGGGACTTCACCGTGAACGCGCTGGCGGTCCCGGTGGGCGAGCTCTTGCGTCGCGGCCGGGCCCGCGTCATCGATCCGACCGGTGGGCTCGACGATCTTCGGGCGCGGCGGCTGCGGGTCCACGACCCGCGGGTGCTGGCCGAGGATCCGCTTCGCACGCTCCGCGGCGCCCGGCTCGAGGCGGCGCTCGGGCTTCACTTGACGCCGGGCGCCGTGAAGGCCATCCGCGCCGCCGCCGCCGGGTTGGCCGGCGTCTCCGCCGAGCGGATTCGCGATGAGCTGCTCGCGCTGCTCGCGCTTCCCCGCACGGCGCGCGCGCTCCGGCGCCTCGACGCCCTCGGCCTGCTGGGCGTGATCGTGCCGGAGGTCGAGGCGATGCGCGCGACGGCGCAGCCGGCGCCTCACCGATTTCCGGTGCTCGAGCACTCGCTCCGGGCGGTCGCCGGGGCCGATGCGCTCCTCCTGGGTCTGCGCGGGCTCCGGCCGTTCGGCGAGGAGCTCGCCGCCCACATGACCGAGGAGCTCGGCGGTGACGTACGCCGCGGCCAGGTCCTCAAGCTGGCGGCGCTCCTGCACGACGTCTCGAAGCCCGAGACACGCCGGGTGATCGACGGCCGCGTACGCTTCTTCGAGCATGATGTGATCGGCGCCGCGCGCGCGCGCGTCATCGGCGAGCGGCTCAAGCTTCCGGCGCGCGCACGCGGGGTTCTCGAGCGACTCGTCCGCCATCACCTGCGTCCCATGCACATGTCCGCCGCCGGTCGGTTGACGCCGCGGGCGCGCTACCGCTTCTTCCGGGACCTGCGCGAGGACACGCGTGACCTGCTGCTGCTGGCGCTCGTGGACGGCGCCGCTGTGAGAGGGGAATCGCCCCGCTCGGTCTGGCGTCGCGCGTCGCTCATCCGGGATCTCCTGCGCGGATTCGAAGAGACGCAGCACGTCGGCGCCGACGCGCCGCCGCTGCTCCGGGGCGAGGACGTCATGGAACGCTTCGGCCTTCCCCCGAGCCCCGCCGTCGGCCGGCTCCTCGAGCGGGCGCGTGAGGCTCAGGCGCTCGGGCTCGTGGCCACGCGCGAGGAGGCGCTGGCCTACCTTGACTCCCCCACGGGTGGACCCTAGAGTACCTTGAGCGTCCGATCCCCGCGCTCGAGGAGGCTCCGTATGGTCGCATGGCAGGTCGCGATGGCCGCGCTCGTCGCGCTCCTGTCGCCGGTGGCGGCGGGCGCGGCGCCGACCGGCAAGGTCGTGCTCGCGCAGGGCGTCGACCCGACGACGCTCGACATGGCGAACCAATCAGAGACCCCGGCGTCGAACGTCGGCCGCCACATCTTCGACACCCTGTACGAGCGCGACCCGAATCTGAAGATCGTTCCCGTCCTCGCCGCCGAGATGCCGAAGTTCGTTCCGCCGTCGGCGTGGGAGGTCAAGCTGCGCAAGGGCGTGAAGTTCCACAACGGTGAAGACTTCAACGCGGACTCGGCGAAGTTCACGCTCGAGCGTCTGGGCCAGGGGCAGGGCAAGCTGCGCGGCGCGACCTTCTTCGCGCCGATCGACCGGGTGGAGATCGTGGACCCGTACACGATCCGGATCCACACCAAGAAGCCCTGGCCGACGTTCATTCCTGTGATGACGTTCGTCCAGAGCGGGATGCTGCCGCCCAAGGAGTCGGCCGGCAAGGAGACCGCCGATCTCTCCAAGAAGCCGATCGGCACCGGTCCCTACAAGCTCGTCCGCTGGTCGAAGGACGAGGAGATCGTCCTCGAGGCGAACACCGCGTACTGGCGCGGCGCCCCCAACATAAAGACCGTGGTGATCCGGCCGATCCCCGACGATGCCGTACGCGTGGCGGCGCTGCAGAACGGTGAGATCGACCTGGCGGTGAACATCCCGCCGCACCTCGGCACGATCATCGACAAGCACCCAAAGCTGTTCCTCTCGACCGCGCCGTCGATCCGCACGATCCAGCTCATGTTCTACTCGCACCAGATGGACGCGCAGCACAAGCCGACCGGGCCGTACAACGGGCCCACCGCCGACAAGCGCGTCCGCCAGGCCATCGCCTACGCGATCGACGCCGACGAGCTCATCAAGACCGTGCTCGACGGCAAGGGCGTGCGCGTCGCCACGATGCTGCCGTCGATGCACTTCGGCTACGACCCGAAGCTCCAACCGCTCAAGGCGGATCTGGCCCGCGCCAAGAAGCTCCTGGCCGAGGCCGGCTTCGGCGGCGGCGTCGAGATCACGCTGCACGGCCCGCGCGGCCGCTACGTGCGCGACGCGGAGGTCGCCGAGGCGGTGACCGGGCAGCTTTCCAAGGCCGGGATCAAGACCACGCTTCGCACGTACGACTTCGTGACCTATCTGAACAACATGGTCTACGTCCACAAGGCGGGACCGGTCTGGCTGATCGGCTGGGGCAGCCCGACGATGGACGCGGAGACCATCTACGTGCCGCTGTTCAAGACGCCCGGCATCTTCGTGAACTGGCACAACGAGGAGTTCAACCGGATGGCGGACGAGGCGCAGGCGATCATGGACGAGAAGAAGCGTCTCGAGCAGTACCACCGGATCAACAAGCTCTGGGTCGAGGAGATGCCGGCGGTACCGCTGTACCAGCAGATCGACCTCTACGGTGTCTCCAAGCGGCTCAACTGGAAGGCGCGCAGCGACGAGGTGCTCCAGGCCTACACGATGTCGCTCAAGGACGGGAAATAGCGCTGGCGGGTTCGTTGTAGAATGAGGGTCGCCGGGCGGCCGTAATTCAGTGGCAGAATGCCAGCTTCCCAAGCTGGACGTCGCCGGTTCGAATCCGGTCGGCCGCTCCAAAAACTCAAGGGGTTACGGGGAGACCCGTAACCCCTTGGCTGCCTCGAGTGACCATCCAGTGACCACTCGCGGCGATGAAGTGGTGCGACTTCGGCGACAAGCGGGGCTCCGTGTGCATCAGCTGGAGCGCGTCGTCGACTTGTCTGGTCAATCGAACGCTGTGGGTCAGATCACGGAACGCGCTGAGATGCTCCGCGGAAGAACCTTCGTCGCCTCGCTCGAGATAACTGAGCCCGAGGTAGAGCTGGGCATCCGCTCGCTTCGAGTCTCGGCTCACCACCTGGCTGAGATTCTCCACCGCTTCGTCATAGACGCCCTGGCCGTAGCGTGCGATCCCCAGGCCCACGAGCGCTTCCGTTCGTTCCGGGCGTTCCTTGAGGGCCGTCTCGAACTTACTCGCCGCTTCTGCGTAGCGGCCGTCCCGTAGTGCCGTCTCTCCCAGCCCCATGGTCGTGGCGCAGCCGCTGATCGCGAAGGCGAGCACAGTGAGCAGCGGTGCGTAAGACCGTCGCATGCTCAGCGTGAGCCGGTTCTCATCTCTTGCGTCAACCTTATCCATCTGTCCTCCCTCCTAGCGGCCAAAGGCGTGATACGGAGCACTCGACGTTACTCCTCACATTCGTTTGATGACCATCGGCACGTCCGGGTTGCGGATCTACTCCTACGGCCCAGGGTCAAAGCAGGTAGACAACGCCCCGTCGAGGCAGACGCACTCAACCGTTCGACCCGCCGGGCCCCTGACGATTACGATTTGACCGACGCAGTCCGGCCACGACGCCCGACGGGCGACCAGCGCGGCGAGAATAATAGCCGCAACGAGCAGAAGGGCCAGAGTCCCGAAAGCCAGTCTCATCTGTGCGTCTTTGGATGCGCCCTTCCTCCTGCGTGATGCGCCAAACTCACCATCGGTGTCAGGCGTCGCGTCCACCTCGCGATGCAATGCAACGATGGCAGGTCGCGCGCCCTCCTAATGGACAGGAGGCTGTGTGACCTCCCGGTTCATTCTCTCGGCGGTTCTCATCGTCGTCACGATGGTCGTTCTCGACTGGTTCGAGTCGACACGATCCCGAATCTCCCATGCGCGCCGACAGCGCCGCGAACCGCGGGGCACGAGATCTGCGATACGCTTCCCGAGACATCCTCCAGATCACCCAGGGCGGCAAGGCTGCGTGAACTGCGCGGGATTTCGCGGATGACTTCGTCGAGTGGCGGGCCAAGACCGGCCGCCCGTCGGGACCGGCAGCGGCCTCCTGCCCGCCAGGGGCAGGAGGTCGTACTCGCGGATCGCCCGCGCGTTTCAGCGCCGCCTCGAGGACGTCAACGTGTCCTCCAGCGAGCATCACGAGAGCTTGGGCACCACCTCGGCCACCAGGCGCTCCATCTGCTCGGCCTCGTCGAAGACCGGGTTGAGCAGGATCAGCTCCGCGCCCGCCTCTGCCACCTCGCGCAGACCTCGCACGCAGGCGTCGGGTGGCCCGTAGACGGCGACGGCCTCCAGGCCGCTCAACTCGAAGAACGGGTAGAAGCGGTGCAGCGACTCGCCGATTCGGCGGCGCGCACGCTGGGCGTCGTCGTCGACGGCGATGTAGACGCGCTTGCCGATCTTGAAGCTGGCGGCGTCGCGCCCCGCCTCGGCGAGCGCCTGCCGCACGATCGGCACCTGCTCGGCGAACTGTTTCGTCGTGGACGACCCGGCCCCGAAGAAGCCGTTGCCGTGCGTGACCGCGCGCCGCAACGCATCGGGATGGCTGGCGCCGAACCAGATCGGAGGATGCGGCTTCTGGAATGGTTTGGGCTCCATGGCAGCGTCCTTCAACTGCCAGAACCGCCCGTCGAAGTCGACCCGCGGCTCGGTCCAGAGTGTCTTCATCAACCGCAGCCCCTCGTTGAACCGGGCCACCAGACTGGTGGGATCGACCTGGAACGCGGAAAACATTCGGTGCCGCCCGCCCGTGCCGACGCCGATCTCGATCCGACCGCAGCTCAACTGGTCCAGTGTGCTCAGGTCCTTGGCCAGGTGGACCGGGCTATGCAGCGGGGTGACGAACACGACGCAGCCCAGGCGTATCCGCTCGGTGCAGGCGGCCGCGTAGCTCATGGTCTGCAGCGGGCTCATGAACGGCATCGTGCCGAGCGTCTGCTCCAGCGTCCAGGCGCTCTCGAAGCCGAGC
>WNFS01005308.1_pt1 | contig 15794 bp, 8 predicted proteins | sample 5400141 | NCBI WGS metagenome assembly WNFS01 (sample SAMN13153358, study PRJNA577476) | soil metagenome | isolation source: 60 cm saprolite under Madrone tree | place: USA:California | collected 2016-06-14
CGCTGCTTCCATCACGAAATCCGCCTGATAGCGCCGGCCGAAGCCGCCGCCCATCAAGGTGGTGTGCACGATTACTTTTTCGGGAGGCAATTTGGCGGTCTGCGCGATGACGCCCTGCGCCCACTGGGGCGCTTGGGTCGGAATCCAGGCTTCGGCATGGTCCGCCTGAATGTGCACGGTGCAATTCATTGGCTCCATAGTGGCGTGCGCGGCAAAGGGGAACTCATAAGTGGCCTCGATCTTTTTTGTAGCGCCAGACAGAGCCGTGTCCGCGTCGCCATCGTTTCGAACAATCTTCCCCGGCTTTGTCGCATTTTCAAGAAACTGTTTGCGGAGCGAGTCGGAAGATTCCGAAGCGGCCGAGCCTTCATCCCAAGTGATTTGGAGAGCTTTGCGCCCCTGCATAGCAGCCCAGGAATTTTCCGCGAGGACAGCCACTCCGCCCGTGGTGAATGCACCCTGGCCAACGGGGTCGATGGCGAGGACGTCCCGGACGCCCGGCACCGCCTTGGCTTTTGCAGCGTCGAAGGATTTGACTTTTCCACCGAAAACGGGACAACGAGCGATGACGGCATACAGCATACCGGGCACGCGCGAATCGAGGCCAAATTTCGCGGCTCCCGTAGCTTTGTCGCGGCTCTCGAAACGCCGCGTGTCCGCGCCGTGCAAAACGCCTCCATCCTGCGCTTTGCAGGTGTCCCGGCTAACGTTCCACCGCTGTGCCGCGGCGCTCACGAGCATTTCCCGTGCCGCCGCTCCTGCGCGCCGCAACGGCAGCCAGGAGCCGGAAACGCTGCCGCTCCCGCCGGTGCCGTGATCATAGATCTTGGGATTCGTCGGCGCTTGCTCGACCTTCACCTGCTTCCAATCGACGCAGAGTTCCTCGGCCAGGATCATCGGCAGCGCCGTCATAATGCCTTGGCCCATCTCTGACTTTCCGAGGATGAGCGTGACGCGATTGTCCGGAGTGACGCGTACCCAGGCGTCGAAGGGATTGACCGGTTTCTTTTCCTGTTCCTGGGCCTGATCCGCAAAGGTGCCCGACCCAAGATGAAAGCCGATAACCAGTGCCGCTCCGCCTCCTGCGCTCTTTCTCAGAAAGTCACGACGGTTTATAACGGAAGCTGTCTCCATAGGACACCTCGGTATTTGTAGAGTAAGGAACGGTTGTGGAAAAACTAGGCGGCGGACCCGGCCTTCCCTGCCTGCATTGACGCGGCACGGTGAATGGCCTTGCGGATGCGCTGGTAGGTGCCACAGCGGCAGATGTTGCCGCTCATGGCATCATCAATGTCGGCGTCGGTGGGGTTGGGTTTTTTCGAAAGCAGCGCAACCGCGGACATGATCTGTCCGGACTGGCAGTAGCCGCACTGCGGAACGTCCTCTTCCATCCAGGCCTGCTGCACGGGATGGCTGCCATCGGCAGAGAGACCTTCGATGGTGGTAATTTTCTTGCCGGCGACGCTGGAGATCGCTGTAATGCAAGAGCGAGTCGCTTCCCCATTGATGTGCACCGTACAGGCCCCACAAAGGGCCATACCGCACCCGAACTTCGTGCCGGTCATGTTCAATGTGTCGCGGAGCACCCAAAGGAGAGGCATGTCAGGGCTGACGTCGACAGACTGGGGCTTGCCGTTCAGAGTGAAGCTGATGGCCATGGGATCCTCCCTCTAGCAGACCGATATCCTACAACAACTCCGCGCACAGATGAGAATCTACAGAATCCCGTCCAAGTTGAGTGCAGATCGGCGGCACGCAAGGCTGGAGCACAAAGGGAACGCCCACTAACTCAGACGTGCTGAGGAGTGGGCCATGAGCAAACCATTACGGGTCAGGCAGGGGCCATAGTGGCCGGAGCTTTCGGAGCTGGCAACTCCGGCTCAACGCCGCGCCATCCGACGGGCCGGCCGCTGACCGCCTCCTTCACGGAACGGAAAAGGACAACGTACATCAGTTGACGGTAGTAAAAGCGCTGCAATAGTACAGGAATGAGCAACGTCCAGTCTTCCTTGCGTTCCAAGGCGAACGCCACGATGCAAGTCAATACATCGATGAGCAGGAATCCAAGAAAGAAGAGCACCGATTTCTCCACGTCCGACGCGGTCCAGAGTTGCGGCAGCCTTGTAACGCGGAACTACGCGATCCAGCCAAGTGTGCCGTATTTCGGCCGCAGAAGCGTGTCGCCATGCTTCCAGAAGGATTGCAACGTGCCGAAGGTCCAGCGGAATCGCTGGCGGATGAGCTGTCCCGGCTTTTCCGGGGCTTCGGTCCAGGCGATGGCTTCTTCGTCGTAGCTGACGCGCCAACCGAGACGCCGAATCGCTATGGTCAGATCGGCGTCCTCGGCGACCGTGTCTGCAGTGATCCCGCCCGCGGCTTCAATGGCTTTCTTACGCCACGCGCCGAGCGCGCCGGGCACAACCGTAATGCAGTTCAACAGGTCGAACGCGCGTTTCTCCATGTTCTGGCTGGTGACGTACTCGAGGGCTTGCCAGCGCGTCAGCCAGCGCGAACGGTTGCCGACCTTCACGTTGCCCGCAACCGCACCGACCTTGGCATCCGAGAAATGGCGAACCAGTTTGCTGATGGCGTCCGGCTCGATTTCCGTGTCCGCGTCGATAGTCACGACAATTTCGGTGTCCGCCTGGGACATGGCCACACTCAAAGCCACCGCTTTTCCACGATTCACCTGATGAATGATGCGGACGCGCGGCTCGCGCGAAAAGTTCGCTTCCAGAAGTTCACCGGTCTTATCCGCGGACCCGTCATTCACAACGATGATGCGCAAATCCTTCGAGTCCGAGAAGAGAACCGAAGTCATGGTTTGCACGATCACACTTTCTTCGTTGTGCGCGGGGATCAAGACGGTCACGCTCGGCGGCGGGTTCGGCATCACGGTGTGATCCGGCCGGAGCTTCTCAATCAGAGCCAGCAGCCCGATGATCAAAGCGCGGCCGCTCACCAGCACGATGCCTAGGACAAAAATTGTTCCGATGGAAAAGCGGAACCACTGGAAGAGTGAAAAGATAACTCCGTCGATCCGCGCTTCGAGCTTCTCTTCGGAGGAGAGTGGCACCATCACCTTCGCCCGAGTCTTTCCGAGCAGGTCGGCCACGGAAACAAACTGATATCCCCGCGCCCGCAGCGCGTCGATGATCTTGGGAAGAGCCGTCAGCGTCTGGCTGCGGTCGCCGCCGCCGTCATGCAGAAGAATGATGTTGCCTTTGTCCGCTTGCCTTACCACGCTGTCAACAATTTCTTTAGCTGGGATTGGTTTTCCGTCCCGCAAACTCCAGTCATCCGGATCAATGCGCTGGCCAACAATCAGGTAGCCCATTTCCTGCGCGAGCGGGAGCTGCGAGACTTCTTCCGCATACTCCGGCTGATGATCGATGCCGTACGGCGGCCGGAAGAGAATCGACTTCACTCCTAAGGTGCTTTCAATGAGCCGCTGGGTCAGGTTCAATTGCCAGCGCAGTTCGCTTTGCGGTATGTCGTCGAATCTTGGATGAGTGAAGGTGTGATTCCCGATCTCGTGACCCTCGGCATATTCGCGCTGGAGGATGTCCGGACGTTGGTTGGCCATGTTGCCGATCACGAAGAAGACGGCTGGGACGTTTTTCTGCTTCAAGATGTCCAGCATCTTGGGAGTCCATTGGGGGTCGGGACCGTCGTCAAAAGAAATCACGATCTTCTTGTTTGCTGCACCGAGCTGGTCGATGTTGTAGGAGAGGGGAATGGCGTCGTAGTTTTCGTCGGTGAAAAGATCGCTCCGCGCGTCGTATTCAAAGGAACGCCGGCCACGCTTGGGTTTGTCCGTGAAATGCCAGATGTCACCGTCGCCTTCGAGGATCAGATCCGGGCCCGGAGGCAAATCGGTGAGTTTCTGCCGGGTCGCATCGTCGGGCCGCGTGGTGTCCCAGGCCGGCCAGATGGAAGTATCTGCCGAGCCTAACCTCCACAGCGCCGTGCCCTGCACAGCCAGTCTTTCACTCACGCGCAGTTCGTTGTACGCCGTGATTGCATCGAGGAACCACACCTGATGCACGCGGTTGTGTTCGTCATAATACGAATAGTGCGGATTCAGCGAATCGTTGTCGAATTCGACGTTCGCGTCGGATTCGTCGGCGTGCAGCAAGGCCTCCTGAATGCTGACCTCCTCTGCCGCCCCGTACCTTTTTTTCGGTGCGGCGGCCCAGTCGTAGGCATAATTCGCTATCCCCACGACAATTTTTTGCGCCGGAACGACTTCGACCACTTGCCGCAAGTTTTCCGCAAACCAGTCCTGTGCCGCGATAGGGCCCGGCGGGGAATACGGCCAGTGCTGGTCGTAATTCATCAGCACGATGGCGTCGCACTGCTTGCCGAAATATTCGTAATCATAGGCATCGTCGCGGGCCGGCAGGGCGATCATCACCTTCAGACCAACGGCGTGCATTGCGGGTGCCAATTCACCGATGAACGCGCGGAAGGGCGCCTGGCTCGAGTCGGGGACTTCCTCAAAATCGACGACAATACCGGCCTCGTGCGATTCCGCGGCGTATTCGACAATGTCCCGCACCAGCTTCTGCCGCGCAGTCGGATTCGCCAGCATCTGCATCATTTCCTTGATCCGCCAGTTCACGCCGTCGTAATTGTTCACCAGACCCATCATGGGGAGCTCCAAAGGAGGCGTGAACGATTTCATCCACTGGTGCAGCTTGTCGTCCTTCAGCAGCGCAATCGCTTCTCCAGGCGCGGCTTTGACGGTGTTCTGCCCGCGTTCGTAATCCACAATGGTGAGCGCGCCGTCCGGTGTGACGGCATGCAACTGCTCGGGAATCAGAAGGTCGATGTCTTTGTAGTGTTTTTTGAGTGAAGCGAGACTGTTAGGATCCCAGCTCACGAAGAATGCCGCGCGCAGCGGATCATAGCTCGCCGGCACGGTTCCGATATTCGCCACCCGGCGATGCCGGCCTTCTCGCGTTGGCCCAGGCTTCTTTTTCGACTTGAAACCTTGATATCTGGGTTTGGCATCCGGCAGCAGCCCGGCGGGCAATTCCACGCTGACGGCGATCGTCACGAAAAAATAGGCCAGCAACACGGTCAAAAGTGCTCCCGTGATTTCCATAACGCGCCGCGTGCGGCGCCAGCGCACACGCTCCGCGTCGTAAAATATAGGCCGGCGTTCCTTCATGAATCCTTTTTACCTGGCGGCACGGCAGGGAGCGGGACATCAAGCCGGGACTGCGTCCGTCTGCTGTATTCCGTCTACTCTATTGTAAGATGCGTTTCATCGATGAAGCGAATTTTCTCGAATTCCCTTGTTGCGTTAGCCGCAGGACTTTCCCTGCGGCTGTTTTTCGTGCTGAAGTTCCCTGCCAATTCCGGCGACACGGTTCTTTATGAGCAAATCGCCACGAACTGGCTCAAGCACCACGTCTACGGAATGACCGTGGGCGGCGCGGTAAACCCTGTTGATTTGCGCATGCCTGGTTATCCCGCGTTTCTTGCCCTGATCTATGCTCTCACAAGCCGCGCGGGTGAGGACGCCCGCCTCGGGGTCATGCTCGTTCAGGTAGCCGTGGATCTGGCCACCTGCCTGGTAACCGCAAGTCTGGCTACGATGCTCTTGTTCATGGTGAATAAACAGGCGCGTCTCCGCCGCGTCTTCACTGCGTCCTTGTGGCTCTCCGTGTTGTGCCCCTTCACGGCGAACTATACGGCAGTCCCGCTCACGGAAGTTTTTGCGGTGTTTCTGACGGCGGCCGCAACGCTCTTTCTCTCTCTGCTCGTTGCTCGTTCCCACGATAGCGGCTTTCGCATCGTCGAGAAGTACATGGTGCTCGGCAACGACTTCTGGTATCTAGCGGCGCTTGGCGGCATTTCCGTTGGCTTCGGAACATTATTCCGCCCGGAAACTCCGCTACTTCTCATTACGGTTTGGATCGTTCTTTTTTTTGTTTTACTTCGTCGAGGCGGACTCGGTCGCGCAACCCGCACGGTTCTCTTGACCGGCCTTTTGTGCCTGCTGCCGCTGGCGCCCTGGGGCGTACGCAATGCCATCACGCTGCATGAGTTTCAATTTCTCGCGCCGAAGAATTCGAATCTGCCGGGCGAATTGGTTCCCTACGGGTGGCTTTACCGCGTCCGAGATTGCTACCTAGTTCCCTGGAAGGTCAATGAAGAACCAATCGACGTGGAAGAAATTCCCTCGCGCGCATTCGATACTCCGGAGGAACGACAGCGCGTCGCCAGCGTCCTCGAACAATACAACGAAGATTTGACTCTCACGCCTGAGGAAGATGCCGTGTTCGCCCAAATCGCCCGTGAAAGAACTGCCCGCCATCCGCTGCGAACCTATGTCTCGGTACTTGCGGCGCGCGCCGTCACGATCTGGTTTACCCCGCGCATCGAATTGCTGCCAGTCTCCGGGCACGTTTTCCCTCTCACGCAAATGCGAGAAGATGATCCCGTCGACCAGGAAGTTACCAGCTTACTTTTCTTGCTGAACATTTTCTATGTGGGGCTGGGCATCTGGGGGGCTGTGCGCCTCTGGCGTTCGAAGACGGCGGCCCGGCCGGTGGTGGCATTTCTGGCCCTGTTCATTTTGCTCCGCACCGCGTTTCTTACCACCCTCGAAACACCCGAGCCGCGTTACGTGCTCGTGTGTTTTCCCGCTTTGATCGCTCTGGCAGCCCAGGTCTTTGCGCCTCCTGCCGAAGCGGCTCAGCGCACGGCACCCGCGTCAACGAAATCGAAGGAGTGCCACGACTTTTAGCTACCTTTCTTCAAATGGCTCCGGATGAATCGTAACGCGAAAAATCTGGGGGAACTTTTCCTTCACGCGATCCTCCAACGCCGCAGTCACATCGTGGATCTGCGTGATCGGGAGCGCGCTCTTCATCGTGCAGTGGCATGACACCAGAATCCGGTGTTCCACTTGCCGCGCGCGAACGTCGTGGCAATTTACCAGCTCATCGAATTCCCACGGCAGACGGTTCAGAAACTCCTCGATCGCCCTCGAAAGCTGCTTCATCTCGCCGAGACCTGCGTCGGGTGTCGCGATGTGCCTCCCCAGCGGCTCGATGTGAATGTTCACCTCAACTTGTCTGTCGCGCAGATCGCGAATCTTCTCTTCCAACTTGCTGGCCTGACGATGCGCGTCGCGCAGGCTGAGATTCTCATCGACTTCCAGGTGCAGCTCGATGAAGAGCCGGCCATCCTGCTGCACCGCGGTCAAGTCATGAATGGCGAGGCCCATGCTCTGAGCCGCCGCGCGAATCGCTTCGAACAAATGTTCGCCCTGCGGGGCGCGCGGTTCGGCATGCACCATCACGTCCGAGGGAACAATCTCTCCAATTCGTTTTTCAATGGCGTCGCTCAGGGCATGCACCTGTTCGAGGCTTGCCGTCCGCGCGACGCTGACTGTGGCATCTACAAAGTGGCGATTCCCGGCGCGCCGCACACGCACGCGGTCTACGTCCAGCACGCCGTCCATGCGCGCGACGGCTTTGGCGATCTCCTGCTGCAAACCTTCCGGGGCCACATCCAGAAGCGCGTCGAGTGTCCGCCTGCCGAGTTGTGCACCAACCCACAAAATGACAGCCGCGACCGCCAGCGCGGCCAATGCATCGGCGTAAATCAGCCAGGACAAGTTCCAAGTTTCACCAGCCCACACCAGTCCGACGCCGGAAATAACGACGATCGTGCTCCATACGTCAGTCGAAAAATGAAGCGCATCCGCCTCGAGTGCGTCGCTGGAGTATTTTCTCGCCACGTACCTCAGCGCGCGCGCGCGCGTGAGATCGATCGACAAGGCGACCAGCAGCACCAGAATCGCGGTCATGCTCGGCTGGATGTGCACGCTGCGGAAAAAGAGCCGGTCAAAGGCCTCGTAAACGATGTAAAGAGCTGTCAGAGCCAGCAGCCCGGTTTCGACAAATGCCGAAAAATTTTCGAATTTGCCGTGGCCGTAAGGATGCCGCTCATCCGCGGGCTGATCGGACATCCGCACGGAGAGAAACGTGATGATCGCGGCAACGAGGTCGAGGCCGGAATGCAATGCTTCCGAAAGAACGCCCAGGCTTCCCGTCCTGACCACCAAAAACGTCTTGAGGGAGACCAGCAGCACTGCGGACCCTACGCTCAGTAGCGCCGCCCGCTTCTTCTCCCGTCCTTCCTCGCCTTGATAAGGTGCGACCACCGCCCGCCTAGACTACCTCAATTCTCTCCGTTTTCCTGAACCCATCTCCTGCCGCGGCGAAACTCCGTTCCATACTTCGGCAGGATTGAAGCTCTCAGCGGATTATCCGATATGCGATGCGCAGGGCTTGCCTCCGGAGCTAAGACGATGTACTTTCTCGCTAAGATCCGGGAGAAACTGCCATGATCCGTGCAGCGTTCCTTTCCATTCTTTTCACTCTTCTCTTGGCAATCTGTGCTAGGCCGCAAACTCCGGCCCCATTACCGCCGGCCAGCGCATGGAATGCCCTCTCCTCTCCCGCAATGGATTCCTCAAAGTCTGCGCGCATGGAGAATGTCGAGATCGTCCGGGACCGCATCCATATCACTTTGACTGACGGCACGATTCAATTCGCGCAGGCTGCCAATGGTGTTGTCTTCGGCGCCACATTCCACGGCAAAGGGCGCGTCCAGGTCGATCCGCCAAATTCGATTGAGGCCCAGCAGCTCCGGTTATTCACGAAGCAGGAGAAGCTGGACATGCCTTTCACTGATGGCACTTTCAGCTTCGCGGATGGGCTCTTTGATGAAGTCGCAAGACAGGTGAAATGGCAGCCTTCGGGTGCAGCCAGCGACGATCTTTACGCGAACCGACAGAAGGCCAGAGAGGATCTTGGCGAGGCTGCGGTTCCCAGGATATTGCAAGGAATTCTTTCCGCGGACCGTGCGCGCACCGCCTATTTCCTCGCGGACTTGAAGGTGGCCGGGAAGGACTGGGTGGAGTTTCATTATGATGCGCTGGATCCGGAGGAGATCAAGGTGGGTCGCTGGGTCGACGTGGGGCCCCTCAAACTGGATGACACGTGGATGCATTTTCCGGCGCGCAACCAGAGCAGCGCGGACGCCTTGAAAGATCCCCTGGCGAAAGAGGATTTTGTAATTCGAGCGTACAACATCAATGCCAGCGTGACCTCCGGAGCGGAGTTAAGCGCGACCACGAAAATGACGCTCGCGCCGCGGCTGGCAGGCCAGCGCGTGCTGATCTTCGATTTCGATTCGAATCTTCGCATCGAGTCGGTCAAGGACACGCAAGGAACGGCGCTGAGTTTTTACCAGGCGCGGGAAACGAAAGATCGTTACCAATCATACGGCGACTATGTCGCGGTGATTTTGTCGGAACCATTGGCGCCGGGCAAACCACAGACCCTTGAGTTCCGCTACTCCGGGAAGCGCGCGATCCGCAAGGCGGGGAACGGCAATTATTTTTGCGAGAGCTCGGGATGGTATCCGGAGCTTTCGAACAGTTTTGCGACTCGGGCGGATTTCGACATGACCTTCCGGAGCCCGAAGAATTCCGTTCTGGTCGCGACCGGGGGGAAAATGAGCGATACCGTCGACGGCGGTACGCGGATCACGACGTGGAGGAGCGAAATCCCACTGGCCGTTGCCGGCTTCGCGTATGGTGATTACAAGACGTACAACGACAAAGCCGGAGATGTAACCGTGGATGTGTACGCGAATCGAGAGGCGGACGACCTGATGGCGATGGTGCAGCGGGCCTTCGAATCGGGTGCGATTCAGGGCGCGGTCGGCACGCTCACACCCTCCGCCATGGCGAAGACAATGGGCGGGGAGATGGCAAACACGGTGAGACTGTTTTCGTCTTATTTCGGGCCGTTTCCCTACAAGAGTCTCTCCGTAGCCAGCATTCCACTCAGCTACAGCCATGGTCAGGGTTGGCCAGGGCTCATTTACTTGTGGTCGGGATCGTTTCTGGATGCCACGCAGCGTCATATGATCGGGTTGAAGGACGGCCCGGAGCTGACAGATTTCTTTCGCGCGCATGAGAGCTCACATCAATGGTGGGGACAGCGCGTCGGATGGAAGAGCTATCACGATCAATGGCTCTCGGAAGGCTTCGCGGACTTTTCGGGCATTTTGTACGTTCAATACCGCCAGAACATGAAAGAGGCTTTGAACCAGTGGCGGAAGGAAAAAGAAAACATTCGCAAGAAGGACATGCGCGGGCACGCCCGCGGCACGCTCGGTCCGATTTGGCTGGGCTTTCGGATTAGATCATCTGAATCCGATGGTGGGGCTTATCAGGATCTCGTGTATTCCAAGGGCGCCTATGTGCTGCACATGCTGCAGATGCAACTGTGGGACGGGCGAAGCGCTGATCCGGATCACAATTTCAAGGACATGATGCAGGACTACTGCAAGACCTTCGACGGCAAACCGGCGTCCACGGAGGATTTCAAGGCCATCGTCGAGAGGCACATGACTTCCTCAATGGATGCGGAGGGAAACCACAAGATGGACTGGTTCTTCAACCAGTACGTCTACGGCGTGGGAGAGCCGCAGTATAGTTTCCATTCGTCGCTGGACTACCCCGCTGACGGCAAGACCCATTTCAAGGTCGAACTGACGCGAACCGGTGTACCGGACACGTGGAAGGATGTGATCCCGCTCTATGCGCACATCGGGGACAAGACCATCAAAATGGGTAATATGACCGTGACGCATCCGACCGAAACGGTGGATACCACCATTCAGGGCAAGATCGACCGGATCTCGATCAATGATTATGAAGATCTACTGGCGGAAGTAAAACAATAGGTCGCGCTGGCAGCAGAAAAAGGTTGTGCGACGAGCACCCCACCGGGTTCATTTCCCATTCAATGGATCTAAAATCTCGTTCATCGCGAGCGATCCAAGAGAAGAACTTACTTCGTTGGGCTCATCGGCGGCGCAGGCAGAAGCGGCAGGCGCTTCGCTTCTCCGCGTGCGCCGCGCACTTCCAACTCCTCGAACAGCAGCGACGGCGCTACCAGAGAGGCCGGCAAGCCACTCTGACTTTGTGCCGAGCCGAAGGCCCCAAGCGCCGTGCCTGCGAAGCCGTCCGCCTGGCTCTGCATGTAGTTGTAAACGAAACTGTCATTTCCGATCGCGGCAATGTTCCGCAGGGCGCGCGAGTTAACTCCAATGATCCGCGACCCGCGAATCATCTCTTCCCGCCCGCTCTCCGGATAGACGCGGTATACGACCAGCGGCAGCCGGTCACCCGTCCCGGCGCCGCCCGCGAAGCTTGCGAGCAACGCTGAAAAATCTTCCTGGTGCAGCAGGCTCAGCGCGGGATTGTCCATTTCCCGCACGATCAGGCAATAGGGCAATTTTTCGGCTCGGCACGTATCCAGGAATTTCTTCTTCATCTCCGCCGGAGAAAGTGTTTCCGAAGAGGTGAAGGTCAGATTGCTCATGGTTGGCTTGGCATCATTCAAGAATGCCGCGCGCCCGTGACCGTTCGACTGATCGAAGTCCGGCCCCGGGCGGCGGGACATCAGCTCGCCCTTCAGGTTGCCATTCTCTACCAGTGTGACTTTCTGAGCGCGAACGCCTTCATCGTCCACGGCGTATCCGCCGATCAACGCGGCGCCGTGGAAATCCTTTGCGCCCGGATCATCCACCACCGTCACACGGGAAGGCAAAACTCGAGCGCCAAGCCGCCCCACCCAATCGCTCTTTCCACCCAGGTTGGTGAGAAGCTGCTCCATCACAGGCGTGAAAGATATCGGTGGGCGGGCTCCGTTCAATGCCGGTCCCAGCACCTGGGCAAGAATCGGCGCAGCAGCTCGCGCCTCGAAGAGGACGGGACCGGTATAGTCCTGCGCAGGCGGCGCGGCTCGCAAGGCCATCAATTCGGTGCCTGCGACATTCAATCCTTTGCGCACCGTTTCGACGTTCGGCAGATCGGCCGGACGCGCCGCGTACGCCGCGTAAAAATGATTCAGCGGCACGCCATCGTCGGCCAGCGCGCTCATCCCGGCCTCGATCGCAGCGAACCGGCGATTCTGCCGGATTTCGGTTCCCTCGCTGGTCAGCAGATATTCCGTTGCATAAACCAGGTAATACGTCACGCGTGATTCGTGGATCTGAGAAAAAGCCCGCAGCGCCGCGGATGTATCGCGTGCCTCCTGGTCCCAGTTGCGGCTGGTCCAGTCCGGCGTCTCCAGCGGCTCGATGAATTGCACCGGCTCCGCTTTCGAAAAATCGTCGATGTCCGATTGCCGCGCCAGGCTGCTCAGATATGCTTGCTTCCGCGAATAAGTTTCCACGGCTTCCTTGAACGCCTGGTCTGTCGCGATCCACAGGTCTTGCCGCAGCGAATCATAATCGCGGTCGATTCCCACCGAGCCGGCCGGTCCGATGAAGCCGCGGAATGCGTCGTCACTCACAAAATTCGAGCTGTCCAGCTTGTAGCTCCCGACGCGCGCTTCCACGTTCATGACGCGGTTCCGCGTATGCGTGTTGGAAAGCAGCGCGCCGAACTCCGCCACGACTTCGCGGACCTCAACATCGAGCAAACGATATTCGACGTAATACGGCCGCACCGGTTGTTCCGTGCCCGGTATTGTCAATTCCAACCGGGTCTTGGCACGAACCATCTCATCGCGCATTGCTTGCAGCGTATGGTCGTTATCGGAAGGAACCCGCGCCCCTGCGGCTGCTACCGATCCAAATGTAACCAGGAGCAAAACCAGTCCTGCCATTCTCTCTATGCGCCTCACTGTTGGCCCCTCGTTTTCACCGTATCGTGCGCGGGCGGCGGCAGGATCGGCGGCCGGTCCGTCGAACTCTCTTTTTTCTGCACTTCCAATTCAGAAGTCAAAATCGCCGGCGACGCGGCGGCAACCGGCACGGAGCCGGATTCCGCGCCGCAGTAACCGTTAAAAACTTCCGGGGTGTCACCCGTTGCGACAATCTTTGTCAATGCGGCTAGTGGAGTTCCCACGATATCCACTCCCCGCACCAATTCGTCAGGGCGCCCATCGGAAAAAACTTTGTAAACCACCAGCGGCAGTACCTGAAACGCCTGGGGCTGCCCGCGGCCAGTAAATGTAAATCCGCCGGCGATGTCATCGATCAACAATCCGAACGGCTTGCCTTGCGCCTTGATCAATTCGATCAGCTTCGCTCGGAGCTGCGCGTTCGTCACCGTCTTGCTGCTTTGCACGATCAAGTTACCCTGGCGAGACACCGGTGTTGCGCCGAGCTGCCGCCTCCCGTGCCCATTCGAATGCGGAAACCCCACCAGCGGCGACCGCGACATCTCAAAATTCTTCAGCACACCGTGATCCACCAGGGTCACGCGCTGCGCCGGCACGCCTTCATCATCGAACTGGTAGGAGCCCAGCAGATCCTGCGAGCCGAGCTTCTTCATGGTCGTGTCGTCGGTGATGCTCAGAAAATCCGGCAGGATCTGCTCACCCACCTTTTTCGAAAACGTCTGCCCCTCGGTGACGTCCTTCTGCCGGTGACCTTCGGCGCGGTGCCCGAAGACTTCGTGGAAAAACACAGCCGCCGCGCGCCCTGTCAGTAGCGCTGGCCCGACCGTCGGATCGTTGATGGGGGCCGCGACCAGTCCCTCCAATTCCCTTCGCATCGTCGCCTCAGCCGCAGACACTGCTTTGTCGTCCGGCGCATCCGCGGGATTCACCCAGTCAAAGTTGTAATAGCGATCGATGTCCATCCCGTCCGGGGCCTTGCCTTGAATGAAAAGTTCCAGCCGGTAGCGGATTTGCCCAAATTGCAGTTGCGTTCCTTCGGCGGTCACCTGATAAACGTTTTGGGCTTGCGCCGTGAAGGTCACAATGGAATTGATGATTGCGGCCGAATCGCGGAACGCCTTTGTATAGGCGCGGACCTTTTCCTCCCACGGCTTGCGGTCCACGGCAATGGAAACCTGTGGTCCGATGTAGGTGTGCGGTTCTTCGCGCGAAAAATCCGGGGCGCGCCCTTCCACTGTTTCCACTTTTACTTCTTTTCCCGTCTTGATCTTAATCAGGGCTTCGGCTGCCGCCCGGTATTGCTTGTCGGTCTCCAGCCAGATTGCGCGGCGTAGAACCTCGGCGTCATCGTCGATGGGCACGGGCGTCCCCGGCCCGCCACTCTGCATCTGCCGCTCACCAACCTTGTGCGAATTGTCCAGGTTGTAACTTCCGGTTCGAATGGAAACCTCCAGCCAGCGGTTGCGCGCCTCGTTGCTGTTAAGAAGGGCGCCGTTCGAACCGGAGACTTCCACTCTCTGACTGTCAGTGATGGTATAGCCCACGTAGTACGCGCGTGGGTCCTGAGCGCTCAACGTCTTCATCGAGCGTTCCAACTCGGTCTGCAGTGCCGCCAGCAGCGGCGAGCGCTTCGCCTGAACATCCGGTGGAGCAGCTTGCGCCACTTGCACCGTGGCGGGAGCTAAAGTTGCAAGCGAAATCAGCGCGCAAAAGATCGGAATCAGGCGACAACGGTTCGAGTTCGTCAAAGGAGGCCTCACTCGCAATTAGACGGGATCGCGAAACATTCAGTTTACGCCACTGCGCGGTATCGCACAAAGCGCGGGAGATTCACGTCATCGCCCTTTGGGCAACACTTCTTCGACGGCTTTCCCCCGCCATTCGTTGCATGCACTGGGCGCCTCTTTTCGGGACAGGGGCAATCCTCAGCAGGAATAATGAAAGAGCGCTGCGGCCATATCGTCGTGCTGCTGGCATCCGCGCGAAAAACTCTGAACGGCGGCGAAGACCTGGCCTAGCAACCCTGCGGGCGAGGCAGCCGGCTTAGCGCAGGAAAGTCCCTGCAGTCGCGCAATTCCGAACTGTTCTCCACGCCGGTCGAAGGCGTCCGGGAGCCCATCGGTGCAGAAAAACACAGAGTCGCCTGGCTTCAAGCGCAGCGTGAGCATTTCGTAGCTCGTTCCAGCGAACAATCCCGGGGGGATCCCGGACAGCTCCAGCATTTGGCAGCCCTTTGCAGAAAGGTGAAAAGGGCCTGGCATGCCGGCGCTGGCGATCCGAATCTCATGGCTACGCGGGTCAAATACGGCATATTGGATGGCCGCGTGGCGCCGGGGCATGCCCCGAATCATCAGCCTCCGGTTTAAGGTCGCGAGGACATCGCAAGGTGAAGTGCCTGTCTTATGCACGCCGCGCAATGTTCCCACCGCCAGCGCCGCATACAGCGCCGCAGGCAGCCCCTTGCCGGAAACATCACCGAGATACAAACCGATGCTTCCATCGGTCAGCTCGAAATAATCAAGAAAATCGCCCCCCACAGCGGCCACTGGCTGAAATTCGTGCGAGATCATCACTGCGCCTGCGTGCAGCGGTTCCGCCGGGAGCATCACACTTTGAATCGCGCGAGCTTCTTCGAGTTCTACTTCTCGCAGTCTTTCGATGGCATGCGGTTCAAGCGGCGGCGCAGTCGTATTCATTCGTCTGTCCGAAAGGAAGGCATTACGCCGGGAAAGGGGATTCGGCGTTCACCCCGAGTGTACCAGAGCAGTCAGCACGTGAAGCGGGGAACGAAGCCGTTGTTTCCTAACGCACGGTCGCATGCCCTCGGCTTGCGGGACGCGCCGGTCGAGGCCACAATTCCTCTATGCGCGCTCTTGCCATGATCCTCGTTGCTGCCGCCATTCTCTTTGGCGTATACCACTTTTATCTGAAGAAAATGCCAACCACGGATCAAGGCGCGGCTTCCACACAGGCGATTAGCCTTACGGGCGTGCGCAGCGACTTGCTCCAGATCGCTCAGGCGGAACGCGGCTACATCGCGTTGAATGGCCGCTGCATTTTGCT
>WNFS01001880.1_pt1 | contig 15788 bp, 12 predicted proteins | sample 5400141 | NCBI WGS metagenome assembly WNFS01 (sample SAMN13153358, study PRJNA577476) | soil metagenome | isolation source: 60 cm saprolite under Madrone tree | place: USA:California | collected 2016-06-14
GCGACCTTCGAACCCGTCTCTGCCAAAACGCAACCGGTCTCTGGTCACACCACCTGTCAAATTCCGGATATTGAAAATTCATGCAGCAGAGACTCGTCGAGGAAAACGCCCCCCTCGGTGGGAAGCGCCCGATTTTCCTAGCCAAAGACCCGCCCATTGCCCGCTAACCCTCGGGAATGTCGGCGGTTCTCCCACACCTGGAAATCACACCGCAGAGACCGCGCTGGCTGGCTGGGGCGCCAGGATTCGAACCTGGGAATGGCGGAATCAAAATCCGCTCCACCTCGTCGAGGCTGACTTCGTCGCGTCGGCAAATCGTAGGGCTGCATGGTGGAGGCCCAGTGCGCGGACTTTTGTTGACTGACGAAAGGGCGAGGCGCGCTCGGGCAGTCAGCAACCAGTTCTGGGCGAACATGACCCGGAAAATCTGCCGTACTAAATGCCGTATTAATTTAAAGATTAGTACGGCGCGCATCAGCTAAGTAATTGAACGAGCTGGCGCGCCCGGAAGGATTCGAACCTCCGACCCCCAGATTCGTAGTCTGGAGTTTTACGAAGGCACGCCGCGCGCAGGGAGCGTGAGCTTGCCGCCGAGAGGGAACGCGGGACCAAGTGCGCCAGGCCGGAGGCGTGCGTTCCGCAGCGCTTATGCCGCCTGGCTTCGGGGATTGATCAGTTTCAAAAGCCAGCGGCGGCATGAAACGGTGCCGCAATCGGTGCCGGCGAGAATCTGAAATTCAGCTAAGTGCAGGTCGGAGTGGCAGGATTTGAACCTGCGACCCCCTCGTCCAGAACGAGGCCGGGCGCGGACGATCCTTAAATTTTCGGCGATTTTTGTCATGTGCGGGCGTTTGTTCGCATTCGGTTCGCCTGAAGCTGTGGCTGGACGTTTGAATGCGAGTTGAACATAGACAACGTGCGGGGGGCGAGTCGGAGGTCCGCTACATCGCATTTCCACTACCGATCACGCCGGCTTTTGCTATCTGTTACCTGCGGTGTTCGCCGCGAATGGTGGCCGAGTCCTCCGCACACGTGAATGCCGAGCTCAAGGCGAAGCGGTGTCAGCCTTCGCTTGAGTGCACCGGTGACCCTCGTCGTGATGCCGGAGGAATGCCAGTCCATGCCCATCACGGCGCCAAAGGACTGAAACCAGAGAGGATTGGCCACACGATTCGCACGGCCCCCGTGTGCATGGGTTACGCCACCGATTGGCTACCAATACGCTTGTAAAGCGGCATCGCCGCAGAGTCGATGTCAAGCGTCATCTGCCTGCGCTCAGTGCGTATTTGGGCCACGCACATATCACTGACACCCACCTCACTGCGATCCTGCAGTTGCTTCGCTACGTGTTGCGGCGGGTGGAGCGATCCGAACGCAGGGGTCGTCGATGAAAGGAACTGGCCAATTTCCCACTCTGCTGGAGTCGTTCTTCATGGATCGACTGATTGCGGCAGCCGCAGGCGAGTCCCCCCAACATCGCAAGCTACCGCGACACCTTTCGCCTGCTAATGCGGTATGCAGAGCAGCGGCTACGCAAGGCACCTTCACAGTTGACTGTGCCAGATCTGGATAAATCACGCAGCATCACCGCGATTACCAGCGGAATATTTGGGTTCGTTTGCCTGCCGGTCGCTGCGCTGACGGCGGTGCGCCAACGGCACCTGCAGCAGGCATGAGACGCGTGGAAGCCACAGTTGAATGGAGCTCTCAGCGACCGATATCAGACGATCCGACTCACGGATTTAGGGCCACTCGCCGCTCGATGGGGCAGCCGTTGTCACCATTGTCGACAGGAGCCGCACCTCGGGCGTCGCATGAACGACGCGGGCGCGGCGCAGCAGGCGCAGCGCGGCGGCGGTATTGCCCAATGCCAGGAGGTGCATCGCCGCGTCCATGAGTTCGCGTCCCCGACGTTCCACATCCTGCACCTGTTTCAACTCGGTGCGGCAGCGGCGGCAGGTGTCGGCGCCGTTGAGCAGGGCGCGGCAGATCGGACAGTGCATCATGACATCAGGTTTCGAGATAGAACAGCAGATCGCCGAGCTGCCTGCTTGCCTCCTCAAGGCCGGCGACATCGCCGCGCTCTTTGCAATCCCTGATGATCTCCACGATGTCGATGAGTTCGGCGCGGTCTTCATCGCCCGCCTCGTCGAGCTTGGCCTGCGCCTTGGCGACCAGGGCGGCGAGGCCGGTCTCCGCCGGCGTTCCGGTCGTGCCGCCTGACGGCAGCGTCACTCCGTCCGCGTCTTCGGCGTCGAACAGGTCGGAGATCCTCTGACGTGCGTCGTCCAACTTGTTCTCGTCATAGCGCGACATCGCCTTGTCGATGGTGATCCGGCGTTCGAGCCCGGTGTTTTTCTCCGTGGCCGAAACATGCAGGATGCCGTCGCGGTCAAGCGCAAGATCGATGATGATCGGGTTTCCGGCCGGGGCTTCGCTCAGCCCCTCGACGCGGAATTCGCCGAGCTGGATATTCTCCAGCGCGTCGGCGTTCTCGCCCTGGAAGACCCGCACCTCCACCGTTTTCTGGTCGTCCACGACGGTGAAGAAGACCTCGCCCTTGCGAACCGGGATCGCGGTGTTCTTCGGGATGATCGGTACGTAGTGATAGGGGTAGAGTTCTCCATTCAGTTCGCCAAGGGCGCTGGTGCCGAATGTATAAGGCGTGACGTCGACGAGGACGGCCGAGACCTCCGCGCCGGCGATGGCGCCGCCCTGGATCGCCGCCCCCAAGGCGACGCAGAGGTCGGGATCAACCTCGCCGCGCGCTTCCCGGGCGAAGGCCTCGAGCAGGCGCTTGCGGATCAACGGGGTTCTGGTGGCGCCGCCGACCAGCAGGATCTCGTCGACCTGGGAGGAGGTGAGAGAGGCCGACTCGAGCGCGACATGAACCGCCGACAAGGTCTCCTCGATGAAGGGGGCGATCATTTCTTCGTATTCTTCGCGAGACAGCTCCAGCGCAAGGTGGATCGGCTTGCCTGCCGTCTCGGCAACGTACTCTTCCTCGATGCGGGCGAACGGATGATCCGAGAGATGCTTCTTGGCGGCCTCCGCAGAGCGCAGGATTCTCGCCATCGCCTTGGGTTGGTCCGAGACGTCCACCCCCTGCTTGATCTTCAGGTGATCGAGGATGTGCTCGACGATCTTGTGGTCGAAATCGTCGCCGCCGAGATGGTTGTTGCCATGGCTCGATATGACCTCGACGACGCCTGCTTCGATTCGCACCACCGACGCGTCGAAGGTTCCACCGCCGAGATCATAGACGAGGATGCGCTTGCCCTGATGCTGCGCCGCCTCGTAGACCAGGGCCGCCGCGGTCGGTTCGTTGACGATACGAACGACCTCCAGCCTGGCAATCTCGCCCGCCTCGCGCGTCGCCTGACGCTGGGTATCGGAGAAATAGGCCGGAACCGTGATGACGGCTTTGTGCACCGGCCGCCCGAGGCTGCGTTCGGCGATGTCCTTGAGGCGTTTCAGGATCATCGCCGAGATTTCCTGCGGCGTGTACTCACTTCCCGCAAGATGGACCTTGTCGTTGCTGCCCATCCGGCGCTTGATCGATCTGATCGTCCGTTCGGGATACAGGATGAACTGGTTGCGCGCCTCCTCGCCGACGAGCAGTTCGCCGGTTTCCCCGACCCCGACCACCGAGGGCAGGATCTTGCACCCGCGTTCGTCCACCAGCACTTCCGGCCGGCCGTCCCGGTACACGGCGATTTCCGAATTGGTGGTGCCGAGGTCGATCCCAACGATGTCTTCGATCATGCGTTGTCTCCATTTCGGACGGCGCGTCTGGCAACGATCACTTCCGCCGGCCTCAGCAATTCACCCTGCCAGAGAAACCCTGGGCGCACTTCCTCCACGACGATGCCGTCCGCGGCCGCCGCGTCCTCGACGGTCCCCACTGCGGCGGCGTGGCGCGGGTCGAACGGGCGGCCCACCGTCTCGATGGCAGCGATGCGCTGATCCGCCAGGAGCCTGTCGACGCGCCGCAAGGTCATCCGCATCCCCTCCCGCCATGCCTCCGCCGCCGCGCGCTTCGCTTTAGGGTTAGGGAAGCGCTCATACCACCGCCGGGGCGGGGCCGCGACGGCTGGCTTCAGCCCGGCGGCCAGCCTGTCCCGGACGTCGATGATTTCGAGCAGCAGCGGTTTCAGCAGCGTGCGTTCGCGGTCGTGCGCGTCCGCCCGCGCCCGCTTCAACTCCTGCTCCAGCGTGGCGTGGCTGGCCTGCAGCGTATCGAACACGGAACGAAACCGGTCGAGCGCCTCCTTCACGATTCGGGATTGTGTCCGCACCTCGTTTCGCAGACCGGCCAGTTCCACGAAGACCGAGAAGAGGTCGGCTTCCTCCGACGCCTCCGCCGCCGTCTCCGCGGGCGCCTCACCCGACTCGTCATGATCGAGACCGTCCAGGTAAGCGACAAACTGACTGAGCAACTTTTCCCTGATGGTCTCGTCCAACGTTGTTCCCTTGCCCGGTGCGTGTTTCTTGCCCGTCTGTATTGGTTGTCCGATCGGCGATCGCCTCGAGGCTATGTCGATCGCGACCGCCCGTTACGCGCACGCCGCACCGACGCGACGGATGGGGCGGCAAAAAGGAGGAACTGAGGGGATCCCCGCAGCAGTCATAATTCCGACGAACCGCTCACTTTGGTGCACGCCCGATCTATTCCTTCGAGCAGCAGCGCGGTGACGGTCGCCTTGGTGGCCCTGCCGCAGACCGGTCTGGACGGCGCAACGACGGCCAGCTTCAGGCGCGACAAGGCCGCATCGTTGGTCCGAAGCAGTTTCGCCTCCAGACGTATTCGCTGGTCGCGCACAGCCTCGTAGGCCGCTCGATAGGCCTGGAATCGCTCCGGCTCGCGGTCCGGCGGAAATGCGCGCACCAGCGCCAGATAGCGCTGCTTGATCTGATCGTCGCCGGCATCGTCGCCGACCCCGAGAACAGTGAACGGGTCATTCATGCATCGGCCTGCCGTTTGTCGCGATCACGCTTTCGACGATGTTCTTAGCGAGTTCGCGAAGCAACGGCTCCGGCATGGCCCCCAGCGGCGACGCGCGGATCCTGTCGACGAGGGCCATGACCGCCTGGCGTTGCCCGAGCTTTTCAATCATGCGTTTCACCATGTCCGGCGGTGTACCCTCCAGACCCATGGCCAGCAACTCCGACAACGCGTCGAGCGACTCGTCGTCGTCATCGAAGTCCATGAGGTCGGCCCTGGAGACCCGTCTTGATCCTCGGCGCGGTGCCGAATTGGGGCCAGAACCCTTGATGAAACGTTGGATGCGGTTGACCGTATGGAAATCACGCCGGCGCGCCGCAGCCTCTTCGATATGGAACAGTTCCTCCGTCTCACCGAAGGACAATCGGCCGGGATCGCCCTTCGAGCTGGCCACCAACTGGTAATAGCGCCAGGTCGCGTCTTCGGGTTCCCGCCGGCCCGCGAGCTTCGCATAGTCGCCCAGCAGGTCGTAGGCGTTGACCCGTCTGAACATCTCGGCGATCGGGTGGAACTCCGCAGCGGACCAGGCGAGGCTGCCTCCTTTCAACAGCCAACCGCGAATTCGGAAGATCAGTCCTCCAACCGCCCTTTTGCTTTCGCTGGCTTCTTTGCCGCTCACGGCTGAGACGATTGACAGTATCCCCTCCTTCGTCGGAGCCGCTGCCTGCTGAGCCCGCGTCAACTCGTGGCGCAGCAGCGCCGCATTGGCATCGCTTGCGTTCATCAGCGCGTGTTCAAGCGAAGCGCGAAACCAGCCGGCAACGCCACCGCCCGCCAGCTCCACACCCTGGCGCAGCCGCGCTTCGGCGTCCGGTTCCTGACCAAGCTCACGCCCGACCAGCCCCTGATTGATGCGGAGCAGAAAGCTCGGAGCGCCCGGTCGTTCCCACTCCGCGGCCTCGGCAAGTTCCTTCCATGCCAGATCGGCCCGCTTCGAGCGGATCTGCTTACAGGCATGGGAGATATGGAGTTCGATCATCCGCTGCCGCGCCGCCTGATTGATCGGGTCGAGAGTCAGGAGCTTGCGGGCGAAACCCACCGCCTTCTTGTAGGCCTTCCGCGCTATCGCCGAATCTACCGCCTGCAGCAGAACTGCGCTTTCCTCGGGGAAGCGCTGCGCGGCGTCCTCCGCCAACCGATGCCAGTCCCGGTCCTGTCTGTGCGTGCGATAGAGCCCGATCAATTGTAGGACGGCGGGAAGGTGATCGGGGTCGGCCCGCAGGCTCAGCTCAAGATATTCGATTTCAGGAAATTCAGACGTTTGTTCGCCTTCGATCTCCGGATGTTCATGCGCCAGATGCGCGAGGTGACGATAGATCACGCCTGCCGAGAGTCCCGTTTCCGTACCGGCTGCGGGTTCGATGCTCTGTGCCGCAATGGTCCAGCATCGCTCGGCCCGCCCCCAATCGTTTCCGGCTTCGGCGGCAAGCGCGAGAACCCGGTTCCTGTCGAATTCCGATAAGGGACCGAACGTGCTCTCGAATTGCCGCAGACGGTGAGGCGCCTGAGGCAGCAGATTGAGGCAAGCGCACTTGACGTCGTCCGCCGGCAGGGTCCCGGTTTGACTTGCCAGAAAGGACAACAAAGCGCCTGGTCCGCTCCGCTCGGCCTTGGTCAACTGGACCAGCGACTGGGATGCAGCGCTTGGCAGCCCCTTGACTTCCACGGCGAACACCTGCTGCGCCTTGCTCGGTGAGGTCGGCATCGCCACGGGTTCAGCCGGCCCCGCCGGCAGCGCCGCTTCGACGGCGAGGCGGAAGGGCGCGAAGGCCGATTCGGGCGGGATACCGTCCAGCAGCTGGCGCGCCCTTGCGGGATCGTCGGCGGCAATCATGAGGCTCTTGAGGATCAGCCGCAGCGCCCTGAACGCCGACCGCAAAGGAATCCGGCTCAAGAGCTGGTCGATCTCTTGCGGCGGCTTGCCCTCGATCCAGGCGGTCAAACTCTGCTGGGCCGCCGCCGCGTGCTCTACCCACTTGCCAGCCTCGGATTTCTGATCCGCCGGAGGGGACAGCGGGACCGGCGCGACCAGCCACAAGCCAGCGGCCAGCTCGGCGAATTTGGGCGCGGCTGCCGCCGGAACCTTGTCGTTTCCTACATATTTCACCGCGAGTTCGGCGGCCTTGTGCAGCTGACTGCGTTTGACGAGGCATTGGACGTAGAGCAGCGGATCCTGGATCGTTCCATCCGGCGCCGCAGTCTTGCTCAGCGCGATCTCGGCCTCTTCGAACATTCCCTTGGCGGCAAGGATCCGTGCGCGGCCGGCATAGGCCTCGGCGAGCGCGTCGCGCCATTCCGGCCGGGCTTCCTGCTTGACAAGCCGTTTGAACAGATCGATCGCCTGCTTGAAGTCGCCAAGCCGCAAGGCCTCCGTTGCCTTCACCGCGAGCGGGGGTACCGAGGCCTCCTGAAATGAGCTTTGCCGCAGTAGGTTGGACATTCCTGGTACAGCCCGTCTCTATGACACTTAATCTCGTACTCGTACTCGGCTCTGGTCTTGATCAAGGGCACCAACGTCGGCGAGCGAAGAGCCGACGGGCAGTGTGAAAAATCAGCCCAGCTGGAGTCGCCATTTTTCGTGCGTGGGTTGAGATCCTGGCACCGGATTTCTGCTGTGTCCATCGGTCGGCCCGCGTACCCCCAGGAATTCTCGTCCTGCCCGCGGGAGGCGGGGATCAACTCTGTGCTACAATTATTTGTCGGTGTATGGTTGAGCGTCCTCTTTCCGGCAAGGCCGGAACAGTTCGACCGGCGGCGAGTGATCCACGTGCCGCCGACGCGCACAAGTTCGACTTGCCAAATGTGCGTCCACCGAGCCGGATCTTCCGCCACCACGGATCCAACTTCCGCTCGGCGCCGCCGTCACTCAGGTCAGCTGGGGCGCGGTGCAGTCACTCGCGATGGCGCCGAGGCTGCAGGCGGCGATATTGCGGGCGCGAAGCTGATCTGGGGAAAGGTCCTTGACCTCGTCCTTGGTGGCGGCCTCGTCGTCAAACAGCTTCGACAACTTGAAGGCCGGCCGTTTTTCGGTGCCTGTCCAGAAGCGCGCCGTGCGTGCGGCGGCATCGTTGCGTCCGTCGGGCGTAGGCCACCGATTGCGTCAGTGTCCGATTTGCACGCTACTGCGCGCGGAGGTTTCCGAACACGTCTTGCGCCCTTCAGCTTACATGTTGATTGGAGCGACCGCATGGAGGGCGCCGATTGACGAGGCACCCTGGGGCGGTCCGCCTCGTGGCCGCGCTTGAAGATTTTTCCGAGGAGCATACGGTGACGAGCGCGACGCCCCGGCACGTGCCAGCGCCGTCAAAAAATATTTTCCTTCCTCACCTTTCCGAAACTGCGACGACGTTTGCCGGAGGGCGTCATCGGTTCGCTAAAGCTCGCTATAATGCTATGATTTGATTGGTAAAATTGCATTGACGCCACGCCCCCTCGATCCCAATTCCAGCTCTCGATCAATTTGTTCTTGATTAGGGGCTGGCGATGAAGGACGACAACAGCCGCTCGACCGATAGCCCGTTCGAAACACCGGCCGCGAACGACAACATCGCTGTTGGGGGTGGCCCGATGCATCCGCGCATCGTCGCCATTGCCCGGCTCATTGGACGTCAGATCGCCCGGGAAGAGTATGAGAGGCGCCAGGCGGAGGCCGTGAATGACAACCAGCCGCCGCCCAAGGCCGGCGAGGATTGATCGAGGAGACCGGAAACCATGACACGCGTTGCGCTCTACGCGCGCTATTCCTCTGATAGCCAACGCGATGCCTCCATCGAGGACCAGCTTCGGCTGTGCAGCGAATATGCGCAAAAGCAGGGATGGACGGTGGTGGACACCTACTTCGATCGCGCGGTGTCAGGAGATTCCCTGCTGCGGGACGGTATCCTGGAGGTGATGCGGGATGCCCTGAAGCATGGCTTCGACGTCGTATTGGCCGAAGCTCTCGACCGCATCTCGCGCGATCAGGAGGACGTGGCGGCCGTCTTTAAGCGATTGCGGTTCGCAAGCGTGAAGCTCGTCACCGTCGCGGAGGGTGACATCAGCGAGCTTCACATCGGCCTCAAGGGCACCATGAACGCCCTGTTTCTGAAGGACCTCGCCGCCAAGACCCATCGCGGTATTCGTGGACGCGTCGAGGCCGGAAAGAATGCTGGCGGCAACTGCTTTGGGTACCGCGTGGTGAAGATGTCCAACACTTCCGGCGAGCCGATCCGCGGCGAACGCGAGATCGTCGAAGCAGAAGCCAATATCATCCGCCGGGTGTCCCGGGAATTTGCTGCCGGCCGCAGCCCGCGCCGCATTGCCCTCGATCTCAACCGCGCGGGCATTCCGGGACCGGATGGCGGACTATGGGCTGAATCCTCCCTGCGCGGCAACCGCCGCCTCGGCACCGGTATCCTCAACAACGAACTCTATATCGGCCGCATCGTCTGGAACCGGCAGCGCCGCCTCAAGAACCCGCAGACCGGCCGGCGCGTCCTGCGCCAGAACCCCGAATCCGAATGGGTCAGGGTCGACGCGCCGGACCTTCGTATCATCGATGATGCGTTGTGGACGGCGGTGAAGGAGCGGCAGGCCGCATTAGCCGTCACCTACGCCAAGATCGTCACGACGTCGCGCGAGGCCGTCGCACAGGCACTCAACGCCACCCACCGCCCGCGTACCTTGCTGTCGGGTTTGCTTGTCTGCGGATGCTGTGGAGGCTCGTTCGCTCGTCGCGGGCAGGACCGCTACGCATGCATGATGCACGTCAGAACGGGCCGTTGTCACAACAGCCGCACGATCGCCCGCAAAGCCCTGGAAACCCGTGTCCTTGACGGTCTGCGCAACAAGCTCATGGCGCCGGAAGTCGCGGCCGAAGCCATGAGGGCCTACGCAGTCGAGACCAACCGGCTCAATCGCGAGCGAAGGACCGCTGGCGATGCCGACCGCCGGGCGCTGGCCGACGTCGAGCGTAAGCTCCGGGAGATCGTCAGCGCCATTGAGGATGGCGGCTATTCCCGGATGCTATCCGACCGCCTGCGGGAATTGGAGGCCAAGCAGGACGAAATCACGAAGCGCATGGCACGCCCAACGGTCGATCTGCCGGATGTCCATCCCAATGTTGCCGATATGTACCGCCGCAAGGTTGCGCGCGTTGCCGATGCGCTCAACCATCCCGAAGACCGCCATGAGGCGGCAGATGCGCTGCGCGGTCTCATCGAGCGCATCGTCCTCAAGCCCGGCCCCAACCCCCGCCAACTTGACGCCACCCTCTACGGCGAACTCGGAACTATCGTCGAATGGGTTGCCAGAGTCGGAAAAGTTGGCTCAAAGAACACGACTATCACGTCGATTGCGCGTGTGTCGGCATCGGTGGATGCGCGGGCCTGACCTGCGCCTCCATCATCTTTGCAAAATCTATACGAAGAAAGATGAACCCGCGGGTCAAGCCCGCGCTGGATGGACGAGGCCGCCCAAATCGAACCGGAACCGCTATAGCGAGCGGTGCAGGCCCTCACGAATACCTGTGGAACGGAGGTTGCGGGGTGCGGGAGCAACCGTGGCCGGCGCTCTCAAGCTTGCCCGGATCTCGATTCGTGCCGGCTGTGAGCAGCGATGAATTGCCCAGAAAATAATGATGAGATTTACCTTTGAGAAATGGAGGGAATTATTTTGTCGACAACATGTTTCCGTCAAATAGATGACACATAAATGGTGCCGTAAATTGTTGTTTTCTGTGTCTTTCTGACCGACCTCTAGTTGCACACTAACAGGAGTGTTGGTACGCCGGGCGAGTTCCGCTTGATGATCGAGTGCGTCGTCACCCGCCGAACCAGCGACCGGCAAATCTATCTCGTCGCGCGGTCGCGTGAGGCGGCTTGGGTTTCCCGAACACGCGACGGCTGCGCATTGCTTCGCAGGGAAACCGAACACAGCGTCCGGAATGGTTCGACGATTTGCCGCCAGCCACCCGATCGATGGCCTCTTCGAACCGCGATTTCGACCGAGCGGGTGTGCATGTTTTCGAGGCTTGCCGGCGTTCGATCCCTTTTCGCGGGGACCCATAGTTGTCTGAGACGATAAAGGCATGACTATTCCGATCCGAACAGCCATTGTCGACGATCACCCCTTGTTCCGCGAGGGCGTCGCGAAATTGCTGGCAAGAACGCCGGGCGTCGAGATCGTGGCCGACGGCAGCACGGCTGTCGATGCCGTCAATATTGCTCGGCAGCTCGTGCCGGATGTGCTGCTGCTCGACCTTAAGCTGCCGGATGACGGTGCCGCGGCGGCCTCGACGATTGCGCGCGACCATCCGAGCGTCCGCATCGTGATATTGACCGCCTCCGACAGCGACAGCGACGTGGCTGCGATGTTGCAGCTCGGTGTTCACGGCTATCTCCTGAAGGGCTGTACCGGACAAGAGATTGTTCGCGCCGTGCAGCGCGTCCATGCGGGCGAGTTCTACGTGACGCCGTCGCTGGCCGCGCGTCTGCTAACTGAAATGACCATGCCGGCCGCGAACGCGGGCGACGGTTCCGAGGCGCTATCCAGCCGCGAAGAAATCATCCTGGCCCAGGTCAGCAAGGGCCTGACCAACAAGGAGATCGCGAGAGCACTCAACCTGAGAGAAAAAACCGTCAAGCACTATATGACCAACATCATGCAAAAACTCGGCGTGCGTAATCGCCTCGAGGCCGTATTAGTGGGGCAAAAGCGACAGCGCCCGTCCGCGCCGTTTCCACCTATCGACGCAACAGCATCGATGGCGCCCGAGCCGTCGGCTTATCCGATGAAAAGCACGATACCGCAATGACTCGCTTCTCCTTCCGCAAGGGAGTTGCAAGCGGGAAAGGGATGGCATCGAGGGCTGTTCGTCGTGGGACCGTTAGCCGTCAGCCTCGTCCTTGAGGAGCCGACCGAAGGTCGGCGTCCTGAGGCTCTCGAAGGACGAAGGACGGCCACGGGCGAGGCGGTGCGGGTGGCCATCCTTCGTCCTTCGAGAGCCTCAGGACGCCGTGCTGCGCACGGCTCCTCTGGATGAGGTCCGTGGGGTCCGATTCTATTCACCCGATCTGGTTAGTTTCGCGGAATCGATTCACTCGTCCGTGGATGGCCTCCGCTAAGCGCGGCATTCCCATCACTTCAGTGCATCGACGATCTCGCGGATATTGTGGCGCATCATATCCACATAGGTTGCGGCCGGGCCCGGCGGGGCCGTGAGCGCGTCGGAGAACAACGTGCCACCGATGCGGGCGCCGGTTTCGGCGGCGATGCGCCTGACCAGGCGTGGATCGACCGCGTTTTCGAAGAAAAGCGCCGGGATATTCTGTTCCCGGATCGCCCGGATGATCCGGGCGATATCCCTGGCGGATGCTTCGGTTTCGGTGGACACGCCCTGCACAGCGACGAACTCTATCCCGTAGTCCGCCGCGAAATACCCAAAGGCATCGTGGGTCGTGATGACCTTCCGCCGCGCGGGCGGGATCGTCGCGACGGCGCGCCTGATGTCCGCATCGAGGCGACCGAGCTCCTGGACATAGGCGGCCGCATTGGCCTCATAGGTCCCGCGCCCCTGCGGATCGGCCCGCATTAAACCATCGCGGATATTGGACACATAGATTTCGGCATTGCGGACCGATTGCCAGGCATGGGGATCGATGCCGGCCGCTGCATTCCCGAAGCGGCCCCCCACCCTACCCTCCCCCGCTTGCGGGGGAGGGTAGGGTGGGGGCAGCGGCACGACGCCGGCGCTCGCCACGATGACGGGAGCCCGCGTAGCGGATGCCTGCACCAGGCGATCCATCCAGCCCTCGAACCCGAGGCCGTTGACGACGATGAGCCTGGCGGCGCCGACAATCTTGGCGTCCCGGGGGGTCGGCGCATAGACGTGGGCATCGGCGCTCGGCCCGACGAGGGCCGACACCGCGACACGGTCACCGCCGACAATGGCCACCCAATCGCGCAAGATCGAAAAGCTGGCGACGACGTTGAGCTTGTCGCCGTTCCCGGCAGCTTGCGCTCGCGCGGCCGAATTTGCCGTCAAAACCACGACAGCCGCAACGGCAAGCGCCGGAAGGCCGCGCCGCATATTCAGGCTTCCAGGTGTCGGCGCGAAACCAACCCGCGCAGCAAGCCGCCACACGGGCCGAACAGCACCGAGCCGCAATAGACCACTCCCGCGAACAGGATGATGGCGGGGCCGGCCGGCAACCCGGCGTGATAGGACAGCAACAGGCCGCAGTAGCCCGACACAATTCCGGTGACGGCTGCGCTGACGGTCATTGCCGTGAGGTCGCGACTCCAGAACCGGCTGATGACGGCCGGCAAAATCATGATGCCGACTGCCAGCAGAGTCCCGAGCGCCTGGAAGCCGCCGACGAGATTGAGCGCCACCAGGGCGAGGAAGGAGATGTGCGCCGGGCCGCCGGCACGGCTGACCGACCGCAGAAATCCGGCATCCACGGATTCCAACACCAGCGGCCGCCATATCAGCGCCAGCGTCAATAGCGAGACGGTGGCAACCGCGGCGATCAGAACGAGCGTCTCGTTGTCCAGCGCCAACACGTTGCCGAACAGAAAGTGCAGAAGATCGACGCTGTTGCCGCGCGCCGATACGATCACGACGCCAACCGCAAGCGACACGAGAAACAGCGCCGCAAGCGATGCATCCTCCTTCAACTCGGTCGCGCGGGCGAGGGCGCCGGCCGTCAGCGCCACCACGAATCCCGCAATGAGCCCACCCGTCGTCATCGCGAACAGACTAAGGCCCGATACCAGATAACCGATCGCCGCCCCGGGCAGGATGGCGTGCGCCATGGCGTCGCCCATGAGACTCATGCGGCGCAGCATGAGCAGGACACCGACGGGCGCCGCCCCCACCGCCAGCCCGCATACGCCGACCAGCGCGCGGCGCATGAACTCGAATTCCGCGAACGGTGCGACCAGGAGATCGTAGATGAACATCACTCCGCCGCGACCGCGCATTCGGCTGCGGATTCCTCGAACGCCTCGCACATGCGCCGCGCCTTGATGAGATTTTCCGGGGTCAGCACGAGGCCGGTCTCACCCCAGGCAATCGGCTCCCGCGCCATCAGCAAAGTCTGCGGAAAGTGCCGGCGTACCAGGTTCATGTCATGGAGCGCCGCCAGCACCGTGCGGTGCTCGCCGTGCCAGCGATGGACGAGCACGATAAGGTCCGCAACCGTCCTGTCGTCGATGGCGTTGAACGGCTCGTCGAGCACGATCAGCCGCGAATCCTGGAGTAACAGGCGGGCAAACAGCACACGCTGCATTTGCCCTCCCGACAGTCCAGCGATCGGGCGGCGTTCGAACCCGGTAAGCCCGACCGTCGCAATCGCCCCGTGAATTCTGTCGCGTTCGATATTGCGGATGGCGCCGAACGCGCCGATGCGGCGCCACGCCCCCATGGCGACAAGATCATAGACGTTGATCGGAAACGAGCGGTCGATCTCGGTCGACTGGGGCAGATAAGCGATATCGCGAATGCCAAGACCGCGGTCGATGGCGCCTGACAGCGGGGCAAGCAGACCGAGGATTCCCTTGAACAGGGTTGATTTCCCCGCCCCGTTTGGCCCCACCACGGCAAGCATCACGCCTTCTTCCACCGCGCCGGTGAGGTGATGAACGGCGGGGTGGCGGTCGTAGCCGAGCGTCAAATCACGGAATCGGAGGTGTGCGGCCATGGTCCGCTCACAACATGACCCACCACACCGCGACCCAAAGCACGCCCGCAATGGCAAGCGCCGCGACCAACCGCTCTGCGGCGGACATGCGCAACAGAGACTGCGACACTGCCCGCGCCGGATGACCGTGACCGGTTTCGTGGTGATGATGGGTCATGGAATTCTGTATAGTGTAACCGTCCGGGGGTGTCGATGGCGCAGGCGCGGCAACCGGGGAGGTCATGCGAAAGTTCAGGGGCGCATTCAAAATCGGCGTCTTGGCTGCGGCAGGTCCCTCCCCTGGGAGCGCGAGCGTCCCGCCCGCCTGCAAAAGAGCGGGCGGGACGCCCGCGCTCCCAGGGAGGCGCTCTGGTGTCCTGGTTCGGCGCTTGCACGGCTGGCGTCTCTGCGGATATTTGCGGCGCATGCGCACCAGCGGACTTGCCAAATCGTCGCACGAAGTCCACATCCGCCGCGGCAAACCGGCGGACCTCGATGCGCTATGGGAACTTGAGAACCGGGTGTTCGCGACCGACCGGATGTCACGACGCAGCTTGCGGCAGCTTCTCGCCTCGCCCACCGCGGTCGCCATGGTGGCGCGGGCGGACGGCGCGATCATGGGCGTCGCCATCGTACTGTTTCGTTCTAACAGCCGGGTGGCGCGACTCTATTCCCTCGCAGTCGCCCCGAAATACACAGGCCGCGGGATTGCGTCGGCCCTGCTCGCGATGGCAGAGAAGATCGCGAGGCGGCGCAAATGCCGGTCCCTGCGGCTGGAAGTTCACGAAAGAAATCGCGGTGCCATTAAGGTGTATCGCAAGGCCGGGTATCATGAATTCGGCAGGTACCATCACTACTATCAGGACCGCGGTCACGCGCTCAGGTTCGAGAAGCAACTGTCGGATGGCGGATGACATCAGAAAGGAAAATAGCCATGACCGGCTGGGTCATCGTCGTTGACCAGCCCAAGGATTTCCCCAACGCGGATACGCCGCACAAGGTGATCACCACGAGCGAGTACCTGGCGCGGCCCCGGCTGTTCGATGGCGGGCGGCCGAAGCTCATCAATCTGTCGCGCTCTTATGCCTACCAGTCGAAGGGTTACTACGCTTCGCTGCTCG
>WNFS01001881.1_pt1 | contig 15784 bp, 11 predicted proteins | sample 5400141 | NCBI WGS metagenome assembly WNFS01 (sample SAMN13153358, study PRJNA577476) | soil metagenome | isolation source: 60 cm saprolite under Madrone tree | place: USA:California | collected 2016-06-14
GCTGAAGCATTTCGTGGACGAACGAGCTGAATTGAGATTGATGCTGGACGATGATTTGGGACCGTACGGCACCGGAGTCAACCATCTCTACGCTTGCCTGCGCAGGCTTGCATTAGTGAATTCGCAAAAGGAAAAAGGCGAGGCTGAGTTGTTAAGTGCGGTCGCCGATGTGGACCAGAGGCAGAATGTGCTGAACGAAGACTATGCCATCATACTTACGGCGGCTGCGCCGGGTTCAATCCCCGCGCAAATATGGCGTGCTTCGTTTGTGATACATATTTGAGTAGCAGCGGACTAGAGAGTGTTAAGAGATGGGGCAGGCCTGGACCGAAACAAGTTGCCACTTTTCGTTTCGCAATGAATAGACGTGCATGACCTTGTAGTGACCGCTGTAATCGTGTCCCTTATAGAACCATCGTGCTGAGTCTTTGCCGGTTAGAACAGCTGCGTCGCCCCAAACATGCACGTTGACGTTTTCACGACTCAGATGTTCGACCTTCACCTCTCCCGACGTGACGTCATCAATAAATTGCTCCTTGCCATCTCCTTCAAACGGATAAGCAAAGTAAAAATCGTCGGCCATTATTTGGCCCAGCGCGTCGCCGTCACCGCGAACGAGCGCCTTCGCCCATTCGTCCGTCATCTGTAACAGCAACTCTTCGGTTTCGGCTTTTGAGAGTGAGTGTGATTCGTCTGACATTGGGGTTACTCCTACTTATCGGAGTTTGCGCAATGCTTCTACGCCAGAATCAAATGGCAGTCAACTATCAACGAGCGCTTTCTGGAGTACCTGAAAAAGAGAGTCCGCCGCGGTCTCGCCACTGCGAATGCAATCGGGTATGCCAACTCCTGAATAAGCATTGCCCGCTAACGCCAGGCCCGGCAAGGCGGCCACGCGTTCTGCAATTTTGTTCACTCGCGCGGTGTGTCCGATTTCATATTGCGGCATTGACTGTCGCCACCTGGAAATCTCGCTGAACAGTGGCGCACTCTCAATTCCCAGCAACTCGCGCAGGTCCCCGCAGACGCGGGCCAGCATTTCTGTTTCATCGAGTTCAACCAGTTCGGGCTGTAATGCACCGCCAACAAACCCGCGCAGCAGAGCGCAATCCACCGGAGCCCGCCCGGCAAATTTCACGCTGCTGAACGTGCAGGCGATAAGCGAACGCTTTTCAATGAAGGGAACAACAAAGCCAAATCCATTCAGCGGATGAGGTATGTCTGCACTGCGATAGGCGAGGTTGACGGTTGCGGTTGATTCATAAGGAATTTGGTTAAGTGCGGCAGCAATTAGCACGTCAGTTTCAACCAGCAACGAGGCGGCCCGGTACGCTGGGACGGCCAGGCAAACTGCGTCGACAGTGATCGCGGTACCATGTTCCAAACGCACCTGCCATTGCATGGATGTTCGATCCAAATCAACGGATGTGACTCGCGTCCGCAGCGCGATACCGATGGTTGCAAGTTTTGCTGCCAGTCGATCGACCAGCACTTGCATGCCGCGATCAAACGACGCGAACAAACTGTACCGGGCCCCTTGTGCCTGTGATAGACCGTCCGCGTGGTTCATATCACGGTTTTCCTTGTTTAGCCCGCGAATGATGCTGCGGTGCTTGCGCTCCAATTCAATAAAGCGCGGCATTGTTGCTTGCAGGCTAAGCTTTTCCGGATCGGCAGTGTAGATGCCGCCAACCATCGGTTGGGCCACGCGCTCAAGCGCCTCGCGTCCCAGTCGCCGGCGAACAAACTGTCCCAGACTCTCATCTGTCGTGACGTTTGTTTTCAGCCGTGGCAAAAAAAGATCTAGCGCCATTCTCGCTTTGCCCGGCCAACTCAGTATTTCGCTTTTGATAAAAGGCCGGAACAGTGCCGGCGCGATTAAATGAAAGCCTTCCGGAACAGGAATCAGGCGCGTGCCGCGAACAATAAAACTGCGCCGATGCTCTTCATTCGTTGGCAGTAGTTGGGATTCAAGACCCAGGCGTCGCGCGAGTTCAATAGCTTCCGGCTTTTCGGTGATGAAAGAATCCGGACCGCGCTCCAGAAGAAAACCGTCGCGCTCGTCGGTCTTAATGATGCCACCCAGTCGCGATCCCGATTCGAAGATCAATATTTCGAGCGGTTCGTTGGATTCGGTACTTCGTTCCAGCAGCCGCTGCGCGGCTGCAAGTCCGGCGATGCCGGCGCCAATGATGGCAACGCGTTTCATCTTGGGTGGCATAGACTTTAGTCTGTGTCTGCCAGCATGGTACAGACTGAAGTCTATGCCACTGCGCGTTAGTAGCACAGACTTTAGACAGTGTTGGCGAGCGCAGCCACAGACTAAAGTCTATGCCACTCTTTCAAACTAAAGCGCAGCATTCTGCATGGCAGTTATCGTTACGGGCTCCCATTGTGCCCAGAAATCGGCGAGGCGTTTGCGGCTCAATGCGTTCCATGATCAGCTCGCGAACCATTTCTATAAACAGCGGATGGGTGCCGGCAGTGGCAGCGCGAACCATATTCAGCCCAAGCTCGCGACAAAGCGCCATAGCTTCTGTGTCGAGATCATAGATAATCTCCATGTGGTCCGAGACAAAGCCGATGGGAGCGAGAACCACATCGGTGGTTCCAGCCGCAGGTAGTTCGCGCAAGTAGTCGCAAACATCAGGACCAAGCCATGGTTGTGCAGGTGAGCCGCTGCGACTTTGAAAGACGAGCCGCCATTGCTCGATGCCGATTGCGTCCGCGACGAGGCGACTTGTCTCGCCAAGCTGCGCTTCGTAATCACAGTATTTCGCCATTGACATCGGAATGCTGTGGGCGGTGAAGATTAAATACGCGCCGGTTCGACGCGCCGCCGGAATTTTCTGCAGGGCCGCGCGCACATTCTCCACATTCGCTTCGATGAATAATGGATGATTGTAAAACGCGCGAATCTTTTCCACGCGTGGCGCGTCGTTGCCGGCATTATTGCGCGCTTCGGCAATATTTTCCAGATACTGGCGGCAACTCGAATACGAGCTGTAAGCCGAGGTCACGAAAGCCAGCGCGTTTTGAATTCCGTCGACACGCATTTTCCTGAGCATGTCGGTGAGCAGCGGATGCCAGTTGCGGTTGCCAAAATAGATTGGAAGGTTTGGACCACTTGCCTCCAACTTGTTTCTCAGCGCGGCAATTAGTTGGCGATTTTGTTCATTGATGGGACTGACGCCGCCGAAGAGTTCGTAGTGTTTTGCGACTTGAAGCATGCGCTCGCGCGGGACGTTTCTACCGCGCAGCACGTTTTCGAGGAAGGGAATTACGTCGTCCATTCCTTCAGGCCCGCCAAAGGAAACAATCAGGATTGCATCGAACGAAGGGTTCATTTAAGTAGCACAGACTTTAGTCTGTGTTCGGGAAGTAGCATAGACTTTAGTCTGTGATTCTAAGTAACGATAGCGACAGGAACACAGACTAAAGTCTGTGTTACTTCGCGCTCATCTCATGGACCATGTCGACCAGCGCGATCACATTCTCGACCGGCGTCTCGGGCAGGATTCCGTGACCTAAATTAAAGATGTGACCTGGTCGCCTCGCCGCTTGATCCAGAATTACTTTCGTTTGAGAGCGCAGGTGTTCGCGGTTTGCAAACAGTGCGACGGGATCGAGGTTTCCCATCACGGCCTTGTCGTGCCCAATTCTTTGCCAGCCCTCATCCAACCGCACGCGCCAGTCAATGCCGATAACATTTCCACCAGCTTCGCTGATGAGTTTTAAGAGTTCTCCGGTGCCGGTGCCAAAGTGAATCACCGGCGTTTCGGAATTAATGCCGGCAATCACGCTGCGTGTGTGCGGCAAAACGTATTGCCGGTAATCATCCACGCTGAGACAGCCAACCCACGAATCAAACAACTGCAACGCCTGCGCGCCCGCATCGACCTGCGCATTCAAATATTTAACCAGCGCGCGCGAGATGAGCGCCATCATTGCGTGCCAGGCGCCGCTATGGTTGTACATCAACGACTTTGTCTGCACGTAATTCTTAGAGCCACCGCCTTCAACAATGTAGGAAGCCAGGGTAAACGGCGCACCCGCAAATCCGATTAATGGAAGATCACTGCGAAGCGCGCGGCGCGTCTGCCTAATCGCTTCAAGCACAAAATCAAGCGCGCCGACATCCTCGATCTCAACCAATCGATCAACGTCCGCGGCGGATCGCACGGGATTGTGAATCACCGGGCCATCGCCTTTGGTAAACTCCAACTGCAAACCCATTGGCTCAAGCGGCAGCAGAATATCTGCGAAAATAATCGCCGCGTCGACTCCCAATCTCTCAGCCGCAGTCACTGTAACTTCTGCTGCCAGCGACGGCGCCTTACACAATTCCAGAAACCCCACTCGCGCCCGAACGTCACGATATTCCTGCATGTAACGTCCTGCCTGGCGCATGAGCCAGATGGGCGTAAACGGTACGACTTCGCGCCGGCAAGCGCGCATGAAAGGGCCATTCCGAAGAAGTTCACTGGGAGTTGAAGCTGCCAAAGGTTTGCTCACGACTCGGGATTTCAGAACTTTCCGCGCTGCTACTCGTTCAAGCGTTGTCTCTCCGCAGTTGTTTTATTGAATCATTGCCGCCGTTTTTGGTCGCAGATCAAGATTCAGACTACAATAAAAACACAGAAAACAGTTAGCGGCCGATTGGCGATAAACTTGCCACAACCAGGCCGTTTGCGGTGTTTGTTTCTTGAGAGCGGTGTAAATGAGCGGACAAGCCAGAGCCTTAGTAAACTTGATGCCTGACGAAATCGCGACTGCAGCGCCTCCGCTCAGCTTCGATGAAGCTTTTACGCTTCATCACCGGGCCGTTTTTCGCACGGCCTGTTCGGTAGTTCGCGATGCGGCGCTGGCCGAGGACATTACGCAGGAAGTTTTTCTTCGGCTCTATCGTAATCTTGATTCAAAGCCAGGCGAGGAATTGTTGCGCGCCTGGCTTTTGCGTGTCACCTTGAACGTTGCGCGCAACACCATTCGCGGGCAGACGCGATCAATGACACGAGACAACGAATATCACAGGAATTCAGCGGGTGAAGGTTGGTTCGCGGCCGCCCCAGACGAGGATTACAGCCGCAACGTAGAAATAGAACAAACGCGACGCGCGTTGGATAAGCTCAAAGAGCCAATGCGCAGTTGCCTGCTGTTGAGACATCAGGGACTCTCCTATCGCGAAATCGCCGACACATTGTCGGTGAAAGAGACGAACGTTGGCAGTCTTGTCGCGCGTGGCCGTAAAGAGTTTGCCAGGGTGTATGGGAAAATCGGAGGTAAGTGATGAAAGAGTGTTTACAAGAAGAAGTTCTGCAAAGTTATTTGGATGGAGAACTTCACCAGCGGCGCATGGCCCAGGTGACCGCTCATCTGGCTTCATGCTTAACGTGCAGCGATCTTGCCCGGCAACTGGAGCAGGAAAACAGTGTCCTGGCGGCCGCACTTGCGCCTGAGTTTGAGTCAGCCGTGCCGAGTGAGCGTTTGCGCCAGCGTATCGATGCTGCCATAACATCAGCTCGCATTGATGCTGCTGCCGGCAACGCGGCTCCGGTGAATGTTCGCAATTGGCTTTCTTCGCTTTCCGATCTGTTTACGTTTAGACCGCAACGGGCGTTTGCATATGCAAGCTTGATGGTGATCATTGGCTTTGGTGTGATCATGGCAATGATGCGCTGGCAGATTTCGCCCACACTGCCACCAACGTCGGTAGCCGTGGCGCCGGCCCCACACGCGCCAAATCCGGCGCCAACGACAACGCCGTTATCGAACGGTTCGGTAACGTCACGCGGGATTGTCCCGAGCAGCGGCGCCTTGGCTAGTGTTCAGAACAATCGCCCGCCGCGAAGCAAGGCTATGATAGCGCCTGCCTCGTCGCGTCAGAATGAGAGTGCAGCGAACCACGTCAAACTTTTGCCGGGCGAGCGCAGTTATCTGCAAACGATTGCTCAATTGGATTCAACTATCAAGTCGGATAAAAGCCGGATGAAGCCGGAAGTGCAGGCTGAATACCAGCGGAATCTGGCTTTCGTCGATCGCACCCTGGCCGTAGCGCGAACCGCTGCCAAAAGTAATCCCAACGATCCCGACGCGACCGAATTCATGTTTTCCGCTTATCAAAGCAAAGTTGATTTGCTTAACACAGTTGCAGAAGCTCGCGTGTTCGACAAGTAGGATTGAAGTAAGCGTCGTAAGTAACAATATAAGTATCAATATTAGTAACAATGAAGTTCAAAGTAGTCATTATTAGTTTTCTTTTGCTGCTGCTGCCCGCCGGTTTTGCTTATGCCGATGGACATGGCGGCAAGTCCGGGACGCAGAAAATTGAACGGTCAATTGCGACCGCTCCTACGGTCGCAGTTTCGCTATGCGTTGATTCTGGCGACGTGACCGTGCGCGGCTGGGACAAGAATGAAGTGTTCGCACGCTCAAGCGAAGTGGAGCGCATCGAGCTCAAGAGAACTGACGGGAACCAAGTGGGTGGGGCGACGAAAGTTCAGGTGTGGTTGGCCGACAAGAACGAAGGGGAAGAAAAAAACGGCTGCCACGCTTTTGGCGATGTCGAACTAATGGTGCCACGCGGCGCATCGCTTTATCTGCAAACGGGCGACGGCACAATTGATGTTGGCGACGTCGCCTCGGTTTTTGCGCGCTCGGAAACGGGCGATATTTCAATTCAGAAGGCATCGCGATCCGTTGAGGCGGTGAGCTTTAGCGGCGAAATCTCCGTTGAGAATTCCACTGGTCGCATGTCGATGAAATCTGTTAGCGGCATGGTTAGGGCAGCGAACCTGCGGGCAAACGATCAGAACGATTGTTTTGCGGCTTCGACTATTAGCGGCGATATCCAGCTTGATGAGGTGGACCACCAACTGGTAAGCGTTAAGACAGCGAATGGCAAAATCGATGTTTCGGGGCCACTGGCCCATCAAGGGCAATACACATTCAATACGACCAGCGGCGACATAAATTTAAGTTTACCGGCTAACGCGTCGTTCCGATTGAACGCTCGCGTTGCCAGAGATCGTGAAGTTACCAGCGACTTTCCCCTGACGCTCACTATTGAAGATCCAGTGCCTGTTATCGCCCGCACACCGGCACCGCAACCTCCCCCCGAGCCTGCGCCTGAGCCTACCCCGGCGCCGAAAGAACCGGTGGTGGTCGTAGTCGATCCTCAGGTTAAAACGATCAAAGTAAAGCCAGTGATTGTCAAAAACCTCTACAGCCTGCGGCGCATCAACGCGGTGCATGGAAGCGGCGACGCGCTCATAACCATGGCGTCCTTCAGCGGCACAATCCACCTAAAGGATTCAGGAAACCAGGCTCAGTAGTCGCAAATCGAACTTGTTCCTCACCGCCGTTTGTCTTTTGTGCCTAAACGGCCAGAAACAAACCAGAAACGCTAAATTTTCTGCCACAAACATTTTGCTGATGGTGTTCTGGTACTAGAGCAGCGAAACACAATTGATTCCCTGACGGAACGAAAGAAAACATGTTGAATAAAGGACTCATAGCATCATTGACCATGGCGGCGGCGTTACTCAGTTCGGGCAACTGGCCCGCCGCATCAGGGCTGGCAGCGAAAGTAGACCAGTTAGCTCAGTTGCAAAACTTTCTCCCACAAACCAGCACTACGCCCGAATTGGAACCGCAGCGCGAAGAAGTGCGCGAAGAGTTTCACCAAACCTATCCGTTGGCTGCGAACGGTCGCGTCAGCCTGGAAAACATGAACGGCAATGTTCGTATAACTGTCGTCGAGGGCAACGAAGTCCAGGTCAACGCCGTGAAGCGCGCCTATAACCGCGAGCGTTTGGCGGAAGTGAAGATCGAAGTGAGTGCTACAGCCGACGCCATTCGTATCAGAACTGACTACCCCGAGCGCGAACAGAATTTCACCAGCGATGAACGAGGCCGCTACAATAATCCCGCAACTGTCGACTTTGCGATTGTTGTCCCGCGCCAGGCGCGGCTTGAATCTATCGATCTGATCAACGGGTCGCTGGACATCGATGGCGTGGAAGGCGATGTGAAGGCTTCCTCTGTAAATGGTCGCGTGGCCGCGCGCGGATTAAGAGGCGAAGCGAAGCTGAATACAGTGAATGGCACAGTTGAGGCGACGTTTACGCAACTCGATCCTGCGAAACTTCTTTCGCTTGGTTCGGTAAATGGAACTGTCGTGGTTGTGATTCCTTCAGACTCGAACGTAATCGTACGGGCCGAGACGATTCACGGAGCGATTCGCAATGACTTTGGACTTGACGTGAAGGATGGCGACTATGTGGGCCACTCATTGTATGGACAACTGGGTTCGGGCGGCTCGCGCATTAAACTCGGCAATGTCAACGGCGGTATCAACATCAAGCGCGCTGAAGATGGCCGGCCGCTGAGTCCGGCGCAGAGTCTGCTTTCCCAGCAAGATAAGGACAAAGACAAGGACAAGGAATACCCGGGTATTTCAGCTGATGAAGCAAGGGCAATTCATGACAGCGCTCGTGCTCTGGCTGAACAGGTGAGACGGGAAACGCTGGCACAGGTCAATGTAGAAAAAATTCAGCAACAGGTCACACCGGAAGTCCAGCGCGAAGTTGAGCGCGCGATGCGCGAAGCAGAACGCGAGATTCAGCAGGCGCAGCGCGAAGTTCAGCGCGAAACACGCCGGCAGGTACATGAGTCGGTGCGCACGGAAACTCGCAGCGAAGCTCGCGCCAATGCTCGCGCCCGCGGCTTGGGTTCCAGCGGCCGGTTTATCGAGAACGAATCGAAAAGTTTTTCCGTGCCCGCTAACGCGCGCGTAAACGTCTCCACCTATGATGGACCAATCACCATCCATGGTTGGGACAAGCCCGAGGTCATGTACACCGCCACCAGACATGCGGATGATGAGGCGGAATTGAAGGAAGTGCGCGTGGAGACTGAGCAGCAGGGGCCGGCAGTTTCCGTGATCGCCAAATCGAACGAGAATCGAGGCTGGGTCAGTCTCGACGTTTTTGTGCCCCGCAATGCCAACGTTCATGCTTCATCCGAAGATGGCCGGCTGGCTTTGCAGGGTGTCACTGGTGAGCTGACGCTGCGAACGGGCGACGGCAGCATCGAAGTAACTGACAGTCAGGGTCAATTGAAAGTCAGCAGCGGCGACGGCCACATTCGCATCGCAAACTTTGAAGGACAGGCTGATGCGCGCACCGCAGATGGCGCCATCATGCTTGACGGCAGGTTTAGCAACTTGTCGGCGCGCACCGGTGACGGATCAATTTCACTTGCAGTGGCGCCCGACTCGAATTTCACCATAGAAACAGATGCCGCGAGCATCACTAATCAGGGCTTAACTGTTACTGAGGACGTAGCGCCTTCAACCCGCACCAAACGTTGGAAGGTTGGCCGCGGCGGCAATGTTTTTGTTCTTAATGCCGGCGAAGGACGAATCGTGCTGCGACCACGATAGGCAAATAGTTTCATGAAAAGCTTTGTATCCCCAGCCGGCTCTTTCTGGAACGTTTTTTGGTTTGCCTCGTCTAACACTTACGAGTCGCATCGTCTTTCATCACTTTAGAAAAACGCGCAGTACGCTTCTTTACTACTCGAATCCTATTGGGGAGAGATTCATGAAGTCCAGTCTACTTACTGTTGCGACGATCATTTTTTGCCTGACTGCCGTCTATTCCCAAACCCAACCGCCCCAGTCAACAGCAACAGCGACGCCGTCCGGGTCGCCTGAAGTGAAGACAGTCGATTCCGGTATTGCGACAACCGTATCTACCAGCGCTTCCAACGTAAAACCTGCGGGTGGGAAACCAGTGCTACCGCCGGAAAAGGCTAACCCAGTCAAGCTGCCTCGCTTTGCCAAACCGCCGGTCATCGATGGGAAAATTGACGATGAAGTTTGGAAGAACGCAGTTGTCCTGAAAGATTTTTACCAGATCGAACCGGGCGACAACATTGCGCCGTCAAAGCCAACTGAAGTGATGCTTGGGTACGATGAGAGATTTCTCTATGTAGCTTTTCATTGTTACGACGAACCTGACAGGGTGCGCGCGAACATTCCCAAACGCGACGACATCTTTAACGATGATTATGTCGGCATCCTGTTCGATACTTTCAACGACCAACGCAAAGCCTACGAGTTTGATCTCAACCCGCTTGGCATACAGGCAGACGGCACGTGGAATACTGGAGGAAATGAAGACTTTAGCCTCGACGTTGTGTTCCAGTCGAAGGGAATGTTGACCAGCGACGGTTATACGATTGAAGTTGCGATACCGTTTAAATCGATTCGTTATGATGCCGGCAAAGGTGTGTTGTGGGGCGCGCATTTCTGGCGCCGCATCAAGCGCTTCAACAACGAGCTCGATATGTGGATGCCAATATCGCGCGACATTTCGAGCTGGCTGGCCCAGGAGGGTCATCTGACGGGATTTGAGGGCATCTCAACCGAACGCACATTGGAGCTTATTCCCAGTCTCACCATTTCTGAAACAGGAAAACGAAAAGCGCCCGTGACGCTCGCGCAAATTGCGAAGGGTGGCAGGTTCGTGAACGAACCGATAAAACTCGATCCGGGTTTGACTGGAAAATACAGTCTCACCTCAAAGGTCACGCTCGATTTCGCAATCAACCCTGACTTCGCACAGGTCGAATCAGATCAGTTAGTAGTTACCGCCAACCAGCGCTTTCCGATTTTCTTTGCAGAGAAGCGGCCCTTCTTTCTCGAAGGCATTGAGATTTTTCAAACTCAAATTTTCGCCGTGCACACGCGCTCGATTATTGATCCGGATTTTGCGGTAAAGCTGACGGGCAAAATTAACCGCAACACGTTTGGATTGTTGCTGGCGTCCGACAATGGTCCCGGGAACTTCAGTGAAGAAGAGCGGCCCACCGCCAATCCCAGGCTGCTGGACAAGAATGCAAGCGTGGGCATTCTTCGCTTGAAACACGACCTTGGTAAATCCGACTCGTTTGTTGGTTTTCTCGGCACCTATGATCGCTTTGTCGATCGCTATAACGAACTAGGCGGCTTTGACGGCCGCTTTCGAATTGATAAGCAAACCACTTTTGCGTGGCAGATGCTGGGAACGCATTCGCGTCACCAATTTTTCTTTCCTGAAGAAGGACAGAGGCTCGATCGAAAAGAGAACGGGTTCATCTACGCCGTTGATTACAATAAGGACGGTCGTCATTTTGGTTACGACCTCTCGGGCGTCGGGCGCACCCGTTACTATTCTTCCGACCTGGGCTTCAATCGACGTCCCAACAGCAATGTGTACAACGGATTTTTCCGCTATAACTCGGAACCGAAACCGAAGGCCCGTTTGATTTCCTGGCGCGTTTATGACGCGATGAACACAGCCTTCGATTGGCAAGGCCGTTCACAAAGTGACAACAACGAGACCCAAATCCAATTCAGCTTTCCGCGGCAGACTTATCTCGGAATAGGACTAGACAAGGGATACGAACGCGTTTTCGAAAGCGAGTTTGGACCAAAGCGCCAGCCGGGCACTAATTGCGTCGTCAATAACAATTGCACGTTTGCCGGCAATGACAATGAGCGGTCGAGCTCGAACCATGGCCTTTACGTATTCGGCGGGTCCACCGTAAACAAAAAGGTTAACTTCAACTTCTTTACCAGCCGTGGTTGGGGCAATCTTGACTTCGATTTCGGAGGGGGACCAAAATTCCCACGAGTTAGTCCAACCGCAATCGCCGCCGCAGATGCCGCCAACAATGGACTGTGCGGTGGCAGTAATCGTCCGCCGGTTTGCAATGCGCCACTCGATCCCGGCTCCGGCGACTTTTTCCACTTCGATGGCGGTGTAACTTATCAACCTACCGGCGCCTTGAATGCGACGCTCAATTTCACCAAGGAGCGCCTCAAGCGCTATGACACTGATAAGGTTGCTTTCGACGAGAACATTGTTTCGCTGCGTTCGACCTATCAGTTTTCTCGTTTCCTGTTCGCGCGCGGGCGCATCGACTATGCAACGCTCGAATCGAGTGTGAAAGCACAGTTCCTGCTGGGCTACACGCCGAACCCCGGCACCGCTCTTTACGTTGGCTATAACGATGATTTGAGTCGTAACGGTTTCAATCGTTTCTCGGGACTACTCGAGCCGGGATTTCGTCGCAACGGTCGCGTTTTCTTTATCAAGATGTCGTACCTCTTTAGAAAGAGTTTCTAGTTTTCATCCCGAGGCTCGGCAGCGTGGTGCGGCGCGGCCAAATTCCGCCGCAACGCCTCTCTTCAGTGGCGCCGGGACATCAGCGCCGCTGGGGATTGAACGTCACCAACGCAGGTCGCTGGTTCGAAGGCAATGAGGTCAGTACCACCTCGCGGTAGCGGGTGGGTCTTCTCCCAAACAGGATCGCTGGGCAAAACCACATCCTCTCGGAGTTAGAGCTGACCCATCGACAACCCACCCGCTACCGCGAGGTGGTACTGACCTCATTGCCTCGGAGTAACTCGCCACGCAATCGGCTTTCTTTCTCAGCAACATACTAACGGGACCCCACTACCGCATTTCGCTTCCTCCTTGTCCGCTCGTTAACGCATAGCGTATACTTCCATCAGTGTCGCAATGCTCGACACACGTGATTTAGTCAGTCCCGCCCCACGTGCGATCTCGTCCCAGATCGCAGCTCTTAACTCTCAATCGCCCAAAAGAAGGTTACTTTCTGCTGTGGCTGCCCACGATCCAGCGTTTCAACTTCTCTACGGAGCTCGCCCCTTGACCGCAAGTTCAGAATTCAGAGATGTCGTGCCTGACCCTCCGCTCCTCGCCGACGTGGTCGTGCAAGGCCGTTATCGCATTGTGCGCAAGCTCGGGCGCGGCGGCATGGGCGCAGTTTACGAAGCGGTCGATCAACGGTTGGGCATCACTGTCGCTTTGAAGGAAACGCTGTCGGCGGAACCTTCGATGCGCAAGCAGTTTGAGCACGAGGCGCGGCTGCTCGCGAGTTTGCAACATCCCGCTTTGCCGCGCGTAACCGATCACTTTGTTGAAGGCAACCGCGCCTTTCTGGTAATGCAATTCATTGCGGGTACCGACCTCGCCAGAATCATTGCGCAGCAACCTGGGCCCTTCCCGCGCGATCAAGTAATTGCCTGGGCCGACCAATTGCTCGATGCGCTGATCTATTTGCACTCGCACGACCGCCAGGTGATTCACCGCGACATCAAGCCGCACAATTTGAAACTTGCGGCCACCGGCCAGATTGCTCTGCTCGACTTTGGACTTGCAAGGGCCCACCCCGCCGACACCTCCGTTACAGCCTCGCACGCATTTTTCGGTTATACGCGACAGTACGCGCCACTCGAACAGATCGAGGACCGGCGCACCGATCCGCGCAGTGATATTTATGCGTTGGGCGCGACGCTTTATCACCTGTTGACAGGAACCAAACCACCGGACGCGTTGGAGCGCGCCTCGGCAGTTGTTAATTCCGAGCCGGATCCACTACAGCCGGCGAACAAAATCTATGTGGCGGTTGGCCCGCAGGTCGCGGCCATTTTGGGAAAAGCGATGGCGCTGCGTCCCGAGGAGCGCTATGCTAATGCCACGGATTTTCGTGAAGCGCTACGACGCGTCGGTCGCATCAACAGTGCTCCGATCAAAGCGCCGCTGAACGAGCCGGCAACGGGCGATTCACAAGTCGAAGAGACGATAGTTCGTCGCCCGGACCACAGTGCTCCGCACCTGGCAATGGTTGAATCGCGGCGCCGATTTGGTCCAGGCGCAATCGCCGCCCTGTTGCTGATTGCTTCCGCGGTGGCGTTTGCCATGTTCTATAACTCGCAAGAACGGTCGCCAACTACTTCAGGCACGAATGCTCCTGTTGCGAAGGGCCGAGACACTAATGAGCCCACGCCCCGGAAAGCAGAGCGTGCGGCAGTAGTAAACGGCGTCGTGACCAATTCGAAGAAGGAAGCGAGCGATCGCGAACACGCCAGCGAGTTTGTTAACGAAAAGAAAAGGGAAGCGAGCGATCGCGAGCGTGCTAACGAGAAGAAAAGAGAAGCAGTGGCTACGAATTCCGGGCAGGCAGCAACGAAATCGCAGAAGGCAGTAAATACTCAGCAATCCAAGCCACGCCGACCAGTTGGTGCGCCGGCGTTGCGCCTGCCAAATCCTGAATTGGGAAATAATTTATCAGCGCCGGCGACTGAGTCGCGCACCCGCGCGTTTGGTTCATCCACTTCAGCGCCGCAATTCTTTCGCGCTGCCGACGGCACCCTGACTGTAAAGTTTTCCGACGGCTCAACCAGAGTAGTAAAGCCCGGTGAGAGAACGGCGCGACCTGACTAGATCATAAATGTCCGGCGGCTCCTAATTGACAGCTACGCTATTCGCCTCATAAAACTGCGCTCATATTTCAGAAAGCAGTTCGTCTTCTTTTGATAGTTCGTAGCTGCCCGGCACTCAGCATCATCAGCGGCCTTTTGACGGAACTCTTCATATGCAGTCGCGCTGGGAAAACTAACCAAAGCGATGGCCACATTGCCGGGGCCCGGTCCGCCAATGTCAGGGAAACTAAACTCGGTAGCAAACGGCACCTCAGTTGGAACGAAGTAACCGTGATGAGTACCACCAAACTTCTCCACCAGAGAAATCCACAAGCGGGCGTAGTGTTCAAACTCTGCCAATTTCTCGGGATCAATGACGTAGCTCAAGTAACAAGTAATCAAAGCCAACTCCTAATTGAGAACTTGTGTTCACGACTATGGCCTGCGCCTGACAGTTCGGGCCGGACGGTCGCGTGAGTCGCGACAACCCTGAAAAAAAACTTAATGAAAGGTATTCAATCGTACCAACGCAACGGCGTGTCAGATAGTGGGTTTAGGATTTATACGTCCAGGCCTTTGCACTTGCGACACTGTGATTATCGTAGCCCCCTGCGACCAGGACCCTGCCATCTGTCAGCATGGTCGCCGTCGAATAAAATTTCGCCGCATCCATCCGACCGGTGGCTACGCTAAAGGTTCTCGACGCCGGATCATAGATTTCTACCTGCTCACCACCGCCGGCAATCAGGACTTTGCCACTTTTCAGCAAGGCAACTGCGGCAGGCAATTTGAAACGGGCCATATTCATGTGGGCGATATTTGAAAAAGCACCATTTGCAGGACTATAGATTTCCGCATTGGCATATTGCCCTTGCCAATCACGGCCGTCAGACCCGCCAACAACAAGTACATTCCCATCAGCCAACAACAGCGCCGCCTGTTTGTAACGCGGGACCGTCATACTGCCAGTGACGGTAAAGGTTCCGCTGGTCGCATTGTATAGTTCGGCCGTAGCGAGGGGATGTTGATATGCACCGCCACCGGCAACTAACACTCTGCCATCAGACAGCAGAACGGCGGTGTGCATGGTGCGCCCTGCGTTCATGTTGCCAGTTTGCGTGAATTGTCCGGTCGCAGGATCATAAATCTCAGCGCTCAGAAGCGCGCCACTGTTTTCGCCGCCGGCAACCAACACGTCGCCACTTGCCAGCAGTGTGGCAGTAAAGTCGCCGCGCGCTACCGACATGCTACCGGTGGGAGTAAACACGCCTGCACCTGGATCGTAAAGTTCGGCAGTCGCAAGCAGGCCTTGACTGCTCCAACCGCCGGCAATAAGCACTTTGCCGTTGCGCAACGGCGTCGCGCTATGTCCGACGCGTTGAGTGTTCATACTTTGATTGGCAGCAGTGAATCTTCCGGTCGTCGGATCGTAAAGCTCGGCGCTCCGGAAAAGGACACCGTTACGTTCCATGCCACCCGCAATCAGAACTTGTCCATTGGGTAACA
>WNFS01001882.1_pt1 | contig 15783 bp, 16 predicted proteins | sample 5400141 | NCBI WGS metagenome assembly WNFS01 (sample SAMN13153358, study PRJNA577476) | soil metagenome | isolation source: 60 cm saprolite under Madrone tree | place: USA:California | collected 2016-06-14
GTCAGGGCAAGGGACATGTACCGATCGAGCGTCGTCGCCGAGTACTGGTCCTTTGCCAGCGAATACAGCAGGTGATTCGTGAACGAATGGAGCATGGCCGCCGCCTCGTTGGGGGCGGTCGCGCGGATTGGCCGGTTCATGGTGGGAGAGTGTACTACCGAATGGCGACCAGGTAACCGACCATCCCCTGCAAGCCGCTGGTGCTGCTCTCGAGCTGGGCGACGCGCTTGGAGGTCCAGTCGAGCTGCACCTGCGCCAGCGCCCGGCCTGGACCCACGGAGTAGTTCACGCCGGCCGCGATCGCGAGGCGGGCGGAGAGACCGGAGTCCTCGAATCGGCCGAGGCTCAGGGGCAGGGTGATGCGGACGTTCTGGTCTTGCAGGCCGAAGGCGACCGAGCCATGCACCGCGAGACGCCGCATCACCTCGTAGCTCCCGCGCGCGCCGATCTGGGCGAGCCACGCCTGCGCCTTCGCCCTCTCGGTGAGCGCGGTCACCCCCGTGTACTGCGAGACCTCGGCTTGAGAGGTCCAGCCCAGGTCGAGCAGCGCTTCGAGGTGGTACGATTCGATCCGCATCGCGACCTCGGCGAGCACCGAGCCGGCGGTCGCTCCGACGAAGGACCCGCCCAGGCCGCCCAGCAGACCGGCGGAAACGCTCCAGGGCCCCGAACCCCGGGCCTGCCGCGCGCCGGCCGGAGCCGCGTGGAGCGGAACCTCCAGCGTGGCCAGTTGGCCGTTCGCCTTCGCCTCCAGGTGCGCGGTCCCCGCCCGACCCGGGGGTGGCTCGTACTCCGCCAGGTAGACGCCGGGACCGATGCGCTTGCGCACGCTGGTCTCCCCGTCGGCCGCCGCCAGCGCCACCTTGGCCTCGTCATCCGGGGTGCCATCCGGCTTGACCACGAAGATCTCCACCTCGATCGGGGCCGTTTCCGAGCGCGCGGCCAGCCGCACGCGCGAGAAGGGCGGGGGCGCCAGATCGAGAGGCTTCTCGGTGGTGTTGCCCAGCTTGTCGGTGATTTTCAGGACGGCGGTCCGCACCCCCGGAGGCACCAGCATCGGGAGACGCACGGTCCCGTCGTCCAGCGTGGAGCCCTGGCCCAGCACTCGTCCCCCGGCGACCGCTTCCACCTTCGATCCCGGCCGGGTCTCGATCACCATCGTGTCGGAGCCCGTGAGGGGAATGGAGAGCCAGCGCAGCTCGCGGTCGTTGCCGTCGTCGATCTGGGCGAGCACCAGCGCGACCGAGGGGGCTCGCAGCGGCGGCGCGTTGAACCGGGCGCGCACCACGCTCCCCTGGCGCTGGGCGCCGGTGATGGTCCCCACGCTGGTGGAGAAAGCCACCTTGGCGCCCGAGGGAGCTTCGACTTCGAGGTCTGCGCCTGAATCCTTGCCGAGGGTGAGCTGGGGGGGCTGGGCGGAGAGGGACGCCGCGATCAAGAGCGCTACTGCCGCCATTGCCAGAGCCTTTTCTTGACCTTGACGTCGGGGAGCGAATCATCGCGGAGCACCACGCCTTCGACCTGCTTGCGCCGGCCGAGCGCGTCCACCGTGACCACCGCGATCTTCTGCTTGCCCTTCTTGAGCGGCACTTCGGTGCGGAAGGTCCCGCCCGCCTCGACGGCGACCTGCTGGCCCTGCACGAAGACGCGGCTGCCAGGCTCGACCCGCCCTTCGATCGGGACGGTAGCCTTGTTGGTTTCCCTCTGGTCCGGCCACTGCACGCTCAGCAGCACCCGCCGCAGCGCCGCGACCGGCTTGCTGGGCGTGGGCTCCGCTCGGGTGAGGCGCGTCACCTCGCCCTCGTTCAGCGCGACGGACTTGCCGCCGCCCGACACGTTCACGACGCCGGTGACGGAGGCCACCGCCACCACTCCACGCCCGTCGGCGGTGACGAAGAAATGGCCGCCGGCGCTATGCGCCGCGGCGTCGCTGTTCTCCATCTCGACGTCGAGCCTGCCGACCTGGTCGACCTGGGACTCGATGCTGCCGCGCACGCGCGCGCGCAGGCCCTGCTTCGTCACCTGCTTCAGCTCGAGGCGGCTGCCTTCGAGGAGGCGCATGCGAACCCCGTCCACCGCGACGTCCGCCTCGCCGACCTCGGTGCGCAGCGCGTCCCGGACGGAGAGCCGATCGCCGACCTTCGCCTCGGAGACCGAGCCATCGGCGGCGCGCAAGACCTGGACCTTGCCGTTCTTGGCCGTGACCACCGCTTCGGACCCATCCGACGAAGTGCCGGTGGCGCCGGCGGTCGCGGCCGAGATGGACGTGCTCCGGCCGTCCCGTTTACAAGCCGGGAAGGCCAGGAACAGGGCCACGAGCGCGGCCGCGCGGATCATCCGGCGACTGTACGAATTGCGACCCGCTGGAAGCAATATTTCCCATGAGGGTCAGGTGGGCTCTTCCCCTACAGCAGCGGCAGCTGCCGACCGCGCCCGGGGCGGCGGAACGTATCCTCGCGCACCTCGGCCTGAAACCCTTCATTCATCCCTAGCCGCTTCACGGTCGCCTCGAACAGCGCGCGGGAAGCGTCGGCGTATTGCCCATCGCCGCGGCCCCGGATTCCGAAGCGCGAATCGTAGAGCTTGCCGCCGCGGGCCTCGCGGACGCGATTGAGCACGCGGTCCGCCCGCAGCGGCAACGTCTCGCGCAGGCGCTGCTCGAAGACCTGCTTCACCGAGCCCGGCAATCTCAAGAACACGAACCCTGCGCGCCGCGCTCCGGCCGCGTGCGCCGCCTCCAGGATGCGCGGGATGTCCGCATCGGAGAGCCCGGGGATCACCGGCGCGACGTTCACGCCCACGCTCAGTCCGGCGGAGGCCAGCCGCTCGATGGTCTTCATCCGCCGCTGCGGAGTCGCGACGTAGGGCTCGAGGGCATGCGCATGCTCGCGGTTCCAGAGCGGCACGCTCACGCTGACGGACACGCGCGCGGTCCGCTGGATCTCCTGGAGCAGGTCGAGGTCGCGCTCGATCAGCGGCGACTTGGTGATGATTCCCACCGGGTTGCGGTACTCGGCGCAGACCTCGAGACATCCGCGCGTCAGCCGGTAGCTCGCCTCCAGCGGCTGGTAGCAGTCGGTCACCCCCGAGAAGACCACCAGCTCGCCCTTCCACGAACGGCGCTCGAACGCCTCGCGGAGGAGCCTGGGCGCCTCGGGCTTCACGGTGATCTTGCGATCGAAGTCGGTGCCGGCGCCGAAGCCCAGGTACTCATGCGTCGGCCGGGCGTAGCAGTTGTGACTGACGACCCCGTTTGCAATGAAGTCGCCCGTTCCGGTCGTGATGTCGTACATCGGGAGCTCGATTCCGAGAGGCTCTACGCTCATCACGCGCAGCCTGGCGGGGTTCTTCAGCGCACGTCCCTCGATGTCCCGTTTCCTCGCGATGCCCGGCGCCGCGAGATGAAAGAAGCGCAGGTGCTCGGCGAGCCCACCGCGCACGCGCACGTTGCTGCACGGGTGGTCGCAGGTGCCGGGCTCCAGGACCGCATCGAATCCGGGTGACTGGGTGAATGCTCCGGTGCCCAGCAAGGAATTCCCCGCGGTCAAGTGCGGGCGCCGGCCGGCTCCACAAGTCCGTCCGGTGACGTATTTCCAACCGCGCCGGGTGAGGAACCGATGATCGGCGCTGGCGACCAGCATGGTGCCGTCTTCCAGGGTGACGCGGAACGCCTGCTTCAGCGTGTTCCAATGTGCAAGGACAGGCGTGCGCGCGTACCGCCTGTACCTGCCACGCAGGACGGTCCCGTAGACCACGTCGCCAGCGCGGATGTCGGCCAGCGAGCGAGTCGTTCCGTCCCCCATCAGGATCGGCGTTTCTCCGGCCATGCAGTAGGCACAAGCGTGGAAGCATCCCCGGTACGGGTTGACGCTCCAGCTGAAGCCCACGTCGGGACTGTCGTTGTGCGAGAGGATCTCGCGGGTGTGGTCCTGGTAGACTTCCAGCTCGGCGGGCGGGATCTCCTCGAGGTATTCCACCTCGGTGGAGAGCCAGGGGTTGGGCGGGTTCGAGAGCGGCCGGGGGACCATCCGCGAAGCATGGACCTGAACTTGCGTTCAGGCAAGCGGGGTTGCCACGATGCCCGCCATCTGCCAAAACGCGCCGGCACAAGGAGGAGCGATCATGCAGAGCCGCGCAACGACGCAGTGGGAAGGCGATCTGATGTCGGGCAAGGGCAAGACCAGCGCCGGCAGCGGGACCTTCCGCGACCTGAACCTGAGCTGGAAGGCGCGCACCGAAGGGGCCGCCAGCAACACCACTCCTGAAGAGCTGCTCGCGTCGGCGCACGCGAGCTGCTTCAGCATGGCGCTCTCGCACGCGCTGGCGCAGGGGGGACATGCCCCCAAGCGTCTGGACACCACTTGCACGGTCGAGTTCGGGCCCAAGCAAGGCGGAGGATTCGAGGTGAAGTCCTCCTCTCTCGAGGTGCGTGGGCAGGTGCCGGGGATCGATCAAGCCGCGTTCCAGAAGGCGGCCGAGGGTGCGAAGACCGGATGCCCGATCTCCTCCGCCCTCAAGATCCAGATGAGCGTGAAGGCGACGCTCCAGTAACCGGGCTCAGTGCCTCTTCGATGAGCCGATCGGGGGGCCGACGCGATCCCACGCGTCCTTGGCCGCGTGCTGCGCGTCGGTCCACTCGAGCTTCGAATCGCCGCGTGCCTGCGGCCAGCCCGCCGCGAGGTTGGGCTCGATCTCCGCCCAGTCGGCGTCGGCGTGCATCATCCGCGCCTGCCAGCCGTACTCGTAGGCCGGCCGATACGTCTCGTACGACACGCCCGATCTCGCATAGGGACGATTGGAGTAATTCTCGCGCCACCACTCGTCCTCGACGGTGGGATTCACCGCCTCCGCGGCCGCCTTGCCGCCCAGTCCTCCTGCGACGGCGCCGACCGCTGCCCCGACCATGGCGCCGAGCGGCCCACCGACCGCCCCACCGAGCGCTGCACCAGCGACGCCGGCCCCGGCTGCGCCCGCTCCAACCCCGACCGGGTGCGCGCCGGGCGTGTGCGTGATCGGATCGCGGTGCTCGGGAGCCGCCTGCCCGCCCTTCTTGCGCTTTGCCATCGATAGCCTCCTTGTCCGTGTAGGTTGGACCCGGGACAACGCTGCCGGAAGCGACAGGCGGACATCCCCCGGCACGCAGGGTTGCCGGGAAGGCAAGGAGTGCAAACCGTCGGGCGCATGGCCCTTCGTGCGCTCATGGTCCTGGTGGTTCTCTTGGCGTGCAGGAGGGCGCCCGAAGCGCTGGTCGTCCCCCCTCCTCAGCTCGTCACCGACGGGGGGCCTGACTCTGATGCGGGCCCGCAGGACGCCGGGCCCGTCGACGCCGGGCCCGTGGACGCTGGACCGGATCCGCACCGGATGGGCGGCCTCGGTTTCGGTCCCTTCCCGCAGGATCCGGTGATCGTCTACGGGTCGGCGCAGGGGCTGCTCGAAGCGCCGATCTCCGCATCCGTCGACGAGGGCGAGAACCTCTGGGTGGTCACCGAGGCGGCCCTGTATCTGCTGCAGCCCGGCGCGAGGGTCTTCCGCCGGTATACGGCACACGATGGTCTGCATTACGGACCCGGTTTTACCGAGCCGCCCGACATCACGCTGGTCGAGGGCGGGACGAAGGGCGAGTGCTTTGTCGGGTATGCCGCGCGGGACACGAACGAGGCCATGTTCAAGGACGCGCACAGGTCCACGGACCCCTGGGCGCACATGGGCAAGATGGACCAGGTGCTGTTGCAGTCCGACGGGTCGCTGAAGGTCAACCGCTACGACCTGCGGAATACGAACGACGGCACCTACTATGAGACGCGGACCATCACGAGCATGGTCTACGACCACTTCCAGCACCCGGGAAACCTCTACGTCGGGTCGAACCACGGCATCACCCGCATCATCCCGGCAAAGTACTACCCGCCGCCGCAGCCGCTCCCGAACGACACGCATGACGAGCGGCACTGGTACGCCGACCACGTGCACCCCTGGGTCTGCATCGGCGGGCCGTGTACCCCCGACCTGGTCCCGACCTTCGGCGACTGGTTCGGGCTCACGTTGGCGGCCGACGGGCGCCTCTGGATGGGCGGCCTGACCACGGCGGGAGCGATCAACTACCGGGAGAAGCTCGAGGACTGGATCCTGAGCTTCGGATCGTTCAATCCCTTCTCGCCCGCCTTCGAGTGGCCGCCGGTGTTCGTGCCGCCGGCAATGGGCGACCCGGTCAACATCCGCGGCGTCGCGGTCACGCCCAACGGCGTGGTGTGGTTCGTGTCGGGGGAAGTGGAGAGCTGGCGCGGCCGCACGTACGGAATCGCTGCCTACGACGAGTCTTGTCCGAAGAGGCAGCCCGCCTGCAACATGCTGACCTACTTCGATCCCACGGCGCTCGGCGCCACCGAGTACAACATCCTCGAGGTGCAGGCGCTCGCCGACGGTCGGCTCGTCTTCGGATTCCCCAGCTCGGGCCTGCTGGTCTGGGAACCTGGCGAACCGAAGGGCCGCCGCCTCACCCAGCGCGACGGCCTTCCCGGCGAGAGGATCGGGCGCATCTCCCAGGATCACATGCACGACCCACCGCTCTTGCTGGTTCCGACCGACGGGGGCCTGGTCATTTTCCGAAACGTCCCCTGACGCCCGCGCTCATCGCTGGTAACCTGCGCGCCCATTTCTTCCACGGAGGCGCGGCACCGCGGTGATCGGTGATGATTCGAGACGCGAGGGGCCCGGGGACATGCGGCGGGCCGTGCTCGCAGTCGCGGGGGCGGCCATCCTCTGGTCGACCGGCGGGCTGTTCATCAAGCTCGCGCCCATGCCGGCGCTGGCGGTCGCCGGCGGCCGTTCGCTGATCGCTGCCCTCTTCTACCTGGCGCTGTTGCGCCCGAACCTGCGCGCCGCCCGCTGGACCACCGCTTTGGCGTGCGCGGCCTGCATCGTCACGTTCGTGGCGGCGACGAAGCTGACCACCGCGGCCAACGCCATCTTCCTGCAGTACACCGGCCCCGCTTACGTCCTGCTCCTCTCGCCCTTCCTGCTCGACGAGCCCTTCCGGCCCATCGACGCGGTCTGCGTCGCGCTCTCGCTGGCCGGCATGTCGCTGTTCTTCGTCGGCAAGGTGGAGGCGGGACAGACGGTAGGGAACCTCCTGGCCATCGCCTCGGGCGTGTTCTTCGCGCTGGCGATCGTCCTCCTGCGCCGGGAGGCGAAGAGCGGCAACGGCGATGCGTTGCCCTCGACGGCGCTGGGGAACCTGATCGCGGCCGCGCTGACCTTGCCCTGGGCGCTGAAGGCCGCGCCGGAAATGCTCACCGCGCGCGGCGCGGGAGTGCTCCTCTATCTCGGCATCGTGCAGCTCGGGCTCGGCTACTTCCTGTTCGTGCGTGGCGTCCGGCGCGTTCCCGCGGCGGAAGCATCGCTGATCTCGATGCTGGAGCCGGTGCTCAACCCGCTCTGGGTGCTGATCGGATTCGGGGAGCGGCCCGGCCGGTGGGCACTCGCCGGCGGGGCGATCGTGATTGCGGCAGTCGTAATGCGGACGCTGGCGCCGCAACCTCAGCGGGCGTCGACCACCAGCGTATAGAAGGTCCCGGCGGCGTCGTCGTACCACCAGTCCAGCGGCCTGCCGGAAGTTGGCGGAGGAGCCGCCTGCGCAGGCGCGCCCGCCGCTGCGCGAAGCCCTGCCTTGCCGACCGCGAAGTAGTAGGTGATCGGGCCGAGCTCCATCTTCCACGCGCTCCGCGAGACCCACTGCGGCCGCGCCTGCCGCGCGCGCGCCACCTTGTCCTGCGCGATCTCCTCGGCGGACTTTCCCGACCAGGCTTTCTGCAGCTCGTCGATGCGTGACTGCACCGCGGCGGGCGACTGCGGCTCCCAGGCGAGAGCAGGCAAGGAGAGCGCCAACGTCGCTAGAATTGCGGGCATCCAAACGGGCATGCGCCGATCATATCAGCAGCTCAGCGAAGCACGTTGCGCCAGACGACCTTCGTGCACCCGCGCGCGCCAGTGCCGCCGATGGCCGAGCCGTCCAGGCCCACGGAGACGTTGCTCACGCCGGGGAAGGTGACCGAGCCGCAAGAGGTTCCCTGCGGGGAAACGATCCCAATCACGTTTCCACCCTGCGGGAACAAGGCATACGCCTTGCCTCCGCGCACGGGCGCGAAGTCGGCCACATTGCCGAGCCACGGTGGAGCAGATCGCAATACCGACTCGCCGGGCTCGATCAAACCCGCCCAACGTCCGTCGATCTGCACCGCTACGCCTCCGCCGAGCAACGGGCGGGCGATGACGTCGCTCCCGCTACCGACGGCGAACGATTGCCCCGCGGTGCCCTTCGCCAGATCCACCCAGAGCCCGCTGATCGTCGTTCCCGATCCGGTGAGCGCGAGCACCGCGCCGCTCGCATCCTCGGCCGCAGCGCGTGGCGTGAATGCCCCGGCCACTATCGCGGACGCGACTTCGATCGCCCCCGCGTCGTGCTTGCGGACGGTGAGGGCAATGGAGCCGGAGGACAGCGAGACCACACCAGAACCAAAGGCTCGCCCAAGCACGACGGCGCCGGCCGTACCGACGGGCTCGGTATGCAGAGGGGTCCCACCGCTGTCCCACAGCGCCAGGTTGACCGGCGTGCCGTAGAGAAGTCCGATGAATCCTTTCGGTTGCGCGATGATCTCTGGCGCTTGGAACGAACCCCCGTGCTGCCCGTAGGGCGGAGAGAATTCGAACCACCGCTTGAGAGACTGGGACGCAGGCTGCGAATCGCCGGCGAAGACGCCTTCACCATCGCCGACTGCGGTGGTGCAGATCTCCCCCGGGTTTCCGGCGATGTCGAACGTCACGGCCGCACCGGGCGGCGCTGGCAGCAGGTCCGAGCAATCCGCCGTTGGTCCAGCGTCGGGTGGACCCCCGTCGGGAGTCGTGACCGCAGCGCTGCCAGAAGGCGACCCGCCGCCGCAGGCGACCGAAACCGAACAGAACACGCCCGTCCACCACCATCCTGCCCAGCGCATGCCTGTCCCCTCCGTCGCCGGAAGGGTGCGCATCGCGGGTTGGTGGTGCTAGACGGCGGCCATCAAGGAAACGTCCTCGCGTTCACTGAGTGGCAGATCGAGGAATGCGGCCAGCACGTGGGCCGCCTGCTGCCGGCGCTGCTCCTCGAAGTGGAGGCGCCCCCGCCAGCGCAGCTCCGCGCAGATGGCGTCGACGATCTGGCTCGGCGTCGGCTCCGCCGGCAGCCGCAGCCGGACCACGTGCCGCAGCTCTTCCTGGTCGTCCTCGCAGAAGGCGGCGCAGAGCACCGCGTAGATGGCGTTGTCGATTTCGTTCTCGGTGAGGAGGCGTGTCTGGGTCATGTCCCTGGTGTCCATTCCGCGGCTCGTTGCGAACCGCAGGCCAGGGCAGTCTGCTGCGAAACGGCGCGGTGCGCGCCTTTTTGGCGCGCCAACTCTGTAGAACGTAGAAATTCAGGAGCGTTAGGCGATCGCGAGCGGCTGGACCGGGCGCACCGCCGTAAAGCGGTTCTTGCCCGAGCGTTTCGCTCCATAGAGCGCGCCGTCGGCGGAGTGCACCAGGTCCTCGGGCGTCTCGATGTCGTCTGCAGGGTAGTACGCGAGTCCCAGGCTGGCGGTGATCCTGAACGACCTTCCCGTCTCGTCCTGCAGGATCACTTCGGAGATGTTGCGCAACAGGCGCTCGCAAACGCGCATGGCGCCTTCGGCGGGCGTCTGGGGAAGGATGACGGCGAACTCGTCCCCGCCGTACCGCGCCGCGATGTCGGAGACCCGCACGCTCTTGGAGATCGCGCTCCCCACCGCGCGCAGCACCTTGTCGCCCAGCACGTGGCCGAACTGATCGTTGATGGGCTTGAAGGCGTCGAGGTCGATCATGGCCAAGGCCAGCGGCTCGCCGTGCCGATCCGAGCGCTGCATCTCCTGGAGCATGCGGTCCATCAGGTAGCGCCGGTTGTGCAGGCCGGTGAGCGGATCGCTCACCACCATCTGCTCCAAGGTGGTGTGCAGCTTGCGGATGCGATCGTGCGCCTGCTTCGTGCGCAGGAGCGCCTTGGCCCGCGCCAGGAATTCCGCCGGATCGCAGGGACGGGGGATGTAGTCGTCGGCGCCCAACTGCAGCCCGCGCACGCGTTCCGCGGTCTCGCCGCGGTGCGAGGCCACCAGCACCGGCACGAAGTCGAGCTCACCTGACTTGAACCGGGGCAGGAGATCGAGACCGTCCATGTCCGGCAATGTGCGTCCGAGCACCACCAGATCCGGCCGATCGGTGGCGAGAAAATCCAGCGCCTCCGCGCCGCTGCACGCCTCGACGACGGACATGCCCGCCTCGGTAAAGAGCGCGCGCTGAAAGGCGCGCTCAGCCTGCTCGGCCTGCACTACGAGGACGCGAGTCGGTTCCGACATGAGAGCCCCCCGGCAAGCGGACGACTCCAGTTGTAGCAGAGGCGGGGTGGCGCCAGGTATCCCACCTCCAGCGATGTCTCACCTGGGCGCACCCTCGCAGGAGCTATCCCACCACGATCTTTCGCACGCCGCGGGCGGTCAGCAGCCCGGGCACGCGCTTGCGCTGGTCGCCTTGCAGCACGAGGGTTCGGTTCTCGACCGCGCCACCGCAGCCCAGCGCGTCCTTGAGGTCCCGGAGCCAGGCATCGAGCTGCCGGGCGGGAAGATCCAGCTGCTCGATCACGGTGACCTCCTTGCCGCCGCGTCCCTTGCGTTCCATCCGCACCACGGCGCGTGCCGGTCCCTTCGGCGGCGCAGGCGCGCGAGGCGCCGGTCCGGGCGGCAGGTCGGCCAGCTTCTCGCGCAGCGCGCCGAACGGATTGTGGAACGGCTTCTTCTCGTCGTCGCTCATGGCCGCGCCCTCACGGACTTTCGCTCCCAGACGGCGCCGAAGAACCCGTCGGTGCCGTCCAGGTGGGGAAGCGTCCGGAAAGTCGTGGCGCGGCCGAAGTCCGGATGTGCGTGCTCGAAAGCGTCGGCCACTTCATCGTTCTCGGCGCGGTTGACCGTGCAGGTCGCGTAGACCAGGCGTTTGCGGGCGAGCGGGGCGGCCAGCTCCAGCAGCTGGCGTTGCAGGCGCGGAAGCGACGCGAGCGTGTCCGGGTCGATGCGCCAGCGCGCATCGGGGCCGCGGCGCAAGATGCCGAGCTCGGAGCAGGGCGCATCCACCAGGACGCGGTCGGCCGCGCGAGGGCGATCGAGGATCTCGATGTGGCTCGCGGCGCGAGCACGGGCAGCACGCGCGCGCAGCCGCTCGAGCCGCTCCCGGTCGACGTCGTACGCCAGCACCCGCGCTCCCTGCGCTGCGAGCAATAGGGACTTTCCGCCCGCCCCTGCACAGAGGTCGAGGACGGTCTCGCCGGGTTGCGCCCCGACGAGCAGGCCCAGGAGCTGGCTGCCTTCGTCCTGCGGCTCGAACAGCCCTTCGCGCCAGGCCTGCGTGCCGAACAGATTGGGTCGGGGAGTCGTGACCCGCAGGGCGTCGGGGGCCCGGGAGGTCATCGCGGTGGCGATTCCTTCATCTGCGAGCCGCAAGGCAAGCGCGTCGCGCGTGCAGAGGAGGCGGTTCGCGCGCAGGCAGACCGGACCAGGGACCGCGACGGCGGCGCAGAAATCAGCCGCGCCGTCGCCCAGCTCCGCGAGAAGGTGCGCCTCCAGCCAGTCCGGCAACGACCAGCGGTCAGCCAGGCGCAGCGGTGGCGCCTGCTTCGGCGGGGCCGTGGCGAGGCCGGTCAGCGAGACAGCGCGGTGTTCAGGGACGCTGGCGAGGTCGCGCAGGAGCGAAGCGAGCAGCGTCGCTGGATCCGGGGCACTGGCCGTTCCCGTCTCCCACGCGAGCCGGCGCCGCCAGACCGCAACGCCGAAGATGGCCTCCACCGCCGCCCTGCGCTGGTCCGGCGTCAGGTCGCGGTTGGCCCGCAGCGCGCGGTCGACTTCCCGCTCGGCCGGAGAGCCCTCCAGCGCCCTCGCGATCGCGGGCAGCGCGACGTCCGCGCGCAGCGCATCCCACGGCACTTCCTGGAGCCGCTCCACCGCGCCAGTATGTCGCATGCGCGACAGCCTGGCTGCCCGTTCCTGCATGGCCGGGGCGCAATCCCCACCTTGCGGCGATGGACGACCCTCGCCAATTGCTCGAGGAGGGCAAGTTCGAAGAGCTGGCCCACGACGACCATCCGCTCTGGCGGGGCCTGGCGCTCCTGGAGCTGAAGCGCTGGGCCGACGCCGCCCGTACGTTCGAGGAGGCGCCGGAAGCAGGGCAGAGCGGGACCATGCTCGAGCTCGGCGGGGCGGCGCGGTGGCTGGCGGGCGAGCGGGAGGCCGGGGTCGAGCGCTGGATCTCCGCGCTCGAGGCCGGGTATGAGGGCCCGGCCAGCCGGCTCAAGCCGCCGGCGCTGCTGATCTACGCGGGAACGAGGCTAGGTGACGAAAGGTATGTGCTGCGCGGCACCCGGCTGCTCACCAAGAGCTGGAAGCCGAAGATCCAGCGCATCTGGCCAGGGCCGGTCGCCGGGTTCCTGCTGGGCCACATCGATCCGAAGACGTTTCTCGAGGAGGGATACTCGGACCCGGAGCTCGAGGCGCGACGTCTGACCTCCGCTCACTTCTGGGCCGCGCTGAGGGATCCGCAGAAGGCCCGCGAGCATTACCAGGCGGCGGTGGCGAACGAGGGCGGGGGATTGCTGGAAGTGGAGCACCACCTCGCGCACGGCGAATTGGCGCGCTGAGATTCTCGCCCGACGCTGCCCGGCAGGTTATAGTGAATTTGAAGTCGCTCCGGACCGCTCCAGGCACGACGAAGCGCCTTGCCGCACGGATGCATCTGCGCACGCAAGTTGCACCGCTAGCTGCACTCGTCGAAGGACAGGAGGCGTCCATGAGCTTGCGAAATGCCGGAACCGATCAGTACCGGTGGTGGCTGCTCGACGGCGACCTGGATCTCGTCTCCGACGGCAGCATCGAAGGGAATTCGTTGCCGGCTGTCCTCGCCAACGTGAGCCGCGCCATCGAGCGGCTGGGCGACGACGGCATGAAGCCGTCGAACCATCCCTACCGGTTGATCGTCTACAAGGGCATCGCCGTGGTCGCCGTGCGGCCCGCCACCATCGGGATCTGCTAAGCCCGATTCTACGCCGTCGTCGGGCGTCCCATGGTCCGCAGCCAGCGGACGTTCGCCGCCAGGGCGCCGAGCAGCGTCGGCTCCGCGCGGTAGACGACGTCGTGGTCGGCGCAGGTCTGCTCGACGATCCGGGACAGCGCCGGATAGTGCACGTGGCAGACGCGCGGGAACAGGTGGTGCTCGACCTGGAAGTTGAGCCCGCCCAGGTACCAGGAGAGAAGCCGGTTCCGCCTGGCGAAGTCGACCGTGGTGGTCACCTGGTGCCGCGCCCACTCTGCTTCCATGTCCTGCCCCGGGCGCGCCTCGACGAAATCCGCGCCAGGCAGGCAATGGGCGAGCTGGAACACCGAGGCGAGCACGTTGCCCAGGGTGAAGGAAGCCAGGAGCCAGAGCGGGATCAGCCACCAGGTCGGGTGCAGCAGCGCCGGCAGCACGAACGCCCAGGCGAAGAACACGGCCTTTCCCAGGAGCGCTGCCGCGAGCGGCCATCCCCGCGCGGCCGGGAAGCGCTGGGTGCCGATGCGCCCAGTGACGAAGCCGCGGAAGTCGTCGATGAAGAACCACTTGAGCGGGAACAAGCCGTACAGCAGCCACACGTAGAGGTGCTGGAAGCGGTGGAAGAAGCGGCGGCGCTGCCAGGGCGCGAAGCGCAGGTGCGGCGAGCCCGCCTCGATGTCGTCGTCCAGGCCGGCGATGTTCGTGTAGGTGTGATGCAGGATGTTGTGCTTCTGCCGCCACAGGTGCGAGCTGGCGCCGAGGAGATCGAGCGTGAAGCTCAGCACCCGGTTGACGCGAGGATCCTTCGAGTAGCTGCCGTGGTTCGCGTCGTGCATCACGCTGAACCCGACGCCCGCCATCGCCAGGCCCACGGAGACGGCGAGGAGCGCCGCCTGAGCTCCGGAGACGGGGACGAACATCGCCACCGCCCAGGTGCCTCCCAGCCACGCCAGCAGCACCGCGGTTTTCACACGCATGCGCCAGCCGCCGTGCGGCGTGCGCCCCGAGAAGTATGCCTCGACGCGCCGCTTGAGGTCGGCGTGGAAGGGCCCTGAAACGGGAAAGCGAACGCGCGCCGTGGTCATGCCAGGCAGCATAGCGGGCTCACGTCACCGCAACGTCATCCGCGGATCAGCTGACGTACCCCGACGCCTGCAGGCGGAAGAGGTGCGCATAGCGGCCGTTGAGCGCCAGCAGCTCGTCGTGTGTGCCCAGCTCCTCCACGCGCCCCTTCTCGATCACCGCGATCCGATCCGCCCTGCGCACGGTGGAGAAGCGGTGCGAGATGAGGATGGCGGTCCGCTCGGCGGCGAGCTGCTGCAGCCGCGCGAACAGCTCGTGCTCGGCCTCGGCATCGAGCGCGGCGGTGGGCTCGTCGAGCACCAGGACCTCCGAGTCGCGCATGAAGGCGCGCGCCAGGGCGATCTTCTGCCACTGGCCGCCGGAGAGCTCCTGTCCCTCCTCGAACCAGCCGCCGAGCATGGTGTCGATCTTCTGCGGGAGCTGCTCGATGACCGATCGGGCGCCGCCGTCTTCCACCGCGCGCTCGACGCGACTGCGGTCTTCCAGGGCCGGGACCCAGCCGACGCCGACGTTCTCTCGCGCCGTCCACTGGTAGCGGACGAAATCCTGGAAGAGGACGCCGATGCGGTCGCGCAGGTCCCGGACGTCCATGTCGCGCAGGTCGACTCCGCCGTAATAGATGGCGCCTTCGGTCGGGTCGTAGAGGCGCATGAGCAGCTTGATCAGCGTGCTCTTCCCGGCGCCGTTTTCGCCCACCAGCGCCATCTTCTCGCCAGGCGCGAGCCGGAGCGACACTCCGCGCAGCACCCACTTGTCGCTGCCCGGGTACCTGAAGGAGACGTCGCGGAACTCGATCTCCTGCGCGCGGGCCCGCGCCGGCGTGAGCGGCGGAAGCCGCCGGGGCAGCTCGCCTCCCGTCCCGATGTCCAGGTAGGCGAAGAGGTTGGACATGAAGAGGCCGTCCTCGTACAGGCTGCCGATGGAGGCCAGCGCCGACTGGATCGACGACTGCCCCTGGCGGAAGACCGAGAGATAGAGAGTGAGGTCGCCCAGGGTGATCGCGCCCATCGCCGCGCGGACCGCCATGAACGCATAGGCGCCGTAGAACGCAGCCAGCGAGACCAGCCCGAGGGCGATTCCGGCAATGCTCTTGCGCAAGGCGAGGGAACGGTCCTCGGCGTAGAACTTCTTGAACAGCGCGCGGTAGCGCCCCAGGACCAGCGGCGCCAGGTTGAACAGCTTCACTTCCTTCACGTGCGAGTCGCGGGTGAGGATCCATTCCAGGTAGTTCTGCCGCCTGCCTTCCGGCGCCCGCCAGGTGTTGAGCCGGAACGACTCGCCCGAGTAGCGGGCCTCGGCGATGAAGGAAGGCACCGAGGCGGCGGCGATCAGCAGCACGGACCAGGGGGAGAGCCTGACCAGCAGGATCGCGTAGCTGACCAGGATGAGGAGCTGCTGCAGCAGCGAGGCGGTCTCCAGCGCCATGCTGAGCGGGCGATTGCTCGCCTCGCGCCGCGCGTTCTGCATCTTGTCGTAGAAGTCCGCGTCCTCGAAGTGGCGCAGCTCCAGCGTAGCGGCCTTTTCCAGGATCAGGGTGTTGACGTGATTGCCGAGCGAGGCGCGCATCAGGTCGCGGAGGAGCGATTGCCCGCG
>WNFS01009116.1_pt1 | contig 15781 bp, 13 predicted proteins | sample 5400141 | NCBI WGS metagenome assembly WNFS01 (sample SAMN13153358, study PRJNA577476) | soil metagenome | isolation source: 60 cm saprolite under Madrone tree | place: USA:California | collected 2016-06-14
TACGGTATAGGTGACGCTCAATATATGAAGAATCCAGGATCAGGTTCTAGCATATGGCTACGACAGCGACAAAAGGGTGAAACTGGTCTTTATGTTGGCATCCACGCAGATAGTACAAAAGAGGTAGAGGCTGCTTATGCTGCTGCGTTGAAAGCGGAAGGCAAAGATGAAGGTGCGCCAGCGGAAAGAACATACTTTGCTCGTGGATATTACGCTGCAAATATAGCAGACTTCGATGGTAATCACGTTGAGTTCGTATACAAAGACTTTTAGGTACAGTGCGGGATAATCTCATCTACAGAGTGGTACACTTTTCGGGCACCATACAAACTGCGCATGAGCCCGAAAAGTGACCGGTTGTTAACCGAAAACTAGACCACCCCACCTGGTGTTCTCTCAAAATGTTAAGCGAAAAGTATACCACTCGATTCCCCCACAGTATTTTCAAAGCATGATATACTGATCCACGGAAGTCTTTTCACCGTTTGTTTGACAGGGGGAAGACACGCTTCCCCTGACCGACACGACAGAAAGGAGACCATCGCATGTCCACCGAAGACAACGTCGACAAGAAGGCGACGAAGAAGCCCGCGAAGGCGATCAAGGGATTTACGAACGAGGAACGAGGCGCGATGAGGGAGCGCGTCCAAGAACTGAAAGCGGACAAGGCGGACGGGGAAAGCGCCGTGCTCGCGAAGATCGGCGAGATGCAGGCACCGGATCGCGCCCTCGGCGAGCGGCTCCATGCGATCATCAAAGCCAGCGCGCCAGCCCTCTCGCCGAAGCTCTGGTACGGGATGCCCGCGTATGCCAAGGACGGCAAGGTCGTCTGCTTCTTCCAACCCGCGCACAAGTTCAAGACGAGGTACGCGACGTTCGGCTTCAACGACAGCGCGAACCTCGACGAAGGCGCCCTGTGGCCGGTCGCCTTCGCGCTGAAGGAGTTGACTGCCGCTGAAGAGGCAAGGATCGGCGAGCTCGTGAAGAAAGCGGTGAGCTGAGGGCGCGCCGTGGAGCACATTCCATCTGGCAAGCCAGTGGTAACTACACAGGTAGGGTTGCCAAGGCTGATAAACTAAGGGTATGAGGGCAGAAGAAGAACTCGCACAACTTTTAATAACGTACTTGGTATGTCAACAGTCAACCGCCAAACACAAGGAGGAACCATGATCGACAAAAACGGTGCCACCGAGCCAAGCACTACTCCGACCGGGCCCCGCAACTGGGCCACCGACCTCTTACGCCATCGCTCCGTGCAGCTCGCCATTGCGCTCTGGGCCGGAGCCGTTGTCGCCGTCTTCTTGATTGCGCACGGTTCTCTGCCCTTCAGCCGACCGAGCCTTACCGGAGATCCGGTCGTAGGCCCGCTGCTTCTCTTGCACGCCGAACTGCTGGAGCAGTTGGGGCTGATCGCCCTGACCGTGTTCCTCACGCGGAAGCGGCGGATTCCGGACATGGCCTCGCGGGCGGCGGCCGCGAGCGTCAGCCGGCGCGAGGTCCTAGGCATGGTCGCCTACGCGGTCGGCGCCCAGGCGCTGGGCTACGCGCTCGGCCGCGCCCTCGGCTACTACCCGATCAGCCTGCACTTGCCAGAAATATATCGCGGGCTTACCCCCTCGGCAGTCTTCTGGTGGGCCGGCTACAACTTCGTTGCTTACGCGTTCTTGCCCTACGTCTTCTTCCGGTCACGGGGTTACTCGAACGAAGCGCTCAACCTGAAGTCGTCCGACTTCTGGGCCGACGTTCGGCTGATCACCATCATCCTGGTCATCGAATCAGCTATCCAACTCGCCCTCAACCATTCTATCTTCAGCCTGACGGGCCATCAGCTCCTGCTCGGCATCCCAGCCACCTTCGTCATCTACTTCGTCGGCACCTGCCTCCCCGTGATGGTGTTCATCTACGCGATCCTGCTGCCGCGCTACCTGCGACTGACCGGATCGGTCGTCGCGACCGTCATTCTCGGTGGCGTAACCTATGCCGCCCTTCACGTTTTCGACGCCTGGGGCGCATTCAACTCGCCGACGAACTGGGTGCTGACCCTCATCTTCGTCGGCTTCCAGTACTTCGGCCCCGGGATGGTCAAATCCACGCTCACCGTTCGGACGGGCAACGCGTGGGTACACGTCTGGGCGTACCACGCCTTCGCGCCGCACGTCTGGTTCGATACGCCGGTGATCGTCAACGCATTGAACATCCACTGAGTGTAGATTTGCACGATTTTTTTACTAGCTTTTTCGTTTACTATCTTGTCTCTGATGCCACAAATATAACCAGGCTGTTGAAAAAGGGGAAAAAGCCCGATCCCGTTGCGTTTACCTTGTAAACTCTGAGCATGAATGTTGGATTTACGGCTCATCTATACGAGGGTTTTTCAACATACTGCTCAATTCTCTGCCTTAGTTCCCATAATAGGGGCAGCCTGTTGAAAAACTCTATTGCAGAGCTTTATGAAGAAGATAAACATCGAAAAGCTCACTTATATGAGACCAATTCGCAGCAATTTGACAGTAAAACACGTTAGTCCGCATTCTTAAAAACTCATCAGTTGACTTTTTCAACAGGCTGAAACCTTGTGCTAAGCTCAACATTTTAGGCTTATACTCATAGGCATATATGACTTATGTTATACTGCTTGAGATGCCTATATACAGAAAGGGATGAAAGATGGAACTTTCTGCCAGACTTAATGCTAGAGGCAGAATTAGGGCAAGAATTAGGACAAGAATGTACTACTCCCAACAGCACATTCAATCGGCAGCCTTATTTACAAGACAGAGTTATCAAATTGAGAGCGATTACAATGGAACTCCGTTAAATGAGCTAATTGTAGAACACAGGTCTTACGTTACAGGAGCTATATTTGCGGCGGTTTCGTTTCTTGAGTCTACCATCAATGAATTATTTTCAGATACGGTAGACCACCCTGATGGAGACCTGGCTAGCCATTTGGATTCTTCTACAAAACTTTTAATGGCTGATATGTGGAAACTACGTATACCGAAAACTGCCACTTATCCGATCATTGACAAATATCAAATCGCCCTTACTTTAGCAAGAAAAGCATTGTTTGATACAGAGCAAGCGCTTTGGAAGGATGTGAAAACTCTTATAGTCCTACGTAATGCTCTCATCCATTATGAGCCTGTGTGGACGAGTCAAAAAGAAGAAGGACAAGCATACAAAGGAATACTGAGCTTAAAACAACAAAAGAAATTTGCCCTCAACCCTCTGATAACCGGACAATTTAATCCATTCTTTCCCGATAAATGCTTGAGTCATGGATGTGCAAGATGGGCGGTGAACACGAGTGTACAATTTGTGCAGGAATTCTTTTCAAAGATGGGCATACCTGTATTGTTCGATCACATCAAACCACTTCTCAAAACAGAACCTTAACTATCCCTAATAACCTAAAGATATTGTCAAATAGCCTCAGCTAACGTTATAATGGCTCATCCCCAATTTAAGTGAGCCTGCTTGTCTCCCAGCTCTTGCAATGTGCCAAGGGTTTTTCTTCAAGTGGCGACAACCTCTTGAAAAAAGCTGAACTATTGCTCAGCTTTTCTCCGACCCGCTGAGCAATCCATCGCTGAAAAATCTGCTTGCTCATCGTTTTAAGAGTGTATGGAGTTGCACATTCGCTTTTCAAGGAAAGGAGAAGATCATGAATGGCAAGAGCGAATCCTCCCAGCACTATGTGTTAGGGCATTCAGACGAAGAGCTGCGGCGCTTGCAGAAGCAAGCAGAACTCTGGCATCCTGCCACCCGCAGGTTTCTTGAAGATGTAGGGATCAAGGCAGGAATGAAGGTGCTTGATGTGGGCACTGGCGCAGGGGATGTCGCCCTGCTCCTAGCCGACAGAGTTGGCCCAGACGGCCAGGTAATTGGAGTAGATAGCAACCCGACGGTGCTGGATGTGGCCCGCAGGCGTGCAGAAGCTGCTGCCTTCACGAATGTGTCTTTTGTGCAGGCTGACATCACCCAGATGGAGTTCGCCAGGGATTTTGATGCGATCGTGGGCCGCTTCATTTTGCTGCATCTGAGGGAGCTGGTGGCAGTGCTTGGTCGGCTCGTGCGCTCCTTGCGTCCAGACGGCAGTATCGGCTTCCAGGAATATGACTTCACCCGTGTCTCCAATTCGCTGCCTCCCTGTGCCCTCTACGATCAAGTGGGCTCCTGGATACGAGAAACCCTGCGTCACGCTGGTCTGGATTTCCAAGTGGGGATGAGACTCTATAGCCTCTTCCTGGACGCTGGCCTGCCTGCCCCCCAGATGTACAGCGAGGCAGTAGTTGGTGCTGGGCCCAATTGGAGCGGCTATGAAGTAACGGCTCTGACGATTCGCAATATACTCCCACTCATCCTCAAGTTCGGCATTGCCACAGAGCAGGAGGTCGACATCGATACGCTGGCCTCTCGCCTGCAAGAGGGGATTGTCAGTCAGCGTGGTGTCGCCAGGGGACCAGACATCATCTCAGCCTGGACTCGCGTTGGCTCGCATGAGTAACCATTGGCTCTCATGTGTGGCTCTCCTTCAAACAAATGAAGTATGTTTGCTTGCTTTGTGTTCAGACCAGAACAGCATAAGCGGGAAAGCACGCTAACGGGGGTGAGCAAGAGGAGATTTCAACAAACGAGGTCTGCATTTCTAGCAAGCAGACTCACTTAAATTGGGGATGAGCCTGTTTCGGTTAGCGTCAACAAAGGAACCGCTAAGGTGAAGAAACAGGAGAAGGCGCGTGATCTCCAATGGTCAACAGTTCGCTCCATTGGGTAGTAAAACGGCTGGAAAGCAGAGATTGCCGCATTTTCCAGGGACGGGTAATGCCTTGCACCGCGAAAAAGAGCGTGTCACGACCGTAAATGCTGTTGATGGCATCAACAATAGCCATGAGCCGTCCTTTTTTCTCATACGCTCCAAATGAAAAATCACCGAAAAGATCGGGCTGCACCACCTCTTCTGGAATGATTTTTGTTAGATAGACCCCTGCTTTTCTGTAGCGATACCCCGCTTTGTAGAGGAGCCGCACTGCTTGAAGCGCAGCCTGGATGAGATCAGGGGTAAAGGCTGTAGGATAGGGGAGAACAGTCGTGATCGAGTTGGCATACTGGGGCAGGCGTTTCTTAAATACATTAGTCTGAATAAAGACGCTCATACATGCTGCCTGTGACTCCTGGTTGCGTAACTTCTCGGCGGCTCTTGCTATGTAATTGGCGATTGCTTCTTCAAGCTCTTCACGGCTGGTTATTTCTCTGCCAAAGGTTTTCGCGCACATGATCCCCTTTTTATCTTTCACCTCCTCTTCCAGGGGAAGACAGGAGATGCCTCGTAGCTCCAGTACCGTTCGCTCTCCGACTACCGTCAGATGCTTGCGTATGGATGGAGGATCAGCATATTTCAGGTCTTTGGCAGTCAGAATGTTTCGCCTCTGCAAGAATTTGGAATACTGCGAACCGATACCCCACACATCTTCCACTTCAATTTTTGACAGGAGTTCATCGAGCGCGTCTTCTGAGAGGGAAGTCAGGTCCAACACCCCTTCATAACGATGATCCTTTTTCACCAGTTCGGTCGCGATCTTACTTAACGTCTTGCTTTTTGCGAACCCGACTGATACCGGAATGCCCGTTTCTTGTAAAACCCTGGCTCGTATTGCACGCCCAAGCTGCGTGAAATCACGTGCTCCCACCTCAGTGACATCTAAAAATGCTTCATCAATCGAATAAATTTCCAGGATTGGGGAGAACTGGCGTAATACCGTCATAACTCGCGCAGACATGTCTGCATAAAGGGAATAATTGCTGGAAAACACGGCCACGTGATACTTTTCGATAATCTCTCGGCACTCAAAAACCGGCTGTCCCATATGGATATATTTTTTGATGTCATTGGTTCGCGCAACCACACATCCATCGTTATTGCTGAGCACGATGACTGGTCTCAAGCGCACTGATGCATTAAATACCCGTTCACAGGAGCAATAAAAGTTATTGCAATCAACCAGCGCAAAGATTTTCTCCCTCATCTGGCTTGATGAATGCAATAGGTGACTACTCCCCACACTTCAAAATCCAGAGAGGAAGACACATCGATAACGGGAAACGCAGGGTTTTCGGGTGTGAGGAAGAGCTTTCCCTCGATGATTTGTAAGCGTTTGACCGTAAACTCCCCATCCAGGACGGCTATCACAATGCTGTTATGCCGTGCTTCCCGCGCCCGATCCACAATCAAGATGTCCCCGTCAAGGATTGCCGCTCCGATCATCGAGTCCCCGCTTACTCGGACAAAGAACGTCGAGGCAGGGTGAGGTATTAATAAATCCGTTAACTCTACGCGCTTCTCGATCCAATCTTCCGCAGGAGACGGAAATCCAGCCGGGACATGCCAGTAGAAAAGAGGCAAGCCCATGAAAAATATACCCTTGAGAACGTGCAGCGCACGAAATACGCTTCTGATGATGCCTGCACAAGCTAACGACCAAAGGAAATAGAACACATGTGCTATTTCCTTACGGGAAGTATACCTAACGACTAGGCAAGCCGTCAATTGCATTTAAGCGGCAAAGAGAGGAAGAGGTGTAACTAGAACAAATAAACGAAAAACTGCTTCAAATTCGTGCAGTACCTGTCTTATGATCCACCCTACACACGTGGGTCTGTTCTCTGAGAGCAGTCCTCGTTCACTCTTCTATATAACTCATCTTTGTACTGAAAGAGGTATTCCAGCAAATCTCGTTGTGGTTGCGTCCATCGGAACACCATGAAAAACAGCAGCTTCCTTGGAGAGTCAATCCTCCTGTTGGCTCAGAGGAGGGATGAACCGATGAAAGGCGATTGCTATGATGGGAACGAAGCAGCGCTCCTTTGCTCCGCTCGTCAATGCCTCCCTTGAGGACTTGGTGCCACAAGATCACTCAGCCTGTTGAAAAAAGGGACAACCAACTGTTGTTGTGTTGGTAGTCGGCCCTCATGTGTTGTAATGGGTGTGTCTTGCAAGTATACTAACGGATGGTACTCTCTTTCCGAGCATCGGATTGTTTTCCTGTCAACCCACATCGTCACGCGCATTTCGTAGATCCATCCGAGAAAGGAAGCACCATCCAGAAAGGAGCACCACATGGCAACCATGAGGCAACCGCTTACGGGAGCGCCATCACAGGAATCACCTCCGAGTAGTGTGAGATTTGATTGGATCATGGTCCTCGTCACCATCTGGGGGATTGGTGGCCTCTTCCTGGATGGCTGGGCACACAGTAATCTCCCGCAGTTAGAAACCTTCTTCACGCCCTGGCATGCCGTCCTCTACTCCGGGTACCTGGCGGTGACCGCCACGTTAGTCATCAAGACCATCAGCAATCGGAAGCTTGCTGCATCAGGCGATAGTGCAAGCGGAGCGACCCCCTCTCTGGTGACGCTCAGCAGAAACCATGTACGAGGATCTCGCTGGCTGGAAGCCGTCCCTGCTGGCTACGGACTCTCGCTGCTGGGAGTGGGTATCTTTGCGGTCAGCGGGGTGGCTGACCTGAGCTGGCATCTCCTCTTCGGCATCGAGCGCAGTGTTGATGCACTCCTGAGCCCGACACACTTAGGACTGGCACTGGGTGGAGGACTCGCGGCGACTGGCCCGCTGCGTGCCGCGTGGCATCGCAGAGATGGGGCTGACGCAGGTTCCTGGCGGCAACTGGGTCCCGCCATCATCTCGCTCATCACTACCCTTTCACTCCTGACGTTCTTTACGGAATATGCCTCTCCCTTTGTCAATCCCTGGCCGATTTACCCCGCGAGTTTTGTAGCCGGGTTTGGGCCTGCTATCGGCATCACGGATATCCTGCTGCACACCGGGCTGCTGATGAGCTTCGTCTTGCTGGCTCTGCGACGGTGGCGGCTGCCAATGGGAGCGTTTACGCTCATCTTCACCACCAACACGGGCTTGATGGCGGTTTTTAGTCCAGAAGTGGTGGTCTTCCTCCTGCCTTGCGCGTTGCTGGGAGGTCTCGCGGCCGACCTGCTCTACAAGCGACTCCACCCCTCGGAGGAACGACGAGAGAGCACGCGCTTGTTCGCCTTGGCGGTGCCAGCGCTCCTCTACCTCTTCTACTTCCTCAACCTGGCCATCGTTGGCCCACTCCGTTTTCAGAGCGGTATTTCGTGGTCGGTCCATTTCTGGGCGGGCTCCATCGTGCTCGCAGGCATCGTCGGCTTCCTCCTCAGCTATGTCATGTTCCCACCACTCAAACCCATGGAGAAGCAAGAAGAACCACTCCCATAAGCCGTGTCGGCCTGGTTTGGCTCCTGAACTGGGAATGATCTATAAACCCTTTCATCTCTTCATCTACCCTCAGAGGAGCCAGGAGGATTGGCGCTCCAAGGCTTACGTTTTCCGTCTTGTTGGGTTGGACGCAACCACAGTGAGACAAATGTCGGCTGCATGGTCTCCTCGACCACTGCAACCAAGTGCTCTCGTAACTGGTTCAAGTCTACCTCACTGCGTAACGTTGCGCTGAACGCCTCCACTGTCTTGGCCGCATCGTACTTCCGACGGTAGAAGCGACGGTCAATGATGCCTTGAATGCGCCGCACATTAGGGCAAGCAAGGCAGTCAGTATGCCGTAGACGAGCGTGCGGTTGATAAGAATATCGATATCCCACAGCCGGGAGCGCAACATGGCCATGCCGATCGAAAGCGGAAAGAGGAGCGTCAGAAAGGCTTGGATGGTGAAGAAGAGCATCCATGCAAGCGCACCCAGGTGGAGGGAGAAAACAAAGGTCAGGAGCAGATAGACCACCACGGTCTCGACGAGGGTGCCTCCAAGTCCCACCGTAATCCCAAAGATCACCCACTTCGTCTGCTGGCGCTCCAGGGGCGTGGACACCCTCCGATAGCGGTACACCTGCACTCCCACCTGACTCGCCTCCAGGCCCAAAAAGAGCGCAAAACTGAGCGGGGAATTGCTAAAAAGTGAAGCAGGGAGGAAGATATCGACTGCCCAGTAAGCGATCAATGCGACCGCTAACCAGCGTATCCAACGAGGAACAAAGCGTCCACCCGGAAAGAGGTAGAAGAAGAGGCCAGCGCACACCTGACCGAGGAATGACAGACTTTGAACCGGCAACTGCCAGGCTGGAGGAAGTGTCACCAGATTCACGTTATTGACTGTGATGGGGAACAGGATCAGAGCGAAAGATGCCAGGAGTGCCATGCGATCATCCGACCTGCGCCAGAAGATCACGGTACCAACCGCGAGGGAGACGATCAGAAAGATCAAAGTGAGCAGGACACTGTACCTCGCGTAGAAGTCAAGAGAGAGGCCAACAGCTTGAAGGTCCTGCACACCAGTGCTAGACGTCAGTTGTCCACCAAGATCGGGGGGATGAGCGCTATTGAGGAGGTGATGAAGCGAGGCAAAGTACGTCGGGATGCTAGCGAAGGAGAGTCCGAGTACCAGGACCACCACGATGACCCAACTGATCCGCGCAAGGACGAGGATACTGCCATGTAAGGATCTATCTGTGTCATGTGATAGATCGCGCCTCACCACTGATACCGTCTGCCTCTGTCGCAAGACTCTTCCTCCTCATGCTCCATGCAAGCCATGCATCATACGCTGAAACGTAAGACAACGTGGAGTGGAATAGATCTTCCATGCTCTCATATTACCATACGCTCGTCCCGTAATCGTTACGAAAAGCGTTACAAACTACCAGATTTCAAAAACCTTCAGCAGTGGTTTCATCTATCTGCACCCATCAGTCGGAGTTTTTCAACAGGCTGGGTGATCTGTCGGCACCAACGCTTCCAGAGACACATGGATGAGCGGGGCAAAATACCGCTCTTTGCTGCCCATCATGATCGTGGCCTTTCCAACTCACAACATGCTTTGCATACGACGTATCACTTCTTCCTACTTTTTTCAACTCGTTGCCAGATGAGACGAGGTGCACTGCACGAGGGGCAAGCAAGCAAGTGAGGGCGACGTGGCAATCCGTTAGCACCTCACAGATGGCAGATAGTCCTTGCTGAGATGTCACGCCTGGAGTATACTTGCCAGCAGCAATGATGCTGGGTGAAATCCCCTCATTGCTCGCCATAGCTGAAACACAGAAGGAGATACCCTCATGAGTAGTATCACGACGCAACGTCTGGCAGAAATCCCCCTCTTTTCTCATATGGATGATGATGAGCGCAGCGAGCTTCGTTCCCTGATGACCGAGCGTCTCTTCCAAGCAGGACAAGTCGTGATGAGAGCCGGGGAGGAAGGCTCTTCCTTCCAGATCATCGAACGGGGAGAAGTCGAGATTTGGCTCTCAGACACCGATGGCAAGAAGGTCGTGCTCGATGTGCTTGGCCCTGGGAAGTTCTTTGGCGAATTATCCATCCTGACTGGGGAAACACGATCAGCCAGCGCCACCTCTGAGGAGCAAGTCGTGACGCTCGAATTAGATCGACAGGAATTCTTTGATTTCTTGCGCCGACGACCGGAAGCGGCCATTGACGTCCTGACGGAGTTGGGGCAGCGTCTCAAGCACACAGACGATATCCTGCGCACACGGGTCAGCCGCAATCCCAATGAGGAAATCGAGGAGCACCTCTCTCTGGGACAGCGCGTAGCTGATATCATTGCTGGGTTCAGCGGCTCTCTCCCCTTTCTCGTGCTCAATCTGGTGATCTTTGTGAGCTGGCTGGTGGCCAATACGGTAGGACCAAAGACCATCCACTTTGACCCGTTTCCCTTTCAATTTCTCACGATGGCCGTCTCGCTTGAGGCCATCTTTCTCTCCATTTTTGTCTTGGTAAGCCAGAACAGGCAGGCAGCCAAAGACCGCGTTAAAGCAGACCTGGACTACCAGGTGGATGTGAAAGCAGAGATGGAAATGACGGTCATGGCTTCCAGGATCCATGATATGGAGCGCAAGCTCCAGCACATCCACAGTGACCTCTTGGAGTTCAAGGGAGAGAGTACCAATCACAACGCCATGCAGTAACGAGCAACGATATGCTCATCATTGCCACAGGTCGTAGAAGAGCCCAGGGTGTTCACAAAGGTCAAAGCTTGCTCAATCGCCTCTGCCTGCAAAAATCTGCGTCTGGGTGAAGGACTTCTACAGGGTTATACTCATCCATTGAAAGGTTTTTCAACAGGCTGCTCCCATTATGCAAAGCTAGGCTCAACAATGCACAATTTTATTTTCCGGTTCGTTTGACAAGTCTCACCGAAAATCGTTCTTGTAGAGTAAGAATGTTTGCGGAGGAAGAATTTTGGATCAGAACTTTTGGACAATCATTTCATTCATTATCGGTTTCCTGACAGCGTTAGTAGGAGGTGCGGCAGGGGCAGTCCTCACCAATCGCTATACACGAAGCCAAGAGAGGAGACGGAAAGAAAGAGATGTGATTGAAGAAATTTATACGCAGGCGTTAACAGTACGTCTGATTATTGAGCCTTCCATCGTGACAGCTTCTTCTCCACATATTACTATACAATCAACGTGGTTGGAACCAATGATGAGAATAGTGGCGCTCTCAGATTTATACCTTCAATCGCTAAAACCTGAATTAGAGGAACTATCCGCGAGTATAATAAGCGTAGAGAATGCTTTTACGCGGGCTTCCTATGAGTTAGATGGTTACGGCCATGCCACAAAGAAAACAATGCCTGGTGATTTCGATCAAATATCTGAGTCGTTTAGGAAGAGTGTTGCCACATTACTCGCCACACTCCGGGAGCTTGCAAAAAAGCGGCAGTGAGTGGGAGTATGCCTGTTTTTGACAATGAACGTGGGGACCACTTACCCGATTTTTGATACTTTACCAGGGGCTCTCCCCCACATTAAGTGTGCCTGCTTGCTTACGTGCTCTTTCCCTGTGCCAACGGTTTTCTTCGAAGAGGGATGGTCTGTCAAACACCTCTTAAAAGCAGGTGCAAAGAAGACCAAATCAGATCAAGGCCTGTCAAGCAGTTCGTCATGAAAGCTTGTGGAGACCACTCAGGCATCCTATCTCCGAAAAATTCAACCCCTCGTCGTCTTACGAGTGAGTAACCGGATTTGGTAGCAATTCCGAACGCCACTGAAGTCTGACAGTTCGTAACGCTTTTCGTAACGATTGTAGGACGGTGTCTGTGGTATGATGGGAGCGGATGAAGACGTCTGTTTTTGAACGAGTTACGGAAGAAGGCGCCTGGCGTCTCATGAGAGCCGGTAGAACCATCCATAATAGGACCAAGGCAGCAAACTGGGAGCGCACGGATGAACGTTCAACATGCACCCACAGCAATGACTGAGAGCCGTGAACAGCACAGCTCTGCACGCCTGCACGGGCGCTGGCTCGTCCTCGCCCGACTCGGCTGGGTTGCACTGGTCGTTCTCACCCTGGCGATCTACTTCGCCAGTCTCCCGGTGTACGCGGCACAACTGCAAACCATCTGTATCGGTACATATGGTACAGTATGCACTTACCTGCAACTCACTCCTGAACAAGGAGAGGCGCTTAAAGGATTTGGCCTGTCTCCAGGTGACTATGCAGCATCCATGGTCGCGCTCACGCTTACCTCAGTAGTAGTGTGTTTGGTGGTCAGCACGGTGATCGTCTGGCGGAGGTCCCATGACCGCATGGCGCTGCTGGTCGCGCTCATGCTCGTGACGTTTGGCCCGATCATTGCGACGAGCTCTCCGTCGGCCAGTTCCTCCCCCTGGCAGGTGCCGAACGAGTGTCTGTACTTCCTCGCTGGGGCCTTGTTCGTGCTCGTCTTCCTCCTGTTTCCCAGTGGGCAGTTCGTGCCTCGCTGGACGCGCTGGACTCTGGTCGTGAGTCTCGCAGTACAAGTTCCTTCCATCTTCTTCCCACATGCACCTTTCACGCTGAATACCCACGCTGATGCGCTTGGCTATCTCACGCTGCTCGGCGAGGCGGCGATCGTTGTGGTTGTCCAACTCTACCGCTACCGGCGGGTGTCCAATTCCTTGCAACGGCAGCAGACCAAATGGGTGGTCTTCGGTCTCGCTGTGCCGATCACTGTTTTTGTTGGCGGGAATTTGCCGGGTCTGCTTTTCCCAGTGCTAGCTTCGCCCGATTCACTCTATCCGGTGCCTTACAATGTGGTCAGCATCTTGCTGACGCTATTCATCCCGCTCTCGTTTGGGTTTGCCATGCTGCGCTCGCGGCTGTGGGACATCGATGTGCTCATCAATCGCACGCTGGTCTACGGTACACTGACGGCCATCCTGACGGGGGTCTACGTGGGCCTGGTGATTGGGCTGCAAGCGCTGCTGCGGGGCATCATTAGCCAGGACAACGGCGTGGCCATCGTCCTCTCCACGTTGGCCATCTATGTCCTGTTCCAGCCGCTCCGTCGACGCATCCAGCAGGTCATTGACCGCCGTTTCTATCGCAGCAAGTATGACGCTGCCAAGATTGTGGCGAGAGTCAATCCTCCTGTTCGCTCAAAAGATGGATGAAACGATGAAAGACCTCAATCCCATAGCGCGTGCGTAGCTTCGTCAGACTGGAATGATCGGGAAAGGGCTCGTTCCGATCATACCCAACCACCTCACGCTGAGTCGATCTGCTGCATGGCGCATCAACAGACGTTCTGAAGGAATATCTTCGAAAAACATCACGAGTTGCAGCTTGAAAAACACGACAGGGTCAATCGAGAGACGACCACTGTGTGCATAGGTCTCGTGCACGAATTCCCGTACAAAGGAGAGATCAAGTGTTCGCTCCAAGTGACGATAGAAGTGATCCTGCGGTACCAACTCTTCTACTGAAACCTTGATGAGTGGCGCAAAGCGTCGCTGTTTGGTTCCCACCATGGTGGTAGCCTTTCTTGCTCAAAAACTGGAAATGAGGATAATCCATGAACCCTTTCACCTCTTCATCTTCCCTCAGAGGAAGCAGGAGGAGTGGCTCTCCAAGGGGCCCGCTGTTTTTCGTCGTGTTCAGGTGGACGTAACCAGAGCGAGACATGCGCCGGCTGCATCGTCTCCTGCACCACGGCCAGCAACTGCTCGCGCAACTGGTCCAGGTCCACTTCCTGGCGCAAGGTGGCACTGAAGGTTGCCACGGTCTTAGCGGCGTTATATTTGCTGCGATAGAAGCGCCGGTCAATGATCCGCTGGATACCTCTTCGCAAGGGCTGGAACAGGGCCGCTATCGCCAAGGTGGAAGCCACGATGACGAGGGGCTGCTCAGAGAGGGTTCCCGTCACGAGTTGCACGAGGGACTGGAGACCAATGACTAGACCAAAGTAGACAAGGGCCAGCAGGGTTGTCAGGATACTGTAGACCAGCGTGCGACGGATAATGACATCGATATCGTAGAGCCGGTAGCGCGTGATCGCTAGATAAAGAGAGAATGGACCTAGCAGTAAGACGAGGATGGAGACATTTGAAATAATCAGGTTGTAGAGCGAACCTGGCTGGGACAGTGCCGGGGAGAAGAGTAGGGGCACGAGAAAAACAAGCTCTGAGAGGATGATGGTGGCAAAAGCAAAAACGATCCATTTGGTCTGCTGGCGCTCCACAGCGGTAGATACAGAGCGATAGCGGTAAATCTGCGCAAGCACAAGAATCCCCATGAAGATGAGGAATGACGCAAAAGAAAACGTTGGGAACCAGCTTGCTTGAGCGAAAGGGGTATCGGCATAGGAAAGCACATTGAAGGCTATCCATACCAGCGCGAGCCAGCGCGTCCACTTTGGCACGAAACGCCCATTCGGAAAGAGAGCGAAAACCATAAAGAGTAAGACAGTGTTGAGGAAGTCCAGCAAGGTAGCCAGATAGTGCCACAGGGAGGGGCCCTGCTCCAAGGCAGGTAAAGAACTTGAGACCCCTTGCGTGACCGCCTGCAATGCTACCAGCAATGCAATCCAGGAGTCAGATTTGCGCCAGAAGATCAACCAGCCTATCGAGAACCACGTCAGGGTTGAGAGTGTAACAACGATCACACTGTACAGAGCGTAGCTCGTCAGAGAAATACCATGCGCCTCCAGTGCGCGCGCCTGCTCGACAGGGACCTGTGCCCCGGTGCAATTGTTGCCGACGCACACAGACTGTATTTGCCCATAGAACGCCGGAAGACCTACGACAAAGACGAGTAGAGCAAGCATCGCCACGAGAATCCAGATGATCTGGACTGCTCTGTGCAAGCGCCCTTGCAAGTGCGTATCCTGATCCCCTGAGCGGCTGGTATTCACACCTGGCTGTGATGACCGAGCAAGATCACGCATTCCCCGTCCTCCTTGTGCTCCTCTTTAAACAACCAATGAGACTCTCAAACGCAACGAAGCAGAAACTCCTGTGAGGAGACGTTTTCGTCTTGCATGTGAGAGCATTTTACCATACCTCCGTCTCACAAGCGTTACGAAAAGCGTTACAAACTGTAGAGGCCTAATAACCATTGAGGTGATTGTCACTCAAGGGAAATGGAGTTTGACTCATTAAAACCTTAGTGTGATCCCTTTTACAACAGGCTGAATACAATGTGCGTCCCGGCCACCAGAGCGCAAAGCTACCATTTTCTTACTACAAAGTAGACCTGTAACCGCGTGAAACGGGGCTAGAGGGTATCACTCCCCACGCAGAATAGCTGTGACGTGGCTTTTAGTGCTCGGAGACTTTTACCCCACATGTTTTTTATGGCACAGTTGGGAGAATTGAGTACATTTTATGCACCCGAAATTTCAGTTCCTTGAAAAGAAAAAGCATGAGTTTGTTTGAGGAGTTGCATAAAGCTCGTAGCAATTAGGGTATTTTTGATGAGTTCTCCCCTTACTAATTC
>WNFS01001889.1_pt1 | contig 15774 bp, 15 predicted proteins | sample 5400141 | NCBI WGS metagenome assembly WNFS01 (sample SAMN13153358, study PRJNA577476) | soil metagenome | isolation source: 60 cm saprolite under Madrone tree | place: USA:California | collected 2016-06-14
ACTGGCTTGGGACTGCCTTTTGGCCACCCCGGTGCTGACGTGGGCCGGAGGCGACACTAAATGCCCTTCGCACGACACAGACGCCGGGCATGTGGATGGTTCGTATTGCGCGAGAGGCACCTTGTCGCAAGCGAGATCGAAGGCTATGCGGGTGTGGTGCAAGTCTTGTTCACAAGAAGGAACATCGAGTATGTATGTGCGACAACCCAGGCCCAAATAGCGTGCTAATTCTTCTCCAACTTGATCGTAACTGCCCACCAGGTACGGACAAAAGGTCTTGTAATTCTCAAACGGCGCGAGCCAATAGCAGCTGCGGGCAGTCTTGTTTTCTTCAATCGTGCGTGATAGCTCATGGTGCCAAACAGAATCCGAAACTTTCATCGCTAACCCATGAATCATTTTCCCTTTCTTTTCCTCCGGGAATTTTTGATGAGCTTCCTTCCAAGCCTCCTCTTCGCTCGGGCGCGCGATGACTCCTATGCGAATTCCGAAATGTCCTCCGGTGTTGACCGCCGTGGATGCGGAGTCCTTTGCGGATTTAGCGTAAAGAATTGGTACTGCCCCGAGGAGACGCGCGGCGGAGAGTCCGGCTCCCGAAGAGCCTGAAATCAGGACGCCAGGAAAGAGTGCTTCTGGCAGCGGCGGCGTCATTTTCAGTTTGTCGACCCGATAGAATTTGCCTTGGAACGTAATCGCATCCTCATCGACCAGCAGGCCCTTGATGATCGTGGCATATTCGATCAGTCGCTCGTACCGCTCGTCGTGCGGCGTAGGATCGTTTAGTGCTGCCAAGTCGTTCTTGAACCCGCCGGCGACCAAATTTAGATGTATACGGCGACCGAACAAAACGCTGAGCGAACACACCAACTTGGCAACAGTGTAGGGATGCATATAGACGGGCTGCACGGCGACAAGAGGGCCGAGGTGATGCGTGTTTTGGACGATCATCTGGGAAACCAGCCAAGGGTCTACCTGAGAGTTGTCGGTATAGACCAGCATCCCCGTGCAACTGTATTTTTCGCTCCAGCGAGCTGTATCAGCCACGGCCTTTGAGTATTCAGCGACCGGAATGCTTCCAAGCGGTGGACACGTGGTAAAAATCTCCACATCCGTCTGGGACGAACGGATTCCTGTCCTCATTTGTTGACTGCCGTTATCCGGATTCGGCATTGAGTCTCCTGAATAGGCCGCCCGGCTAGGGGGCGGAAGACTCGAAAGTACTCGTTTTCAAACCCTGTCTCGTAGGCTGCATAGTCAGGCCTGTATTTGTTGTGCCCAACCGATATCCTGCTGCATCGCGGCGCGTTGCTGTCTCTGGTGTGCCGAACCTTAAGCACCACTCGCCGTCCAGTCGCGTCAAGAACGCACTGCCGTTTTGAATCTGCCGCGTTAGTTCGGGATCGCGAGAATGTACGAGCAGGCGATTACCAGGAAAATAGAAACAATACCTCCCCAATGATTCCTGTGAGAGGCGGGAGTCCAGCCTTCCGTGAAGAGCTATCGCATCATGACTCCATGCGTCGTAAAAGAGATGATCGAGTACCACAGCAAACGAAGAATGTGCAGCCCCAACTTGTACGACTTCGCCAACGCCTCCTCGCCTCAAACAGTACAGATACCAGCCGATGATCTTATTCTCCCGGTTTCGCAAAAGTACTTTTCGAAGGCTTCCGTACGCGTTCATTCGGGCCATGAAATCCAGCAGCCACCCTGCGGACTCAGTCTCGTATTCCGGCCGAAGCGAATGCGACGCGGGGAAGTCGCGCAAACAAGCAACTAGTGCCTCCGCCGTCAGTTCTTCTTCCGAGATCAATCGTGATGTCTGACGGAAAGGGCTGGATGGCAGCCTCGCAGCGATGGCGTCAACGATTTTGCAGATCGGTTTGCAGCCAAGCGCGAAGGCCCCAGACAGACGGCCTTTTCCAAAACGAGACGCGCCATAGACTGCGTAGAGGGCCGGCCGAAGCGGGCGCGACCAGTGCATGGTGTACAATGCGACCGTTCTTCCTCCAAGCCGGGCCCATATCTGTTGCGTCACCTGATTCGCCGTATCGGTCATCGCCAGATCTTGTTTCCCAGAGAGAAACCAGTTGACCAGTTTCAGGCCGGCCATCGTGGTGCGGCTGTCTGGATCGACGACCAGGGAAGTAGCAACCGCAGCCTCAATAGGCTTGGCGTGCGACGACATGCTGCGTCGCAAAACCCCCAGAAAGCCCACCACTCTACCATGTTCATTTTCGTACACCAGGGAAGGCAGAGTTTTCTCCGCGAATGGACCGTGAAAGAAAAGCTCCCGGATATAGCTTTCCATCGCTGGGGGCGCCGAACCGTTGCCGTTGTGCAAGAATCTCCACTTCAGTGCCGCCACCTGAGGAATGTCGTCCTGGATGAATGCTCGAACCCCGCTCACTTTTTCGCGCTCTTCCTCCGCCTACGAACAGGCGAACTCATCATTTCTGCAAAGAGCAACTGCACCAGGCCAAATTCTGCTAACTCCGGTAGTGCCGGCAAAAGCAATGGTCTACCGTCAATGACACGCTTGGGAGCCTGAGTCGGTCAAAGTTTGACCCGTGACTGGTATGAACTGCCAATCGTAACTCGTCGCGTGTAAAGTCAATTGAATGACGCCGTGGCTCGTGCTGTTCCGGACTTCGCTGTTAGCCGCGGGTGTGGTGTCAAAAGACATTAGAGTTTCGCCTCCCGTTCCAACGACGAATTCGCGAATGCCCTTGACCGTATCCAGATTGCCGTTAGGGTCTTGCGGGGCGAATCGTTCGTAGTTGTGGGCATGACCGTTAATCACTAAGTCGGCTCCCGCGTTGTATAGAATCTGCCAGAAAGGCTGCACGGCTGGAGTTGCATCGGCACTTGTGGAGCTGTAAAGCGGGCTATGAAAGAGGGCCGCGGTGCACACGGCGGGGTTGGCAGCCAAATCAGCTTGAAGCCATTGCCCCTCTGGTGAGTTGATTCCGCAAGCTCCAGGTAAAGTCGGCGCTGGGGTGCAAACACTATTGAGGACCACCACATGCCATGCACCGTAGTTGAAGCTGTAGTACCCCTTCGTAGGGTCGCCTGCGGCAGGTCCGAAATAATTGAAATATCCAAAAGCATTTGGCGCGATGAGGTCATGTACGCCTGGCACTGGGTGTAGCCGCGCGCGATGGCGTCCCCAGGTGGCATCAAAACACCTGGTAAACTCAGTTTCCAGTCCGTCCACGTAGGCCAGATCGCCGATCGCAAACACGCTACCGGGAATGGAATCGAGTAGAGTCGCCGTCGCCTGCGGGTCGGAGAGGTTGTCGGGTCCGCACCGGGCAATGTCTCCTGCTCCCACAAGCACCACGTCCTGGGTTTGTGCTTCGAAATTGATGGCGGGTAAACATAGAACCACGAATAGCGCACAGCAGAGGATTGCAATCGGCTTCTTCAAGAGCACCCTCCTCTTCTCGCACCTTATTAATGTGGAGAGCGTTATCATTGGCCTGTCCCTGCGAGACTCGCCAGTTGCGAGCTGTTGCTGGCATTGTCTGTAACGCCAAGCGAAGCCGCGCGCGTTCCGATACTCGTCGGCGAAAAGTTCACGTTGATATTGCAATGCGCGCCGGGGGGCAAGGAACTGGGACAGTTGTTGGTTTGTGCAAAGTCAGCGGCGTTCGTCCCGTTAATCGCGATGCTGCTGATTGTGAGCGTGCTGTTGCCCGAATTTTTCAGCTCTAGGCCCTTTGCGCCGCTGGTCGTGCCCACGTTCTGATTGCCAAAAGAGAGACTGGTGGGATTCAGAGTTGCCATCGGCCCGATACCGGTGCCGGCAAGGCTTACATGTTGTGGGCTGCCACCCGCATTGTCGAAGATGTTTAAGGTTGCGGAGCGGTTACCACTCGCAGTGGGTGTAAAGGTGACGGTGAACGTGCAGCTGGCTCCTGTCGCCACCGAGGTTCCGCAATTATTAGTCTGCGCAAAGTCACCAGGATTCGGCCCGGCAATGGCAATATTCGTGATGACCAATGTGGAGTGCCCTGTATTCTGCAGAGTCGTAGTCTGAGCGGCACTCGTTGATCCGATCTGCTGATTGCCGAACAAAATTTTGTTTGGTGACAGCGTCACCTTGGTAGTCGAGGCAGACGTTCCACTCCCTGTCAAACCGACCGTCTGGGGGGCGTTGAGCGCATCATCAGATATAGTCAGGGATGCAGTACGCGTTCCGAAGTCCGTCGGCGAAAAGTTCACGCTGATATTGCATTGGGCGCCGGGGGCCAGCGAGCCGGGGCAGTTGTTGGTTTGTGCAAAGTCGGCGGCGTTCGTTCCGCTAATCGCGATGCTACTGATCGTGAGCGTGCTATTGCCTGTATTTTTTAGCTGTGTGCCCTTTGCGCCGCTGGTCGTGCCCACGCTCTGATTGCCAAAGGAGAGGTTGGTCGGATTCAGAGTCGCCATCGGCCCGATACCGGTGCCGGCAAGGCTTACATGTTGTGGGCTGCCACCCGCATTGTCGAAGATGTTTAAGGTTGCGGAGCGGTTACCACTCGCAGTGGGTGTAAAGGTGACGGTGAACGTGCAGCTGGCTCCGGCCGCCACCGAAGTTCCGCAATCATTGGTTTGTACAAAGTCACCAGGATTCGAGCCAGTAGTCCCGATTCCCGTGATGGACAACGGTGAGCTACCGGTATTTGTCAGCGTAAAATTTTGCGGTGCGCTGGTTGCGCCCAGCGGCTGACTGCCAAACGAAAGACTTGAAGTTGACAAGCTCACCACGGGTCCGCCAGCAGATGTAGCTGTGCCCGTAAGGCTGACTGTTTGCGGGCTGCCCCCGGCATTATCATTGATGGTCAACGTTCCCGTACGCGTGCCGCTCGCCGCGGGAGTGAACGTCACGTTGAACGTGCATATTGACCCCGCGGCCACGCCCTTCCCGCAGTTATCGGTTTCTGCGAAATCACCGCTCGCCGAGATGCCGGTGATATGTAGAGGAGCAGTGCCGTTACTGGAGAGGGTCACTGTCTGCGCCGCGCTAATAGTGCCAACACTCTGGCTGCCGAAGGTTAGGCTTGTTGGGGAAAGCGAGGCCCTAGGGTCAAGGGAGATCTTCGCGACGAAGGCATCGCCGAAGCTTCCGCCAAAAGTCGCCTGAATGGCATTCACCATCGGGAAGTCTGTCGAGGCGGCTTGGCCCGTCACTTGAATGTTGGCGGACGGATCGAGCGCAATACCGGCAATGTCATCGCCGTGCGAGCCCCCCAGATACGTCGAGAAAACCACTCCTGAGCCAGCGGCGTTCAGCTCGGTAATAAAACCAGTGCCGAAAAAGCAGTTTGAAGGGGCGCACGCGCTTTGTACGGGACTCAATACAGGGAACGTTGGAGAAAAGGTCTGCCCGGCGACGAAAATATTCCCCATATCCACGGCGATGCTCTTTCCGTAGCTCAGTGAGTTACCTTGAACGAATGTGGAAAAAGTAAGTGAAGAGAAGTCGGGCGCAATCTTAGTCACAAATGCAGCAGATTTCGCATTTGTTAGAAAGGTTTGGTAAGCTCCGGACGTAATTGGAAAATCCGTTGAATAAGTAAAGCCCGTTACATAAATGTTGCTGTCGGAATCGATGGTGATGCCTGTACCGTGGTCATCGCCACTCCCACCCAGATAGGTGGAATGAAGAAGCGCACTGCCGTTGGGCGCCAACTCGGCCACGAAGGCGTCTGCAAACCCTGGGCATCCACCACAAGTAGACTGGAGAGAACCTGCCAGCGGGAAATCCGGTGACCGCGTGAAACCCAACACATAGGCGTTTCCGGAAGAATCCACGGTAATCGCATTACCCCAATCCATACTGCTGCCGCCGAGATAAGTGGAGTACACCAAGGCCGAGCCGCTACTATTGATTTCCGTCACGAAAGCGTCAGAGTCTTGGTTGCCGCCATTGACGGCCTGGACCGGGGCAGCTGTGGGAAAGTCTGTGGAGTAGGTTTGACCCGTCACATACGCGTTGCCAGTGCTATCAACCGCGACGCCCTCGGCGTTGTCGATTCCGCTGCCGCCTAGGTACGTTGAGTATTGAAGTGATGTCCCCGCAGGGCTCACCTTGGCTACGAAAGCGTCTCCTGCGCCGCCGTAAGTGGTTTTGAAGGCTCCGGCTGTAGTCGGGAAGTCACTTGAGAAGGTTTGTCCCGCGACGTATGCGGAACCCGAAGCGTCCACTGCGATGGCCTTCCCAATGTCATTTCCGCTGCCGCCTAGGAAGGTCGAGTAAATAACCTGGCCTTTAGCCGTAAGTTTCGTCACGAACGCGTCCCAAAAATATCCGTTACACGTACCCGTCGTTCCGCAGCTTGTTTGGAATGATCCCGCTGTGGCCGGGAAGTTGGGCGACCGAGTAAAGCCTGTGACGTAAGCATTACCAGAGGCGTCCACCGCAATCGCGGTGCCAGAATCGTATCCGCTTCCCCCCAAATACGTGGAATAGTTCAGCACCGGGTCGACAATGAGCGGCTGGTTCCGGTCATAATCGCCCACTTGGAAACCTATGTGTCCCCCGGGCTTGAGCGCATACCCGCCGGCGATGCTTTTCCTCCATCCCGGGCTGCCAGGAATCATTTGGTAGATCCGGGGTTTGCCCAGGAGCACCTCGCCGTCCGCAATCAGCAGCCGAAGAATACCTTGAGCGTCGATCTCTGCTTTGTTCGCGCCCTGACAATCCAGTTCGATAACCTTTGGGTCGACGCCTGGATCAATCAGGAGATCATATTCCAGCCGTCCTTGCGTTCCGTAATAGGCCACGCTGACGCCGGGGTACACCTCTTGGTAGCGCACCTCAGCGTAGGTGGGAATGTTGGACCGCCACTGTTTCGAATCATTGCCGATAAGATAATTCATTTTGCCGGGAAGCTGCTTGGAACCAGCAATCCGAGGCGCAGGGTTAGCTCCGACAAAACGCATCCGCATCACAGAGAAGGACTGTGCATCAGGAGCAGCGTTATGAGTTGGGGACTCGGTAGTAGGGCCCGTAGCGTCGAGCGTCGAGGTCCCAGTTGTGGATCCCGTCTCTGGTTTGGCGGAGTGTTGGCCAAGGCGGTCGACTGTCGGCTTACGCAGAACCACAACCATTTCATTCGGTGTAAGAAAGAGGGTGTAACCAGCACCCCTTGAAAGGAATTTCACCCTTGAATCGGTCTGGCCCTGATTGGCTTCGAAAGCCAGAGAGCTCTGGCCGTCGTCTTCCAACAAGGGCGTGCGAACTATTGAATTAAATTTTATGAAAGGAATCGATTGTACGACCGGGAATGAAGGTCGTTCAGCAGGCGAGGCAGCGGCCATCAAATCTTCATCTTCGTTCGCAGGAGTTGTATCGAAGAAAGGCAGTAGCCAAGCTGAAACCTCTTTTTCTTGTACCGTCGGCCCGTCTAGGACCACACTCACACTGAGAAAGAGGACGAGTAGCACTGTAAAACAGGCGGCTCTTTCATCTTGATGAGGCAGCGCTTCCAGTCTCTTCCGCAGACACCTCTTCGACTGTCTGCAAAGTGCACTGAGCTGCGCGCGGGTTAACGAACTGCTAGCCCGTTGACGGGGAAAAAGCACATTTGATAATTTATTGGTCGCTTGCGAATTTAGCATCACAGGGCCAGCGCTTGAATGACGTCTGAGTAGGGTCGACTCTCGCCGCAAAAACCAGGGGCCGTCTGTCTGTCGAGACGGAAATACACTGGGTTCGAAGGTTGAGATCTATCTTAGGGGCTCCCGCAGGTATGCACTCGACGTCGGTTGCGTCAACCTCTACAGCAGCAGATTTCCCGAGCATTTCAACGGAGAGAACCAGTCGAGCGACGTTCTTCTTCCGAAGCAATATGCCTTCCACCCCTGCAATAGGGCCATACTTGACTCTGACCCAGTCACCGGCCTTTAAAAAAGGATGAGGTTCAACGCGCAGAGTACTCTCCACAACTCGCCTTACCCCTTCGATTTCTGAAAAGGGAATGGCGGCTGGCTGGCCACCGCAACTGACGATGCTACTGACCCCCGGCGTGGTGAGGATTGCAAGCCATCTCTTAAGCCCCTCCCTAACGAACAGGTAACCTGGGAAAAGCGGAACAGTGACTTCCTTGATCCGGTCTTTCCATCTATGACGCGCTTTGTAGAACGGTAGAAAAACCTCAAACTCTCTATACTCCAAGATTCGAGCCGCAGTTTTTTCGTGCTGGTGGCGCGTGCAAACCGCGAACCAGTTGTGGTTGAGATCCTCTTCTGTCATACGGTCTCCGTTTGGATGGTCAGGACCGGCGCGATGCAGCGCTTTTTCACTTCCGGACTCTTGGAGTTGCAAAATAGACATAGCTTCGCCCTGTGACTTACATACGATCTCTGTTCCTAGTGCGCGACCTGTAACGAGTCCAGCTTCATCGGTATCGGCCGATGGATCCCGGTACGCGAAACCATGTAATAACTTAGCTCTTCAGCCCGCTTGCGACGTCCTTTTGCTGGTCTGTTCTAATTCATGGGAATCGTTGCTAAACCGCAATAGGGTGAACCGAGTCGAGATAGCAAAGCCGTCGCGTCCCTCAAGCCCGCCGGCCTGTTCGACACGCAGAACCTGCCCCACCGCTTCCACTCGTGCTTTAGGCTCAAAGCCAGGCAGTACTGGCAGGAAGACCTTGAAAGCGATTTGTATTCCCGAAGGTGGGCAGGTATAGGCAAGAACGAACGCTCCCATCTCGCTAATGTCATGAGTGCAGCCCTCACTCCGTTTTTCAATCCCGGTGTCTGTCCACCAGAACACAATCGGTGCCTCCAGAGGGAACCGAATGGCTTTTCGGGCGTGTCTTGGAGCTTCCACCCGTGACCTCAACCGAAACCTTTTGAATTCATCTTCAAAATTCACCGTGGAGCGTATGCCCGCCCCGGAGTACCCACAAGAAGCCGAATGTCCTTTACTGCGAAGGCATTTGTCTGGCCTGATCGCTCCAGTCTGTCTTCCCACGCAGCGCTGGGTACAAAAGTCAGGCAGTGCTAGGTACAAAAATCTTGTGTCTTCCCCGTTGTCTCCCGACCCGTATGCGGCATCCGACGACAAAACGTTGCAAGGATGGCCATAACACCAGTTTGCGGCACCATCTCTCCTGGGTGGATGAATGACTCTGCTTTCGAAGGACATTCCGCCCTTGAACTGGCGTGAAAGCCCGCGTAGCGTGCGTCGCATGAATTCGTCTCCTCTGGAACTAGTCGCGCCGTCCGGGAGACGGATGGATTTTTGTAAATCACCAGAGAAGGGAACTGCTTCCGTTTAGTAGCGCGTGTCGAGCGATGATGCGAACAACTGCGATTTGGAAGTGGCGGACGTATGGCTGAAGACGAACCTGAACCCGTTGATTAAGAACTCTGCGTCCAAAACGATGGTTCGCTCATCATTGCTTTCGATGAGTCACCCAATGACGACACAGACGACTGGGGTCGAATCGCGGTAGTCCAGATTAGTCCACGTTTTTCCAAGTTCGCGTTTCAATCAACAACGCTCTACCTGCATCAAACCCTGCTTCGCCTCACGTTCGAAGGTTTGGGCGTCTTCACGTTCCCAGGCTCTGCTGCCACGGCGCCAACGACTTGGGACTTCTTCACCTTCTAGCCGCTCGCGAGCAGCGACTGTCATCACATAGGCAAATTACAGGAAAAAGGTGGCAGGGCAATTCCTAATCTGAAAACGGTCATTCCCTATCGTGTTGACTGGAAAGTAGTTACATTGCATGGAACGTTGGTGCCCCAACTGCACCAATCATCGTAGCTTTCGCTGGGACGGATAGGGGTTCGTTCAGGGGATGATTTCGGCGATGGCGACCAACAGTGCATCCTAAAGAGGTTAGTTAGCCTCCTGAGCTCCTGATTCCTATAGAGCAGGTCGCTGTTGGGAGCCGAGCCCAATGAAGACGATCTCGAAATCAGGGGAACCCATCAGGGTCTTTGTCGCGGACGCCAATGCCATGGCGTGTCAGCTGATGGTGCGAGCTCTGGAACAAAGCCGCGAGCCGATTGTGGCGGCAGGCTCTGCCTCCGATCCGGTTGAGATCCTAAAGGGACTGCGTGAGAACCCCTCCGACGTTGTCATTATCAGTGCTGATTTAAAGAACGGCCCCATCACGGCCCTCGGCGTAGTGAAGGAGGCACGGGCCTCTTATCCCCATACTCGTATCATTGTGCTGGTCGATTCTCCCGAGCGCGCCCTGGTGGTTGAAGGGTTTCGGGCGGGGGCCGATGGAGTATTCTCCCGCGCCGAAACTTTTGAGATGCTGTGCAAGTGCATTCGCGCCGTGGGCGGAGGGCAAATCTGGGCTGACCTTAACCAGCAGCGTTTCATCATTGAGGCTCTGGCTACGGGAGGACCGCAGCCCATCAAAGGAGCCAACGGGGCCAATTTGCTGACGAAGCGCGAGGAGGAGTTGGTGCGATTGGTGGCCGAAGGCCTCACCAACCGCGACATTTCGTTTCAGCTGGGCCTGACTGAGCATACAGTGCGAAATTACCTGTTTCGGATTTTCAACAAACTAGGCACCTCGAATCGGCTGGAACTGGCCCTATACGTAATCAAACAAAGAGAAGCGCATCCAGGTTGAGATTCGGGTAGGTGACACTCCTTTGTCCTCTATGGGGCTGTCTGTCCATCGCTGTGGTTGTTGACGCGCAATAGGGAGTGCCGAGACAAAATCGCAAAGCCGTCGCGTCCCTCGATTCCACGGGCTTGCTCAACGCGCAGAACCCGCCCCACCGCCTGCACGCGTGTCTTAGGTGCAAAGCCGGGAACCACTGGGAGGAAGATGTTGAAGCTGATCTCAGTTCCCACTGGCGGGCAGATACTGGACAGAACGAACGTTCCCACCTCGCTAATGTCGTGAGTGCGCCCTTCGCCCTGTTTTTCAATCCCGCTGTCCGCCCACCGAAACAAAATCGGTGCTTCCAAGGGGAACCGAATGGTCTTGCGGGGCCGTCTTGGTGTTTCCCGTCTCATACTGGCAGAGACCGTCACATGAGATCATCGCTCTCAAATACCAAACAATTAGCACAACTGTTTTGCACCATCCATGACAATATCCTTGCGGGGCGGCTGCAATCCGCAACTCAGGAGTGGATGCTTTTCGCTCTGTCATGGGTGGGCTTAGCAAGACAGGCGCTAAATATCATCGCCCTTTAGTTGTCGCTGCTCAAGGCTAGGGAGCCGGTGTCGCGCACTGACCGCCCAACGCTCAATCCCCTTGCAGGTTCGGGGAGACACCCCCTTCCGAAATCTGAGCCTTGAGATGCTCCTCTTTGCTTGATGACGTAAAGGGCCAGCTCTAGCCGATTCGAGGTGCCTAGTTTGTTGAAAATCCGGAACAAGTAATTACGCACCGTGTGCTCAGTCAGATTGAGCTGGCGGGCAATGTCGCGGTTGGTGAGGGCTTCCGCAACCAACTGCACCAACTCTTCCTCCCTTTTTGTCAGTAAATGTGTCCCGTTGGCGCTTTTGATGGCCTGCGGTTCGTCCTTGGCCAGAGCTTCAATAACATAACGCAACTGTTCGCTGCTCGCCCAGATTTGTCCCTCGCACACAGCACGGATGCACTTGCACAACATCTCAAACGGTTCGTCGCGGGAGAATACCCCATCGGCCCCGGCCCGAAACCCTTCAACCACCAGGGCGCGTTCGGGAGAATCGACCAGCACAATGATACGGGTATGGGGATAAGATGATCGTGCCTCCCTCACCACGCGGAAGCCCGAGGTGGGCCCGTCTTTTAAATCAGCACTGATAATGGCAACGTCAGAGGGGTGCTCACCCCATCCCTTAATGATCTCAACCGGCTCCGTCGCAGAGCCCACCACCTTGATCGGTTGACAGCTCTGTTGCAGAGCCCGCACCATCAACTGACATCCCATGCTGCTCGAATCTGCAATAAAGACCCTGAGAGGTCTCCGCGTCGCTGGGCATTTCTTCATCGGTGGCGTTTCCTAAATTCCATTCCGGGCATATTCGCCAAAACAGGACAACGCCCGCGACGATACGCTAGTTCGCACAGGAATGGTTTACCATCCGGTGAATACCCTAAAATTGGCTCAGTAACTTTTCTGGGGTATGCCAGACGCAGGTGAAGCCACGATCGGGTACTGGAACGTTCAGTCCCACGGCGGGATGAACAACTATAACGTGTAGTAACTGCCAAAAAGGAATTACCGGTAGGACAGCGTGGGCTATTTTTCGCGCATTTGACTTATCGCCAGGGGCTAGCCTTCGCAGGATCGGTTTACACACACGCGATCAGCGATGACGGTAAGCGGGTCGCGGCTCAACTAGGCCATGCGGTATGGGAAGTTTTGGACGCAATTGGACACCAGCCGGCCTGTAAATCCCAAATTGGTTGCGGGGGGCAGATTTAAACTGACGACCTTCGGGTTATGAGCACGTACTAGAATATGTGGCCCGTTGATTCTGTGTGACTTACGCAGTGTTTTGAGATGTTGAGTTCTTTCCCAAATCTTTCCCACAAATTTTTGCTGCTCGGTACTTGATTGCATAACAATGTCGGCGCCTCTCGACGCGAGCAGTCTTTGGTTGATAGGCTCGGGAGGAAGGAGCCGAAGTTCGGTTCGTACGCGGGACAGCTCGGTACCGGACATGGCGTGCACTATGGCGTCGTCCACTTGATGGGGCATCCCGCTCCCTCGTGAGGGGGAGTTCGAAGAAATAATCATGGTCGAAGTTTTGATCGAAGAGATGTTTGGGTCGGACTGAACCGACCGCTAGATTACGAACGAACCGTGCTTGTCGAGGCCGATCCGAAAGACAGCGAAGGAAGCGGAAGAAAAAGCTCTTATAAGTGAAGGGAGAAGTGCGCTCAAAAAAGTGTTTGACAGGGCCGACATTGTTAGAGATGTTCGGTTAGCGCGTTAATCAGGACCTTTGGATTTGAGCTGCCAAGAGAATTTAAACAACACCCAGTAGTAGCACTCGCTGTTTTCAGTCAGCCGGGGCGTCAACCCACTGACCACCTTTGCACTGCGAGTATCCATTCGAGAGACGACTCAGGGGTGTCGCGCCGTCGAGTGCCACGAAATCATCGATGACGAACCGACCGTTCTCCAAAATCACGGTTACAACGCCTTCATAATGGTCGTACTGCGTTGGATAGCCGCAACAATAGGTCTGTTTGTGAGTGAACCTGAGGTGAACGTCGACTCGATTTTCTCCGACGGTCTTGCTGCTGAGAATCGAGAACTTCGACGGACTCGCCGCTTCGTTTGGTCCGGAGAACAGGCCGTCCTCCAGCCACGGGGTCGCGGGTTTGTACTGGTTCGCGCGGAGGTAATCACCATAACGGCGGTAATAATCGTCTTCGCAGGACTGAAGGGTGTCGAGTTCTCGAACCAGTCGTTTGCTGATGAGGGGCCATAGGGCCTTCTTGGCGCGTCCCATGGGTATGCCAAGTGGACGGTACGTCGTGACGTACGTATAGAAAACCCGTACGACCTCAACCGGTGACCGCCCGGAATTGCGTTGCTCCTGACCGGGTTCGGACTTCGTGGCATGATTCTGACCCGGCGCAGGAGAAATTAAGAGCAGAAAGAAGAAGGCAACACCTAAACTCCTTAGCATGCGTACATCTTAGCTCTGTCGCGTCGGATAGTGAGGTCGATGCACAAGCGTGTGCTGTGATTAGAAATTAGGCAGAAACTGTAACTGAAAAAACTGTCAAAAAGCTGCATTATTTCTACCTGCCTGATAAGGCGGGTGGTTACCGGACATCTCTAACGGTGTCGGCCCTGTCAAACCCTTTTCGACGACACTTCTCCGTGCACTCCGGAGAGTGGTCTTGTTCGCTTCGTTGACCTTTGCATCGACGACCATGGCTCGTTCGTAATCTGCCGGTCGGCTTCAGTCCGACCCATACATCTCTTCGATCAAAACTTCGACCATGATTACTTCTTCGAACTCCCTTTACAGGGAGCGGGATGCCCAACCAAGTGGACGGTGTTCTACTTCACACCATGTCCGGTACCGATGATCCCCAGCGAAGACTCCAGTGGCGGCAAGCAACGGCTAGGGCATATCAGCAAGCAAGGTAACTCCTTGCTGCGCTTCTTGCTGGTGGAGGCTGCTCAAGCAGCTGCGCGGAACAATCCGGACTGGCGACGTCGGTACATTCACCTGGCGATGCGTCGGCACAAAAGCATTGCCAAGGTAGCGATGGCGCGCAGGTTGGGAGTCCGCTTGTACTGGATGTGGCGAAATGGCTGCGAGTATTCGCCGTCGATGGAGTTCGGTTCGTACGCGGGACAGCTACGGAGCAGAGATCGAGAGGCTCTATGAAATGACCAAACGGCCGCGGTCTAAACTGGAAAGTTGCTACATTCGCGTGAAGCGATACAACCTCCGCGTTGTGGCCGACGAGAAGAAGAAAGCTAGAGTTCACAAGAGGCATTTGCGAGTGCACAGATCATAACGAATTGCGGGAAGAACCTGGGGCAAGTCGCTGTTTGCGGACTCAGGCGACGATCAGTGAGCGTGACCAACGACGACGGCCCCGGAGAACAAGGGTGATACCTCAGGCGATACAGAAAGTAACTTTTACTTGACATATAGACCGTTGTAGCGTACTCTAGGGGCGTCTTCGAGGAGGTCACCGTGCCCCATCAACCCTTTCGAGATGAGCTAGCGGGCCGCCGTAGAACCACGCTCTTTCTCTTCTATCTTGCTGCGCTTCTCTCCGTCACTGCCATCAGTTTTGTCGCAAAGATTCCGTCGTCCCGCACGCTACTATTCGCCCTGGGTGTCACGAGCGCAAGCGCGGCCATCTTTTTCTTGCTCCGTTTCCTGCGTACAAATGATGAGCGCGAACAGCAGACCAACTACCATGCTCTGACGCTTGCCTTTACAGGAACATTGATTTTTTCTGCGGCTATCGGCTTCCTGCAACGCTTCGGTTTGCATCCTGTCTCCTGGCTAGGTATTCCCGCGCTCATGATCATTTTGTGGAGCATCGGATTGATTCTTTATTCGTGGCGGTATCGATGAAAACGCGGTTACGTGTATTGAGAGCGGAAAAAGAATGGTCGCAAGCGGAGCTTGCGGCTTATGTCGGAGTTGCTCGCGGCACGATCAACGCGATTGAAACCGGCAAGTACGATCCGAGTCTGCCGCTAGCCTTCAAGATCGCACGTGTTTTTGGAAAGAACGTAGAAGAGGTGTTTTTGTATCCCGAGGAACAAGACCAGCCCCGTCCCCCGCAGGTCTGAGTTCCGTCTCTAGCAATCGCGACATGATGTCTGCTAGTTCGCAATTCCGGATTCTTTTCTCTGCTGGTCACTCGAAGTCTATCCCCGTTTTCCCGCCAAGGTGAACCGAAAGGAGTCTCTTCATGGATCGTCCTTATGGCATTTCCGACTTCGCATTCCCGTCCCGATGGGACCGGGAATCCGGTCCCGACTTGGTGGGGAGGGCCGGTCAGGGTTCTCGCTCAGACAGAGAGCAGAGCCAAACCGGACGGGGAAAGGGATCGAATTCCACTCAGTCTCGTGGCGGTTTCGACCGCCCGGTTACGGTCTATCGCGGTCGAGACCGGGAATACTCGCTACGCGAATCCGAGGTTCGTCCACTCACAGACTTGGGCAAGTTCCGCGTCGTGCCGGAAGATGATCTCGCGCGATTTGGATACCAACGCAACTATACGCAGATGGAAAGCGACATTCGCAGCTTCACCCGGCAGGCCCTCGTCGAACAGCGCACCATCGAAGGCCATCCATCGTATTCGACGAAGGTTTTAA
>WNFS01001894.1_pt1 | contig 15762 bp, 15 predicted proteins | sample 5400141 | NCBI WGS metagenome assembly WNFS01 (sample SAMN13153358, study PRJNA577476) | soil metagenome | isolation source: 60 cm saprolite under Madrone tree | place: USA:California | collected 2016-06-14
TCTGCTTTTTCACAATTGACAATCCGAATCGTTAGAACCGTTTTGGGTGCCAATCGGGTTTCTTCAAGCTCCCTTCGCCGGTGTATTCGAAGAGCTTATACACCGGTGCGAGCAACACGCCCGGTCCCTTCATGTTCAACCGCAAATTGAAATCGAGCTTGTCGTCCAGGAAATGGATATCGCCATGGCCGAGCATGCTGAAGAATGTGCTGGCGGCATCGAAATCGTCGGTATGAATGACTCCCTCACCGATCTTGAAGCTCGCGCTCGCCTTGTGCGCGATGCTGTAACCACTGCCAGGAACGATAAGGTTTAGAATTCCTGAAAGTGGCCCGAAAATGGGAATCGCGAAAACGTTGCCATTGGTCACGTCCACTTTTCCGCGGCCACGCATTGTGCGTGGATCGCTCCCTAGGCCGGAAAAATCATACGTCCCGCTCAACTGCCCGTGCGCCGTTTTGTAGTTGTAGTACAAATCGGTCAGATGCGGAAAATCGATAGCGTCTACGGAAACACTTGCTCGAAAACGCGGATCATTGCGGGCCAGCGAAATGTCGGCATTTCCGCGCACCGTGCCGGAAAGAAGAGCACCACGAAGATCGACAATTTGCAATCGATCATTGGTGAACAGCAATCGTGCGGAGACGCGATCGAAAGGCAAGGTTTTCCCAAGGAAATCGTAGTCCACCCCGTTCGTGTCGTCGACCGTAATCTCGAGATGCGTGTTCTTGCCGCCGCGAAATTGGTATACGCCATTGGCGGTCACGGTCGGCGGGTGGCGAAATTTGTAAGGCACAACGGTTTTCCAAATCTTCGGGTCGATCCAAAAAATCGCCTCGGCTGGATACAAAGAGCTTTTGATATTTGAGACGCGCACCTCGTGTTTTTTAAAATCGTAGGTGAAATTGCCGGCGCCGGTCCCTTCGTCGCGTACCACATGAAAATCCTGGCAAGAGATGGCGCCGTCGGCGAAATGAATCTTCGTGCTTCCCCCGTTCATGCTGGCACCGCGAAGTCGCGTTCGGTCCAACGTGATGGTTCCATCGCCTCGCCAATTCTCCGGGTTGTGATCCTGGCCCCGAATTGCGAGGTGGATTGTGGGCGAGCGCTGCCATTCCCATTCCCCGAGAAATTCCTCCAAATCGGGAGGGACAAGCGCTCGCATTGCGCCGGGACTGATTGTACTATCGATATTCAAACGAAAATCGTTTGGGCCGTCGAAGAGATCGGCCATAAGCCGGCCGGTTTGATGCCCAAGGCGCACATCGCGGAGCAACGCGCGCTCGCCATCCCAGGAAAAATCGGCGGCCAAATCGGAGAATGGCAGCGTCTTGTAGGCAAAACTTGCAACATTGGCGTGGCCGATGATCTCTGGTCGAAGAGGATCCTGCCCTAAATTTGCTGAACCAGAGATCTCGACCAAAGGTGGCGAGTAGAACGTTATGTCTGCGAGTGGCCCGCCAAGACCGAAGGCATCGAGAAAAATTTTCAGATCCAGGCTGCTGCGCACTTGAAAATTAGCGCGGTTGCCTTGCCGGCTCCAATCGGCGCGCCCGGCAAAACTGCCCCGGCCATCATTCCATTCGCAGCGCGTGATATTCAAATGTTGGTCGCTCCATTCGGCGGTGGCAGACAAGCCTCTCATTTCGTAATTGCCTCGTTGCAACCGATCCGCGCTCAGCGTCGCCTCGACTCGCGCATTCTCGATTTCTGCGACGTCTCCGCTAAATTTTACCTGCAATGAGGGAGGCGCGCCCGGGAAGTTGAACTTTTGCAGTTCCTTCACGGTGCGTTCCAAAATTGCTAGTCGCTTTCGCCACTCTTCTTCTGAAATCGGCGGTGATGGCTGGTAATTCGCTCGCTTGATTAACTGACCAGTCGCGGAAATCCGCACTCCGCAAAAAACTCCTTCCGCCTGACTGACGTAAATTTGCTCAGGCGGAAAATAGACGTGCGCGCGCAAATCGTTGAGCTGGGCACCATTGATCCCTCCCTCGGCATTTTTCAGAGGCAGGGCGATTTGCGCGTTACGAACGTCAAGTGCGTTCAGAAATGGCTGATGATGGATGAGCGCCGCGTAATTAATATCCAACGAGACTTCGCTGATACGGGCAAGCGTCTTCTCGCGATTTTTGTAATCGAAGATTCGCACATTCTTCGCGACCAGACCGCGTAACGGATCCAACGTCAACCGTCCGATGGAAGCTTCGACACCGCGTTTGTGCAATTCCTCGACCACGCGGTAACGCCATTGCCGGCCGAAGCCTCTTTTCGCGAGGTACCAACCGCCGCTAAAAGAGACTGCAATTGCAACGAACATCACCAGACGCGCCACATTTACGGCGATGTGGTGCACCAAAGTGGGTTGTCGATCCTGCGTCGCTGCAACGTTCTTCGGCGGTTCGAGAATCCGTGGCATCAAGTATAGTGAAAGATGTTTCGACTTCGCTCAACATGACAAAAAAATCATGAATGTTTCCGATCTGCCGGCCGTCAACGCGTCGCTCAATCTCGTCAGCACCGTCTTCATCTCGATGGGTTGGTATCTGATCCGGCACGGCGCGTGGCGTCGCCACATGGCCTGCATGATTACTGCGGTGATTTCGTCTACATTTTTTCTGGTCGGTTACATCGTTTACCATGCGCATGTAGGTGAAAAATCGACCGCGTTCGCAGCGCAGGGGATCGTACGTCCAATTTATTTCGCGATGTTGATTTCGCACATCTTACTCGCATTCGTGACCTTGCCCTTGGTGATTTTGACTCTTGTTCCGGTGTTTCGCCGCCGTTGGAATCGCCATAGGCGAATCGCGCGCTGGACGATGCCAATCTGGCTCTATGTCTCAATCACAGGTGTGCTGGTTTATCTCATGCTCTACAAATGGTTTCCTCCGCCAAATCTTGCGTTCGGCCATTAGTTGATGTTTGATCAGAGGACGCGCTGTCGCGCAGACAAAGAAATCTATGGTGACGATCGCGACGTTTAACGAGTCGGCAAAAGCGAGGCAGCTTAAACGTCGCTTCCACGACGCTGGACTGAAGGCCGATGTTCACAATGAAGCTCCTTTGCAGCAAGTCGGGTTCATGTCGCGACCGCAAGCGAATGCTAAGGTGCTGGTGGAGGATAACGATTTCGAAAGGGCACAAAGCCTGATGGTTGATTGGGAAGCGACTGATCCGGACATCTCTGCTGCCGTGATTCGCTGCCCGCAATGCGGCTCCTCAAATATCGAGTATCCGCAGATGACCCGCAAATTCATTACCCCCGCGCTCGTCGGCGTTCTTTGCGCGCTGAAAATTATTCCGAAGGAATTTTATTGTCTGGATTGCCACTTTACCTGGAGCAACGAAGAAGAGCGAACGCTGGGGCGCCTCTGGCATCGTTTCTTTCCTGGACTCGAGTCGGGCAAAGAGAGTTCGTAGAATAACCGCTCTGCTCGACCGGCGCGATTGATTCCTCGCGCACGATTCTTCTTGTGATCGACCTTCGATTCCTTCGATTGCCTCAAACCATGAGAGCTTCCCGTTCGCATCGGCTTTGCTTCGCCCCGAACAACGCTTGGACTCCGCTCGGATCCACAATCGCGCTCTGTCGTCCATGAAGTGGCTCTTTGCTTTTCTGCTGGCCCTGATCATTTTCGGCGGTGCCGCCTGGTTTGGTTACAACTTCTTCGTCAAAGAAGAAATCGCAGTGAAAAAGGAACAACGTGGGGAAGTTGCGGTTGCACCTACGCCGGACATCAGCCTTCCCGAGCTTCAGGCAGCGGCGAAACTGCGACAGGACGGGAAACTAACCGAAGCTCGCGACGCGCTCATCGCCTTTATTCAAAAATATCCGACCGGGCTACACGTCGAAGAAGCCAAAGACTTACTCGGTGAAGTCAACATCGACATCTACCTTTCGCGCTATCCTTCGCCGGAGAAAACCGAATATGTTGTGCAGTCTGGAGACGTGCTAGCAAAGATTGGGAGGAAACTGAAAACGACGCCCGAGCTTATTATGCGGATGAATAATCTGAGCGGCACGATGCTGCACATTGGCGAACATCTTCTCGTGTCGCACCCGGATTTTTCTGTTTTTATTCAACGAAAGGCGAAGCTGGTCGTGCTTCTTAATCACGGCGCTTTTTTTAAGCAGTATCACATACTTGAAGAGAAGTTGTCGCCCAAACAGCCTTCGAAAATTACCACGAAAGTCTCTGAAATAATGGCTTGGAAAGACGGGAAGCGCGTTGGTTTTGGGAGCAAGGATTACATGAGTAGCACGCGGTGGATCCGGCTCGGCTCGGCCGCTTATACGCTGTATTCCACCGCCGATTCGGCGCATCCCAATCTTACTCAGCCGCCGCCTCCAGTGGGCCTCGGCCTGGCCGCGTCCGATGTCGAGGAGCTAAGCAGCCTTGTAAACAGCCACACGCCTGTCAGCATTACGGATTGATCAGATTGATGGATGCAACCTTGCAAAATCCAACACGCGCTTGACGCTTCAAGGTCTTAACGCTTCGTCATTCTATGGAATTGCAACCGCTCGATTTCGAAAAACCGATCTTTGAACTGCAACGGCGTTTGCAGGATTTGAAGGCTCATTCCGACGAACACGATGTCGATCTTGATTCGGCGGTCGGGGCAATTGAGGCAAAGCTCCGCCAAACTCGCCGCGAGATTTACGGCAACCTGACTGCCTGGCAGCGTGTCCAAATCGCGCGGCATGTGCAGAGGCCATTCGCCCTCGATTACATCGAACGGTGTTTTACAAACTGGACTGAACTGCACGGTGATCGTCGTTTTGCCGATGACAAGGCCATGCCGAGCGGTCTTGCCATGCTTGGGACGCAGCGCTGCGTGGTTATCACTCATCAAAAAGGGCGCAACACGAAAGAAAACGTGATGCGCAATTTTGGGTGCGCCCATCCGGAAGGTTATCGGAAAGCACTGCGCTTGATGCGGCTGGGTGAAAAATTTGGCATGCCAGTGATTTCATTGATCGATACGCCAGGTGCGTTTCCGGGGATTGGATCGGAGGAACGTCACATCTCGGAAGCAATCGCAGTAAACCTTCGCGAAATGATGAGGCTGCGCGTGCCCATCATCGCCGCTGTTGTCGGCGAGGGTGGATCGGGCGGCGCGCTTGGAATTGGCGTGGCAGATCGCGTATTGATTCTCGAGAACGCTTACTACTCGGTGATCAGTCCGGAAGCGTGCTCCGCCATTTTGTGGAGGGATCGCCGTCACGCTGCCGAGGCAGCCGACGCGCTCAAATTAACTGCGCAGGATTTGTTGAAGCTTGAAGTGGTCGACGAAGTTGTCCACGAACCAGAAGGCGGCGCGCATCGGGACTATGATTCGGTCGTGACAAATATGGGCAACGCTCTCCGCCGCAGCCTGCAGCGCATCTGTGACATTCCAATTGAGGAATTGTTAACCAAACGGTACGAAAAATTTCGCCGACTCGGCAGTTTCGCCGAAGCCAAACCCGCGTCCGCTTCGGCGCGTTCTTGATGTGATTCCCAGCAATTGGCGTACATCGGCAGGTTTTTGGCAGCTCGGCGTTTTCGTCGCTCTCGTGCTTCTACCGAGCAGCGCGGCGGCATCGGATTTTCGTTTTGACCGCGATACTGTTAGCTTCGCCAACTCAACTGTCTTTGGGTATCGCGAAGGCCATCCCTATTTGCGGCAAAGAGAGAAAGGAGAGCCGAAAAGGTACACTCGCCGCTGTTTTGTCCTGTGCCGTACGACGATGCAGTTTCAGAAGTTCGCTCGTTTCGATCCGCATGTCGCTCCGTTGGACGACAGTGCGTTGGCCGCTCGCATTCGAAATGTCACCCGTCGAGCGGCTTGGGGAAAGCCGTTGCCGCCGGATCAGCGCGTCGTTTTCCCGGGCTACGCCAACTTGCGCGCGATGAGCGAGGCGCGCCGCGAAGTTTTGCGGGCAAATATCGGCCTTGGCTGGCCGACTTATTTCCGGGTTGGCAATGCGCGGATGCTTTTCCGGCACGGCTCTAGTTACGACAGGAAGACCCACGCTAACCTCAATGCAGCCTTGGCGCGCGGCGAGTTATTCGTCGGTTTTCTCACAACTTATCCTCGTCTCAGCATCAATCACGCGGTCCTGGTCTACAAACGAAAACCTGCCTCTCAGAATGATGGAATCGAACGTTATCTCGTTTACGACCCCAATCATCCGGAATCGCCGCGTGAGCTCACCTGGTCCTCCCGCGACGGTGCTTTCGCATATCAAAAAGATTGGGATTTCATCGGTGGCTTCGTTCGCGTTTATCAAATTTACGGCAAGTGGCTGCAGTGAAAACGATTCATTCAAAGGAGACCAGCAATGCCAAATAAGCCAACACCAGCGCCCGTGCCGCCTGCACCGCAGCCGGTGCCTCCTCCGGAACCTTTGCCGCCCAATCCGCCACCGGTTCCGCCCGTCGGAAGATAGAGGCGGTTGGATCGAGAACAATGTCCTCGGTTACGGGGGAAACAAGAACCGCAGCGCGGGACTGACACGCCCGCCCCACGCAGCTTCAGTGTGATCGGCGCCTTCGACTTCCATGTATTGAAGATCGTCACGAAGTTTCCAGCCTTTTTTGGCAAGCCGATCGCGCAACACGCGCGCTTGTTCCCAGCCAGGTTCCCTTGTTCCCGTGTCCAGCCAGATTTTCAGCGTTGGCTTTTCTTCAATTGAATCGACGAGTCGATAAATGGCGAAATCGTCCCACCAAATCGATGGCGACATTACCATCAGGCGCGTAAACGTCTGCGGAAACAAAATTCCGATTGCGAGGGTCACGAGACCACCGAGAGAGGAGCCGCCCAAGCCCGTAAATTGAGTCTCGCGTTTCGTTCGATATTTCCTGTCGATGTAAGGCTTAAGTTCCTCGATCAAAAATTGCCCGTACTGGCGCGCTAGGCCGCGGCTGCGCTTTCTTCGCTTTGCCTTGCCGTCGATCACGCCGCGCGTCGGCGAGTATTCGTGAATCCGGTCCTCGCCCATGTTCGCGATCGCCACGATAATGAGCGGATCGAGCAGCCTTTTGCGAATCAGGCGCTCGGCTGTTTCATCGACGCCCCACTCCACGCCCGCGAAAGAGGTGGCGGCATCAAAAATGTTCTGCCCGTCGTGCAGATACAACACCGGATAACGCTGGCTCGAGAATCGCCGATACCCCGGCGGCAGGTAAACCAGGACGTCGCGCCGATTGCCAAGAATGTCTGACGGAAATTCGCGATGTCGCTTGATGTTTCCAGTGAGCGTGTGTTTGGGCATGCAAGGCGAGATGCATCGTTTAGAATGTCGAGATTGTCCAATGCGTCGATCTGGCCCGGAGTCGATCTTAGGTGGGCGCGATTGACCTTAATCACTCGGTCTCGCTATTGTCGATTTTCTCATGAACGAACGCTATATCAAATTGTGGACGCCGTATTTAAGCCGCGAGTTCGAAATGCTTGCGTTCGGCGACGGCGGCGGGCTGCCGCTGATTCTCTTTCCGACTTCGTTCGGCAGTTATTACCAGAACAAAGATTTTGGCCTAGTCGGTTCCGTTGCTAGCTACATCGACGCCGGTCGAGTTACAGTTTATTGCCCGGATGCTATCGACCTTGAGAGTTTCTACAACAAATCGATTCATCCCTCGGACCGGATGCGGACGCACAACGCCTACGAAAATGTGATCGTCCGCGATGTGTTCGATCTCGCGCGGCGCGAATGCTCGTCTCCTCGCGTCGCGGTATGCGGCGCCAGCCTTGGGGCTTACCACGCCGCAAACATCGCTTTTCGCCACCCCGATTTCGTGAGTCATCTCATCAGCCTGAGCGGTTCGTTTGATATCAGCTCGTTCTTCGATGGTTATCACGATGATAATATTTACTTCAACAGTCCGTGCGAATATCTGCCAAACACGACCGATCCTTGGAAATACAATCACATGGGCATCATCATCGGCACGGGGGAATGGGACAACACGCGCCACGAAAGCTTACGCCTCTCCGAGGTTCTGAATTCAAAAGGGATCCGCCATTTCCTCGACGATCGGAAATGGTGCGGCCACGAATGGAGTTATTGGCGCGAGATGCTGCCATATTATCTGTCGCTCATGTGAGCTTTGACGGACCCATCGCTATGAAAAAAATTGGAATCCTTTTTGGTCAGGAACACAGTTTTCCGCCGGCGTTTGTTGAGCGGGTGAATCAGAAAACTGGCGGCAAAGATATCGTCGCGGAATTCGTCAAGATCGACAAGGTCGTCCAAGGCGAGCCGTGCGGTTACGACGTGGTGATCGATCGCATCTCGCAGGACGTGCCGTTTTATCGCGCCTGGCTCAAGAACGCGGTGCTCACCGGCACCGCGGTAGTGAACAATCCGTTCTGGTGGAGCGCTGACGAGAAATTTTTCAACAACGCGCTTGCGACCAAGATCGGGGTCGCGGTTCCGCGCACCGTATTGCTGCCGTCGAATCAGCCGCCGGCGGACACAAACGACAAATCATTTCGCAACCTCGCCTATCCAATGAACTGGGAGGAAATTTTCAGCTACGTCGGTTGGCCGGCATTCTTCAAGCCCTTCGCAGGTGGCGGCTGGAAGAACGTCTATCGTTTGCACAATTCTGAGGAATTTTTCCGAGCTTACAATGAGACTGGCCAGCTCGTGATGATGTTGCAGGAGGAAGTGAAATTCGACATGTACTTCCGCTGCTACTCGATCGATCAACGGCATGTCCGCATTATGCCATACGAGCCGCGGCATCCTTATCATTTGCGTTACCAAACTGAATGGCAGGCGCCCAAGGAAATCTTGCAAAAAGTCGAGCGAGGCGTGCTTACGCTGAACCAGTATCTTGGCTACGACTTAAATACGGTTGAGTTCGCCATTCGCGATGGCGTGCCGGTCGCGATTGACTTCTGCAATCCCGCACCGGACGCGGAAGCAGCCAACGTCGGTCAGGCAAATTTCGAATGGGTCGTCGAGGCCGTTTCCGAAATGGCAATCCGCAAAGCGCGAGAACACAAAGCCGGTTGCGACAATTTAAGCTGGGGCAAATTCATGCGGGCCGCCGTAGACAAACGCGAATTAAGCGAGTTCGCATAGGAACGACAATTGCGGGAGGTAGATCGAGCAGTCCCTTGCTCGATGTTAAAAATCGCCGCGAAGCCGTAATAATTAACATCCCCGACGGTGCGGCCTGATCCACCATGACAGCACATTGTTTTTGGCGGACATTTGCGCCCCGTCATGAGCGCGAAGAACCACACGTTTACTCTCGGCATCGAGGAAGAGTTCGCGATCATCGATCCGGAAACACGCGAACTTCGGTCGCACATCCAGGAGATCCTCGAGGGCGGAAAGGTTACGCTCAAGGAGCAAATCAAACCAGAGATGCACCAGTCTGTCGTTGAGCTCGGCACCGAAATTTGCCAGTCGGTTGTCGATGCGCGTGCCCACGTTATCGAATTGCGCAGCAAACTCGCGGAACTCGCGGGCCGCAGCGGACTAAAGATTGCTTCGGTCGGCACGCATCCGTTTTCGCACTGGCGCGATCAACTCATTACTCAGGGCGAGCGATATCAGGAGATCGTCAAGGATATGCAGCAGCTCGCGCGTGCCAATCTCATCTTCGGATTGCACGTGCATGTCGGAATTACCGATCGCGAAATGGCTATCCACGTCATGAACCAGGCACGCTATTTTCTGCCCCACATTTACGCGCTGTCGGTGAACTCGCCATTCTGGGTTGGCCAGGATACCGGATTAAAAGGTTATCGGCTAAAGGTATTCGAGCGCTTCCCGCGCACAGGGATTCCGGACGCGTTCGAAAGCCTTTCCGAGTACGAAGACTACTGCAAACTGCTGGTTAAGACTGGCTGCGTCGATAACGCGAAGAAAATCTGGTGGGACATTCGGTTGCATCCGTTCTTCGATACGCTGGAGGTCCGGGTGTGCGATGCGCAATCGCGCGTCGACGACACACTGGCAATCGCCGCCTTGATTCAGGCAGTGATCGCGAAACTGTATAAGTTGCTCAGTCAAAACATTACCTTCCGCGTTTATCGTCGCCGTCTGCTAGACGAGAACCGGTGGCGGGCATCGCGATACGGCATCGATGGGAAGCTGATCGATTTCGGCCGTGAAGCCGAAGTCGAAACACGCAGCTTGCTCAATGAACTGCTCGAATTCGTCTCGACCGAAGTTGAAGAGCTTGGCAGCAACAATGAAATGGCGCACGTCGAACGGATCATGCGTGAAGGCACTGGTGCCGATCGACAACTCGCCGCGTTCGAGCGTACCCACGACATGAAAGCCGTGGTCGATCAAATTGTCTCGGAAACCTATGAAGGATTGAATCTTGCCAGCGCAAAAGTAGCCTAGCGGCCGCGCGTTTGCCGTCGTCTAATTTCCGCGTAAATCTGAGCACTTCCAAATGCCTGATCGCCTCGCCGCAGCCAACATCGACATCGACTTCGATTTAATCCCGGGTGCGCACAATGCTGTAAGCGTTTGCCTTCAGCTAATGTCGGAAGAGCGGGTCACGATCATTACGGACGAAGCAACCTGCGACATCGCAGCCGCATTGCGAGCTGAAGTCGAAGCAATCGGTTCGGAACACGCGGTCTTCGTTTTAGAAGATTATGCTGCGCGCCCGCTGGCCGCGATGCCGAAAGTCATTCTCGACGATCTGGCGCAATCGCAAGTGTCGATCTTTTGCGCGCAAACTCAGCCGGGCGAACTCAGCTCGCGCATGCAGATGAGCGATGTCGTGAATAAAAAACACATCCGTCACGGCCACATGGTCAACATCACGCGGCAGATCATGATGGAAGGAATGCGCGCCGATTTTCGCGCGATTGATGCGCTCAGCCAGCGCTTGATCGAACGCGCGCGTCACGCCGAACGGATCATTTGCCGGACGACGCACGGCACCGATCTTGAAGCTGAATTTTCGCCGAAACTAAAATGGTTGAAGACGAGCGGGATCATCACGCCGGAAAAATGGGGGAATCTTCCGGGCGGTGAAATTTTCACCGCGCCGGCAAACACCGACGGGAGATTCGTCGTCGACGGTGTGGTCGGCGATTATCTTTGCAACAAATACGGCGATTTGCATGACACACCCCTCACGATTGAGGTGAAGAATAACCGCATTGTCGATCTTGCCTGCGATTACAAAGAGCTGCTCGAAGATTTTCGCGCTTACACCAGCACGGATGAAAACAGCAATCGGGTCGGTGAATTCGCCATCGGGACGAACACCGCCTGCACACACGTCATCGGCAACATTTTGCAGGATGAAAAAATTCCCGGCGTCCACATCGCCTTCGGTCACCCGTACGCGGAGCACACCGGCGCTGACTGGGTTTCGAAAACACATATCGACTGCGTCGGCCGCGACTTCGACATCTGGTTCGACGGCGAACAGGTGATGCGGAGCGGAAAGTTCTTAGTGTGAAGGTGAAAGAGAATTAGGTCGGGCGGATCGGCGAGCCATCCCTGCGTGAAATGGATCCGGAACTGCGTTCGCGCTTCAACGCCGATTTCACACCGGAGAAATACACGGTGCTGTTGCGTTGTGTGAATGAGACAGAGAAATGGCCGGCTGATTTCCGCATTTCAGAGACGCCGATTTTCATAACGAACGAATTCACCGATGAAGTTGTTCGAGCCGCACATGAGATCGTCGATCTTACCCGCACGCCAGAGTTCGCCGCGAATTCGCGGAATGCGATCCCGAAAGGCTTGGAGGTGCCGAATGAATCGGCGCATCCAAATTTTCTCGTCGTCGATTTCGGAATTTGCGCGGAGGGGGGTCGGCTCGTCCCGCGACTGATTGAGCTGCAAGCGTTCCCAAGTTTATTCGGATTCCAGTTGCTGCTTTTGCACTGCATGCGCAAAGCGTATCCGGCGATTCCACGCAAATGGACTTCATCATTCGGCGGAATCAAAGATGAAGCGTACATCGAGTTACTGCGCCGGACCATCGTCAACAATGCAGATCCTGAAAATGTGATCCTCCTGGAGATCGAGCCAGAAAAGCAGAAAACCCGAGTCGATTTCGCCGCGACAGAAACATTGCTTGGCATCCGATCTGTTTGCCTGACGAAGATCAAAAAGCGCGGCCAACAATTATTTTATGAGCGTGACAAACGGGAGGTGCGAATCGAACGAATTTATAATCGCGTAATCTTTGACGAGCTAATGCGACGCCCGGATCTCGATCTTCCGTTCAGGTTTCAGGACGATCTGGATGTGAGATGGGTCGGCCATCCGGACTGGTATTTTCGGATCAGCAAACATTCGCTGCCGTTTTTGAAAACCGAGCACACGTCCCAGGCTTTTTTCGCCAATGAATTCCCGGCTAAGAAGAAGATCGACAATTACGTTTTGAAACCGCTCTATTCCTTCGCAGGTCTTGGTGTGGATCTGGAACCGACCCGTGAAAAATTGAGCGCGCTGGAAAATCCGCGCGAATGGATTCTGCAAAAGAAAGTCAACTACGCCGAGTTCGTTCCGACCGTTGATGGCACGAAATCAAAAGCCGAAATCCGGATGATGTTCGTCTGGCCCGAGAACGATCGCGAGCCGGTCTTGGTGAACAATCTCGTCCGCATGAGCCATGGCAAAATGATGGGCGTGGATTTTAACATCGACAAGACTTGGGTCGGAGCCAGCATCGCGCTGCATCGTGCCGAATGATTTCTTTGCGTCGCGCGATTACGCCGGTTCGGTTGAAACAGTGGCTTCGCCAGCGCCCTGTTCCAGTGCCTGCTCGACCGCACGCCAGGCAAGCATCGCGCACTTGACTCGCTGCGGGAATTTTCGCACGCCCTTCATCACCCGGAGATCGCCCAATGTTTTAGGCGCTTCGCTGGTTTCGTCTGTTACGAGGTTGTGAAACGCCCGGAGCATTTCTATCACCTCCGCGCGATTTTTGCCCCTTAGTTTCATCGTCATCAACGATGCCGAAGCCTGGCTGATCGCGCAGCCGTGTCCGGTGAACTTGATATCCTGCAGACCTCCCCCGGCATCGAATTTTACACCGAGGTGAATTTCATCGCCGCATGCCGGGTTGTCGCCATGCACGCGCACGGCAGCCTCGGGCAAATCTCCAAAATTTCGCGGACGACGCGAATGATCGAGAATGACCTCCTGGTAAAGCTCATCGAGTTCCGAAATCATGAAAAGAAGCGAACAGCGTCACGGAGAATTTCAATCATTCGATCGATTTCTTCTGTCGTGTTATAAAAGTAGAAGCTCGCACGAGTGGTCCCGGGTACGCCAAACCTGCGCATCAACGGCTGATTGCAGTGGTGGCCGCCGCGCAAAGCCAATCCGTACTGATCTGCGAAGGTTGTGAGATCGTGCGGATGCGCCGCATCCATCACGAAACCAACCAGAGCGCCACGTTGTGCAGTTGGCCCGAACACACGCATTCCGGGCAACTCGGAAAGGCGTTGCGTCGCGTAATTAGCCAGATCCGAGTCGTGTTCGAAAATTACTGGGCGTCCGATCTGTTCGATGTAATCAATCGCTGCCGCCAGCCCGATCGCCCCGGCGATGTTCGGCGTCCCGGCTTCAAATCGATGCGGCGCTTTTTTGAACGCGCTCTTTTCTAAAGTCACGGTGACAATCATTTCGCCGCCGCCGTGCCATGGCGGTGTCGAGTCGAGGACTTCGGCACGTCCGTAAAGCGCCCCGATGCCGGTCGGCCCGCACATTTTGTGTCCGGAGAAGGCTAGAAAATCGCATCCCAATTCCTGGACATCAATTGGCAAATGTCCCACGCTCTGTGCAGCATCCACCAGCGTGAGCGCGCCGACTGCGTGCGCTTTCTCACACAACTCCGACACTGGATTGATTGTTCCGAGCGAGTTCGAGACGTGGGTGAACGCGAAAATCTTCACTTCACTCGTCAGCAATGAAGGTAGCTGTTCGAGGTCGAGCGTGCCATCATCGAGCACGGGCACGAAGCGCAGCCGAGCACCCGTTCGCTCGGCCAACAACTGCCACGGCACGAGATTGCTGTGGTGTTCCATTTCTGTCAGGAGAATTACGTCGCCCGCTCGGACAAATTTTCCGCCCCACGCCTGCGCCACAAGATTTATGCTCTCGGTGGTTCCGCGCGTGAAGACGATTTCCTCCGCGCTCGCAGCGCCCAGGTAGGTCGCGACACGTTGCCGTGCTTGTTCGTAAGCTTCCGTCGCGCGCGAGCTCAGCTCATGCAGACCACGATGCACATTGGCGTTCTCGTGCTCGTAATAATGTCGAAGCGCGTCGACCACAGCGCGCGGCTTCTGGGAGGTTGCGGCGTTATCAAAATAGATCAAAGGATGGCCGTGCGCCTGCTCGCGCAGAATTGGGAAATCCTCGCGAACCGCATGCCAATCTACAGCGCACGTGGCAATCTGGTGCACGTCTTAATCTGCTCCACACCGCGCCCGGCGCTACTTTATTCGGGTTTCCCCGACATTAGCTCGACCGCCTCGGCCGAGGTTCGCACCGGCACGATCTCGAAATCCATTAAGTCCCGCCAGTTATCGATCCACCGATCGAACAGTGCGAAATCTTCCGTCTGCATCAATTGCCAGCAGATTTTGAAATCAAGATCGATCCAGCTCGAAACGTAATTGAGGCCATCAGGCATCATTCGGCCTTTTTCGCGGAACCGCCGATAGATTTTCGGCGCCGCGCCCTCTTTGAAACATTCGATGACCATATAAAGCATTGTTCTGGGTGTTCTTCAGGTATTGCGCTGTAGTGGCAGGCGTGTCCCCGCTTATGTTTTAATTCTGCGGCCGGCACGGGTGCCACTACATGTTTTTCAACTCTTCGTTCGTTTCGGCGAATGCGTTGACAGCAAATTCCAAATCTTCGCGCGAGTGCGCCGCCGAAACTTGAGTTCGGACGCGCGCGGTCCCGTGTGGCACAACCGGATAAAAGAAGCCGATAACGTACACGCCTTTCTCGAGCATACGGGCGGCAAACTTTTGCGATTTAGCAGCATCGCCGATCATGATCGGCACGATCGGATGTGTGCCGGCTTTGATGGTTAGGCCACGCTCCGTGAGGGCGGCGCGAAAGTATTTCGTGTTTTCTTCCAGTTTGTCGCGCAGTTCGGTTGATCCGCTGAGCAGTTCAAGCGCTCTCAGAGATGCGGCGACGACAGGTGGCGCAATCGTGTTCGAAAACAAATATGGCCGCGAGCGTTGCCGCAAGAGATCGACAATCTCTTTGCGGCCGCTGGTGAAGCCGCCGCTTGCGCCGCCGAGCGCTTTGCCGAGCGTGCCGGTGATGATGTCGATCTTGCCCATGACACCGCAGTACTCGGGCGTGCCGCGTCCGGTTTTACCGAGAAATCCTGTGGCGTGTGCGTCGTCGATCATGGTGAGCGCGTCGTATTTTTCGGCAAGATCGACAATTCTCTTCAGGTTCGCGATTGTGCCGTCCATCGAAAAACAGCCGTCGGTTGCGATCAAACGAAAACGCGCATTTTGGGCGCCGCGCAGTTGCGCTTCGAGATCGGCCATATCGTTGTGCTTGTAACGAAACCGCTGTGCTTTGCAGAGCCGGATGCCGTCGATGATGCTCGCGTGATTGATTTCATCGCTGATGACGGCGTCCTTTTCCATGAGCAACGTTTCGAATAAGCCTCCGTTCGCGTCGAAGCATGACGGGTAAAGAATCGTCTCCTCGGTCCCGAGGAATTTTGTCAGCGCGGCCTCGAGTTCTTTGTGAATGTCTTGCGTGCCGCAAATGAAACGGACACTCGCCAT
>WNFS01002639.1_pt1 | contig 15749 bp, 21 predicted proteins | sample 5400141 | NCBI WGS metagenome assembly WNFS01 (sample SAMN13153358, study PRJNA577476) | soil metagenome | isolation source: 60 cm saprolite under Madrone tree | place: USA:California | collected 2016-06-14
TCCCAAAACGGCTAGAGCATGGTGTCCAATCAGCCTGCGTAGATGGCTGGATGTGATGGCTAGGCCGAAGGGGCAACCCATTGTGCGCTTGAAATGGCTTGAGGTTGAGGGTGCCGTCTAAGCAACCGGCATGAACATCTAGACGTATTATTACCAATTCTGGATGTCAAGGGCGCACCAGGTATGCCCAATGTGCCCCGGAAAAGGCTTCGGCATGATGTCCGAGCCCGTGTCTAGTACCAGGGACCATTGTTCGCCGTTTTCTGTATTTGAATGCCATCGGCACCGGAAGGTCGCAGCCCATTCAAGATAAGCGCCCTGAGATTCATAAGACGCTTTAATTGACAGAGGTGAGGCGATGAATGGTGTACGTAGCATTACAGAGAGGGGCTCACATGTTTTCGCGCTTCATCAAATACAATATAAATTTACCTTCGTCAGAGAACCACTTGTGAAAAGGCTTGGAAAGCCAGCGGCGTTAGTACGCGAGGAAGAAGAAACTATGCCAGAAAAGACGCACGATGATCCGCCCAACTCGACCTCCTTCAGCCCGTTGATGATCTGGTGGAAGTCAAAGACAAGACACGCGCGATCGGGAATGAAAAGTCTGTCCATGCAATCCGGTCCTATTCGGCGTCAGCTAGGTTGCGAAACGAGTGCACGAAAAAAGAAAAAAGATGGCTGCTTACCTTTTCCGAGCATGATCACCAACAGTCAGATAGAGAAAAGTGGAGTCCTGAGAGAACTGCGAGAAAATTAGCGCTTCTCCTGGAGGTGAGAAAAAAAACAAGACCTCACAGCGAGTTCTTCTACAGATAGATCCCAAGGCTGCGTGAGTGTGTAGCGGACATCTTTCTTTAGGTCAATTACGACAATCTTGGCCCTGTACAGGGCTGTTACTCTCGGAATCGGCAGAAAGGCTAGATTTAGCGACGAACCTATCGGACTCATAACCTTCCTCGTTGAGTTCTGCCCAGGCTACCTTGTCGCCCTGCGCATCGAATACAGGGTTATGCGTCGCGCCTTGCTTGCCCGAGGTTAACTCGCACGGCTTTTGTCTTCCGGAGAAGTCCCCTACAAAGTGAACTTATGGCATAACCTCGGAGCCTGCCTGCATGAAGCGTGAGAATTAATTCACTGTGGACATTTTACAATATACGGTAAACCAATTCAGTCAGCTAAATACTGCAATCTGATTGTTCGGTCGAGAAGATTTTCCTCCGTGGTATCCGACTAGTACTGATTCGACCGATGGATGACTGTGAAGATCAAATCGGGCGCGCGCGAAGCATCCTTCAAGAGGCCGTTTAGATGACACAACGCCGTTCTGCGCATCGATCTGGAGGCATGATGAATTTTATTGTTTGCTGCGGTTATCGGGCAAGCAGGGATGTTAGACTATGTGGTTTATTGATCAGGAGATGGGGACTTGTTTAATACCGTAAAAGGGTTGTATGTGAAATTCTTTCAATGTTGGCGATATCGCATGCCTAGCTTACAGAGTCGGGAAAGTGCGTGGCTGGCTATCTACTAGATAGTGTTTCTGCTCAGATCGTTGTATGAGTACATACAGGTACAATTATGCATGCACCGATCTCTCTCGGACTGTTCTCTCCTTTCTACCTTGCGTAGTGGCAATCGACGCTCGAGTTACCCAACTCGGTTCACCGTTACTGCGGATCGAGAGGACTCGATCGTGATTCAGCGGGTATTCCGAACCCTTCGAAACACTCTGCCACTGATTATCGGTGCCAATGATCCAGTATCGGTAGGTACTTGTAGACCAGTTATGGTGTACATAAAGATGACCGGTCTCGGCTTGAGGAACAACAGGAGGTGATGAAATGTCGGTGTTCGACTTGGTAAAGTACCAGATCGTCTTGCCGCTTCCAGAGTTGGAAGTAAATCGACGCTCATGAGTCTTATAAGGGACCGAGGAGCCCACAGGGTGTGTGTCATCAGATATTCCACCGTCAGAGTGCAGCGTTTGTGGCTGAGGCACGTGTGCACTCCTGTGTTAATGAAAAATGATCAGTCACGGTATGCAAGCGTGACGAAATACAATATTGTCCCACCCCCGTGACTGTACTTCTAGCTTCGTGATCCCAAGAAGGCAAGGTAAGATGGCTTGCTTTGCTTGAGGGGAAATAGACAAGCAGTCGAGCTGGGCGTTCAAAATCAGGCAGAGTTCCTCTTCACCATGACCAAAGTTGCCTGCAATCAGAGTAGTTATCGCACGAGCAATGGCACGCAAGGATGGCGAGGACGTGTATGGTTGAACTATGGCTATGATAGATTCGGTTGTCCTATTAACAGCAGATGTGGGTGTAGTGTCACAAGCAACATCGTCGACGGGCTGTCTAATAATAAATGGTGATTCAATTGGGTGCCTTTTTGGTCGTCGAGCTCGTCGAACTCACCCTGTGGCCTTTGGCATGTTTGTAAGCCTACCGTCGTGGCCCACATAATAACGTCTCTTCATAAACCTCTGCCGGAGAATTGTCTGATTAAAATGCACGCGTCAGTACCAACATCGAGGGATACAAATAGGTGCCACCTTCGGAGCACTTGGAGACATGTCACTGCCATCGAGTTGCACCACAGGGCATTCGCCATCGTCGTCACTTATGGGGGCCATATCAGGTGAAGACATTACAATGATGATGCAAGAGAGAAAGGAAGCAAATGGCAAATGGAGCGATGAAACTGTGACGGCGTCCGCTTGTTTGCAGATCTTAAGGCCTACAGTACTTACATGTGTGGATGTGCGACGGCTTCAAAATATAGCACCAGATGCACCATTGTCTCCCTCTTTTCGTTTTCTGGGTGTTCCTGGCCCGGAATATACATGTCGGGCGTCAGGGTCTGCGGTTTACGGCAACCTACGGAATACTGAACGCCGAGTCCTATTGTCTGCTCTTTTGGCCAAGTCCGATCCACGGGGACTCGGACGGGGGTGGTCACTAAGTATCTAAAAGTAAAAATCCAGCTCCTGTTGGTACGTCCAATCAGTAACCGAAGTGCTAACCCGTTCTCGAATAAAATTCAAAACATTGTGCAGTCAATTCTATTTATGCAGCACAGGTTTATACTGTAATTTCGCTGCCTTCGCACTCTGTAATGCTATGTACACACATTCATCGCCTCAACTCTGTCAACTAGAGTGTCTTGAGATTCTCGAGGCGCTTATCATCTTGAATGGGCTGCGATCTCTCGGTGCCGGCAACATTCAAATACAGAAAATGGGGAACAATGGTTCATGGCACTAGACATTCACACAGGCTGACTAGTAGTACAGGACGTAATCATGCCGAATACCGGAGCCTTTTTGAGAGCACAATGGGCAGATAGTGATGCCAATCCATCTGACACGTCACGCGTCATGCGTCACCGCGCATCAGCAAAACCTGTTTTTGCTATGTATCTAGTCATCATTCAAATTTGGTTTGGCGCCGACATCACCGCCACAGAGCTAAATCAGGCTTGAATATCACACCTCACACCTTTGTCGCAGTTGACTATCGAGGAGGTATCTGCTATCAAGGAGGGATCGACCTGGTAGGTTTTTTTTTACCACCGCCTTCTCAAACGCACATTTCTTCAGTGACCTGATGATACAAATAACAGAAATACACGAGGCACGCTGAGAACGATGATGGAAAGGGCATGAAGTATCCGAGGTAAGTGCCCTTCCAATCGGTTCCAATACGCGGATATTCTTGCCAATATTTTGTTAGGTTATCACAACGACTATAAGGATGTCACAAAGTGAATGATTCGAAGCGGACGCCTCTTCATCTCGTAGGCTGTCCGGGATCTCGACGCTGACAAATATGAAGACTGAGAGAGGGTGAGTCCAATCTGGCCTATGTATATAGACCCTCGTTTTTTCTGTTCGGACTTTTTCACTACATCCATCTGTTCGCTCCTCCCTTCGTTGTATAGCCGACGATGGCTTCGTCACCGTCAAATCCACCCCCCGCAGAACGCGCGGCTGAGATCATCGACAATCTTCCATCACACCCGAGTCTGATCACCAAGGCTGGCACGGCCATGCTTGATAGCGGTCTTCTCGCGACGGCTCCCAGGAGCTCCACGTGTTCAATGAGGAGACCGTGATTGCCGTTGCAGCTTGGCCCACTTGAACCACTTAACACCCTGATACTATACTCTGACCTCCACAGATCACATTGGCGTACACAAATCCAACTACACCTGTGAATGGGCCTCGTGCACTCACCGTGGCCTCCCTCGGACTTTTCGCTTCGCACATATCTCTCACCTCTGATCTCACGCGGGCGAGAAATCTTTCACCTGCGAGCTCCCCGGTATGCACTTCCTCCCATTTATTTCCTTGACCTGTGCCCATCTAGCGCCTCTGTTTATAGTGTGATAAATCGTTCACACGCTCGGGTGCTCTTGCCAAACACATGCGTCTCCAACACAACGTCGAAACCACCGAATCTGATCCAGTGAAATCAGGTAGTATTCACACCACATGCCGACTCGACTTGTGTAAGACGTCGCCCTTGCAAGACCATAACAGAGGCATTCCTGGTACGTTCTTTGCATCAGCACTGGCATGTCTAGGTGCTCACATGGGCTACTTAGACGGCGGCCTCGAGCATTTCGGGTGCACGCTGCATAATACACTGCTTCCTCAGCCGTCTTCTCCGTACGTGTTCGGTCACCTGGGCCTAAGGGCCTAAGTTTCGCCTTCGCGGCATCGGCTTGATTTTAGTCTCGCACAAAACATCGATGCTCAATAGGACAGCGTGCGAATTACATGCGAGCCCCTCTCCGTAATGCCACGTACACATTCATCGCCTCACCTCTGTCGATTAAAGCGACTTGATTAAGAATCTCGAGGCGCTTATCTTGAATGGGCTGCGACCCTCCGGTGCCGATGGCATTCAAATGCAGAAAATGGCGAACAATAGTCCCTGGTATGTACTAGGCATTCACACATAGTACTACTGTAGTACAGGACATCATGCCTTTTTCAGGGCACAATGGGCGTACCTGGTGCGCCCTTGACATCCAGAATTGGTAATGATATGTCTAGATGTTCACGTGGGTTGCTTAGACGGCACCCTCAAGCCACTTCAAGCGCACAATGGGTCGGCTCTTCGGCCCAGCAATCGCATCCAGTCATCTACGCAGGCTGATTAGACACCATGCTCTGGCCCTTTTCGGAGGATAATAGGTTGTCGCTTCTTCATCTCCTGTATTGTATTATTGACGGGGATCAAACCTATCTCTTTCAGATTTCTCCCTCCAGACTTTGGATTAGTTCATGTTTATCCGAGCTATCTTGTCGGTGCCACCACGCTACTTAAAGGGTCATAAATGCAAGTACAGTTTTGGGACCTCAAGAACGTTTTCCTGCTCATTTCCTTCAATCGTCCACTTTTCAGAGCTCTCAGAACACACACCTTATCAGGGATGACTTTGCATCGCCGCATGCTTCTTGATATCCATGTGAGTACATACACTTCTCGGTGCCAATAGCTAAATACTTGTTTCTGAGAATCATCAGACCAGGCGCGGAAAGATTGCTGGCTTCCTGTGGCGACGAACTCCTCGGCGAAACGTCACTTATAGTTTTAATGCAGATGTCCCTATACATGGGGCTATCATCCACCCACCTTATGTCGATGTTGAAGGGTCGTTTACCTTCCCGACACCTGGATCACCCGAGGTGTGCGATACACTTATCCAATTATCCGGCTACACGCTCTTGGTCTCAAGCTATTTCGACCGCCGTCTCGAGCGGAACCCGAATCTGGAACGGGACTTTCCTCTCATCTCCTGGCATGGGGAAATAGCAATACTCTTCGTAGGAAAGAGAGGGCACTATGTATCCCAAGGCCCTCCTGGATATGTCATTCACACCGCTATTGCCCAGTAAGTTCTACCTCCTACTTTGAACAAAGGCCTATCTCATCCAATGTGCAGATACATGAAAGTTTGTATGGGTCACGAAGAGCTTGGGATTGAATTTCCCTCCTATATGAATGTTGAGTTTGTATCTTTTTCACTATCGAAAGGAGTTTCAACGTTTGACACAACCCTGGCCTGCAGAGATGGGCCTGATGCAGAATACGAATACGCAAGGGAACCTAGCGAAGAGATCTGAGTATTGCTATTTTTCATGGGGTAGTAGTACAGAAACAGTATTCTCGTATTGTTTTATTTCCCGGAAGTCTTCACATAGTACGTCGTGCCTGAAGGGGAGGCATCACGATGTCCGGCTTTCCGCAAATAGTAGTCTGCTCCGTTACAGATACAGTTGCGAAAATCGTGACGAACCGACAATATGACTGTGATGAGCCACCGTGACGTTGGGAATTCTGCGCTCTCTGTCTGCGCCCCCGGATTCCACCACTGTTGTCCGTTCCAGACATATTCTTCAGACACGACTTTAACCTGGGAGACTCCTGCACGTTTGATGTGGTTTCCAAAGTGCCACCTTCTGCTTGTCCGACATCCCGACTGCTTACTCCAGACCTATCGACCTTGGCCCACTCCCTTCCCCCTCCCCGAAAAGCTGTCCCATCGTGCGGGCACTATAGAGCAGCACATCGCGCATGAAATCGCACATCACTCAACTCCGTTCGCCGCCACCCTTTCTCGATGGAGGTGCGCATCTTTCACACTTAGTTTGACCACACTAACTATACTAGCTCCGAGCAATTCACCCACCGCTGCGGCGGTAAGATTCATCACATTTGTCCAGGATCTTAGGAAGAAAGCCAAGGTGTGGGGGCCTATGATCGGACTCTGTGTTTCGGGAGAGAAGACTCTGGAATGACTCCGATACCAATTTCCTGATGCTGGCTCTAGAGCAACCAGCCATGCGGTGATTGGAGCGCCTATAACACGATTTTGACTCGGAAGAGGAAGGAACAGCTCGGTATGCTCGTCTCTAGTATAACATGTCACGTATGCGTATAATTTTCTTATTCGACCCACACACATCAGGTTAATTGGCGTGAAACATTCCCAACAACCTCAGGTCCTACCACGCTAGTCCCTCACTCCGTTTTTACAAACCGCCCAGCCCCAACCCAAAATAGAACAATACAATTTCATCCATTCTTCTGACCACAGGCTGGACATCACCGAGTACAATACAAAGCACAATGGATGCGTTTCTGGTGCGTCCTGAGCATTCACAAGACGGAGTACAATGACGTTCACATACAGGCTGACTTCATACGAGACATCGCCCCTAAGCCTTTTTCCGATGTACATAATAGATTCGTTCCATGTCCACGTCCATGTCCTTGACGTGGTCACCTGGCATCAGCACCAGCACCAACACGTTCCGAGTCTAGATGCGAGTGTTCACGCGGGCTAGTGCTTAGACGACGGTTGCTTCCTCGACATGCAATATACTTCGCAGACACGGATGGTGGCTTGATTCTAGCCTCGTGTGAAAGGCATTATACTTCGATTCTTATACATGTCAGAAGTCATTAATGAGTGGAACTTGGTGTGGTGTTTCGGTATTCGTCGGCCACCCATCATACATTGATATATATATGATGGTCGACCACATATTCAATTGATATGACTTGGTAATAAACGAAACTGATGCGCAGCACAGTTACAAAACTGCAAAACCTAAATTGAACTCGTGTGTCCCGAGTCAGCGAGCGACACACGACTCGGACGAGTTTGTAAACCGTGACTTAACCTTCTGTCACTTATGAACGACGCCGGCGCACGTCATCAGACGTAGCTGGCTTTTTACTATTTAACCAATTCCTACGTAGCCTGTGAATCTCGAGATGTCTATCAGGTATAGGCCATGATCTTTCCGATGCATTCAAATGTGAAAACGGCGAACAATGGCATTTGGTAGACGCTCACACTTGGCCATCACGTTTGCTGCCGAATTCGCTCTGAACAACAATGAACGTTATTCCTCAGCTCTGAAATGGACGACAATGGTCATGAAGACTCAGTCAAAAGTAGACTCAAAATCGAGATTCAATTGAAATGTGATGATGAATGCATGTTCTTAGCAGTCATCCTTGACAACGGTCTACACTGGTACAGGTTTCGGCGCTGCGAGAAATAAAAGGTCGGACCACCTGACACCCGTGATACGGCCGGATACCGTATACGGGATGGTGCTCACCCCTACTCGCACGCTCACTCGCTTGCCGACATTACATACTTCCCCTTCCCCTTCCACGCACTTGGCCCACCCTCTCCACATTCCCTAGCGTCACCATCACCAATCGCTATCCTTCACTCTCTTGCTCTCAGGGTTTTCTATTTCTTACGCCTCTAGGGGGAACCACGAATCCTATTTATTTTCTCTCTCTCGTGCCGAGCAGAGGGACACCCTGTGCAGAGATTGCCGTTCTTTCGCTTGCTTCCTTTCCGCTCCGAAATTTGCCCGTCCACTTGTGGTCAGCTTCGTACCGCCACAAATCCGATATCGGCTAGCCCTTTGAAATTACCAAATGGAGAGTTATGGACCGTCACTGCCATTAATTGTGTTATGTCTATGTCTGTCATTGTTATAGCTTTACAGTACAGGGAGGCATCACGATGTCCAGCTTTCTGTAAAAAGTAGTCTGTTCCGCCGGAATAATGAGCCAACAATATGACTGTGATGAGCCACCGTGACGTGACGTTGGGGAACTGTCGTCCGTTCCGGACATATTCTTCAGACACGACTTTAACCTGCACGTTCGATGTGGTTGCCAAAGTGCCGCCTTCTGCTATTCCAGACCTATCGACCTTGGCCCGCTCCCTTCCCCTCCTCCAAAAGCACACCCATCGTGCGGGCACGATAGAGCAACACGTCGTGCATGAGATCGCACATCACCCAACTCCGTTTGTTGCCACCCTTTCTCGATGGAGGTGCGCATCTTTCACACATATCTTTTTATAATTTCGCGTCAGTTTGACCATACTATTAGGCACTAGCTCCAAGCAATTCATCCACCGCTGCGGCAGTAAGATTTACCACATGTGTCCGGGATCTTAGGAAGAAAGCCAAGATGTGGGGGCCTATGATCGGACTCTGTGTTTCGAGGGAGAAGACCCTGGAAAGACTCCGATACCAATTTCCTGATGACTGGCTCTACAGCGACCAGCTACGCGGTGATTGAAGCGCCCATAACAAGATTTTGAAGAGGAAGAATGACTCTATTCAGGAACAGCTCGGTATGCTTGTCTCTAATAATATGCCACGTATGCGTATGGTTTTCTTATTCGACTTACACACCTCAGGCTAATTGGCGTGAAACATTCCCGGCAACCTCAAGTCCTACCACGCCAGCATTTGCTTCCTCACAGCTTTGCACGTCAATATCTCCGATGACTGTGCGTAGCTGTCATGCACACACTTCCACGACGCTGCCTCCACAAGCACCTTCAAGTCGGTGTACAACGCCGTCGCACGCAACCATGTATACACAGCCATGGGTGGCTACAACGCTGTCATTTTTACGTACGATTCAACGGCCAGCAGCAAGACCTTCACCCTGGTCTGTTACTGCCATCGCCGAATCATGACATATTTCTGACGCGTCTACAGTCTTGTGACGATGACCAGCCCGGAATCTTACCACGCACAATGAAGGACGTCTTTGCCTTCATCGGACGCACACCGCCGCGCAAGTACTTGCTGCGCTGTTCGTATCTTGAGATATACAACGATACGATTCATGACCTGCTCGCGCCGTCCTCCGCCCTTCCCGTGCAACTCCAGGGTAGTGGCACCAACGTGTGGCTGACACGACTTCACGAGAAGGTCGTGACGAGCCTTGCGGCCGTATGCGCAATGATTGTGCGCGGGTGGGCTGCGCGGCGAACGGCGAGCACGGATCGGAACGATCGGAGTAGTCGCAGCCACTGCGTCTTCTGAATGGTAATCGAAAGTCGAGAACGTGGCAATACGAGCGGGGGACGGCACACCCCAGGCGTACCCTCCCGACCACCAACACATGGCGGGCCAAGATTGCAATCGATCGGAGGGAGGAGCGTCCAGACGAGTGTGATCAGCTTGAATGACTTGGCATGTTTGCGCAGCGCATCAAGAAGGTACAGCTGGATGTGAAGAAGAAAATGGTCGACAGCGACGCACTGCTTGAGCGGTATAGGCAGGAGATCGACGAGCTCAAGAACCGTCTCGCAAAAAAAGAGAAGGAAGCGGAGGCACCGGAGAAGAACCGCCGCCTCTCCGCACGCGAGGTAAATTCTCTATGTCAACCCCCGGAACCCAATTGACAGGACTTTGTAGCAACTGGACGAGAGCAAGGCGATGAGAGACCTCAATGTGCGCATCAAGCAGCTCACGAACCTAATCCCCACGAGCCAGACAGTTGACGAGAACCGCGTGCACGAATCGCGTCCAGCGAGTCCCTCTAAGGTGGACTTTGATATGACACCAACTGTGCCCCATCCTCTCATTATTTCTGTCATCTCCCCCTCTCCTGCAGTCATCGACGCATGAAAATGGTAAGCCGCCACAATCGACTGTGCGTTGACATCTCCTTCGTCATCAACCAGTGTCACCGGCATCATCCCTGTCTGCACGATAAGACAAATGCGACAGTGGCATATACTACGCTGCGTGGTATAACGAAGAGGTGAAGAGTAATCAATGAGGAACAGAAAAGTGGTAGAAAATCTTGCTTAGTGCGATATAACTTGCAATCACACTGTCTTATTACACTCGGGGAATACCATAGGATTTGTCAACAACAACAGTCCGGGCGAACTACTACTCGCATCTCACGATGGTTTCTCGGACGGCGCCCTTATCAAAGAGTGATATTGCATCGATCGCTCCGCACACTTATTCATTCCCTTCAGAGCCCCTATCCCATTCAGGACAGAAATGTGTGCGGCGTATCCTACGCAGTGGTATGATGAAGACATGAGGGGTGATCAATCGGGCAGAAAAAACGGTTCCTAAGTCGGGCATTCTGCAATACAACTTGCAATTGATTACTGTTTCCTACTTTGACGCGCCTTCTCCTTGCCGTCGAGATGGTGAGTCACCAACAACGACGGTGAGAAACTCCAATGATGCATGGTATTAACCCGGAGAGAGTTGAACGTCGCGCCACACTAAACTGTGCCCCCGTGCCTTGCTGTGCACGGGCCACCAGTGGTGGTATATACGGCTACAGGTACGGCCGTTTGAAATGTGAATTTGGTTACTAATGGTACGGTAACGGGAGCCATGCTAATACAGCCATACAGTCATCATTTATAGTATGGTGACGGTGCGCAGCCCTAAACCCTAGGCAATCTGCAAAGGTGAATAAACAAATGGGTCGAGACAGTACTTTATCTGCTACTGGGCATTTTGCAATGTACGGTAATACAATTGTTGCTCTCAAATGACCCAATCAGATTGCAGTATTTAGCCGACTGAATTGGTTTACATATATTGTATTGTAAAATGTGGAAAGACGTGTCATCCTCGTGGCTTATATAACCCATGGCCCATGTACATAAAGTTGAAATCACCGCCGCTTGCATTCACCGCACCTTTTTCCCTCTCCCCAGCACCATGTCCAGTCTCCGATTGGAAGTGCCATACTCTCCTTTATCCTCAGACAGTGAAGTAACTGTATCGTTCACAATCGTTCAAAAGATTACCAAGATTACTTCACCTGTTCCACAGGCAGGCCCTGGCTCCACCGGTAACTCGACTCCGTCACACATTACCTCTTCCATCTCCCAGGTCACACCCAACCCCACACCATCATCCCCTCAACCAACCACTCCTTCGGTTGCTGGCCTGTCAAATATGGCCATCAGTCCACCTGTGGACTTGGAAGAGTTGACTACAACATCTGAGGCATCAACGTCCTCCACTAGTCGATCAAGCCTTTCCTCGCTTTCCCATACTGCTGCTTGTTCTGCAGGGCAGCCTGAGCAAGGGGGTGTGTGGGTTACAACGGCTTTTGAGCAACCACCGGGCCCCCCACCATACGGTGAACCTGAACCCGAGCAATGAAGGGGTAAGTCAGGATCATCCTATCTCCGCAGCTCCACTCACAACTAATCTGCTATCTCTTATTAGGGTTTGCTGTTGGGTGAAATGCAGTCACCCAACTGCCCAGTGGTGATGGAATTGATTGTGGACCCTTTGCCCTGTTCATAGCACTTAATATTGGCTTTTCCTATGGCGAGATGTCGGCGAGATGTCGGACTATAAAAATATATACCTAACTGGCCTGTTCTGCCACGTTGTCTTTCTTTCCCGTTGTGTGACATCTGTGTTGAAACCATCCACTACAATATCGCTGATTACAAAGCTCGTGGCCATGATTCTACACCAAGGACGAAATTGAATGTGCCAAAGCCGTCATCAGTGAACTGACCGAGGCGACGTCTTTGATCCCATGCTGGCACCGCACGCCGCACGGAGTGCCACGGACAAACACCAGCTTTACATCCCTCCACCAATGCCTCTCCATCCGAGTCATCCGCGACTTGGACACTCACAACAAACTCGGCCACAACCACCGTTTCTGGTACTACCAACTGAACGTTATAGGTGTATCTCGTAGATGTCACCGGAAGTCAAAAGCCGTTGCGAGTTAACCTCGGGCAAGCAAGGCGCGACGCATAACCCTGTATTCGATGAGCAGCGACAAGGTAGCCTGGGCAGAATTCGACGGGGATGGTTATGAGTCCGATAGGTTCGTCGCTAAATCTAGCCTTTCTGCCGATTCCGAGAGTAACAGCCCTGTACAGGGCCTAGATTGTTGTATACGACCTAAAGAGAGATGTCCGCTACACACTCACGTAGCCTTGGGATCTATTCATAGAAGACCTCGCTGTGAGGTCTTGTTTTTTTCTCACCTCCAGGAGAAGCGCTAATCTTCTTGCAGCTCTCTCGGGACTCTACTTTTCTTTATCTGACTGTTGGTGATCATGCACGCAGCAACCTTTTTCTTCTCCCTATCCAGAAACCCAAGACAAGTCTACAACCCACCCGTCTCTTCCGCCCAGGTATGTCGCCCCTTAGTCGCTTATCCACGATGGCGCTGTCACTGCTCTCCAAATACTGTCCTCCCTCACTCCAGGGACCAAATATCGTGTTCATCATTCGTGGTCTCCATGAGCTTGAAGCGGACTTGGAAAACACCCAAGGCGACTTCAAATGGAAAGGCACACCTGAACAGATTACCCGGTTCTCCGAGAGAGCACTGGTTGGCAAAATGTTGCGTCCGCCGGAGGACCTTTACTCTGAAGGAGCGGAAGGGAAACAAGTATAAGGGTTTGTTGTTAAGCCGTACGACTGGAAGGAAGGCGACAAAGAAAAATGGCCAGGACTATTGCTCATTCACAGAGGCATGTTCGCGAAAACAATAGGTGTATAATATACTGACGAACTTTATAGGTCCTCAAGCAGCCTGGGACGATCGGTGGTCCACGAGGTGGAACCCAAACGTATTCGCACACCAAGAGTATTTTTGTCGTAGCAATCAACCGGACAGGCGTTGTCGTGCATATCCCGTCTTTCTTCGACGAGTTTGACGCTCTGCTCGAAAAAGGTAAGCAGCCATCTTTTTTCGTTCCCGATCGTGCGTATCTTGTCTTTGACTTCCACCAGATCGTCAACGGGCTGAAGGAGGTCGAGTTGGATGGATCATCGTGCGTCTTTTCTGGCATAGTTTCTTCCTCGCGTACTAACGCCACTGGCTTTTCAACACTTTTCACAAGTGGTTCTCCGACGCAGGTAACATTCAAATACAGAAAACGGCGAACAATGGTCCCTGTAGGCACATGCTCGGACATCATGCCGAAGCCTTTTTCAGGGCACAATGGGGATACCTGGTGCGCCCTTGACATGCAGAATTGGTAATAGTATGTCTAGATGTTCACGCTGGTTGCTTAGACGGCACACTCAAGCCATTTCAAGCGCACAATGGGTTGCCTCGACCTTTGGCCTAGTCATCACATTCAGTCATCTACGCAGGCTGATTGGAAACCATACTGTAGCCCTTTTTGGAGGATAATAGGTTGTCGCTTCTTCATCTCCTGTATTGTATTATTGACGGGGATCAAACCTATCTCTTTCAGATTTCTCCCTCCGGACTTTGGATTAGCCCATGTTTATCTGAGCTATCTTGTCGGTGCCACCTCATCGATGACCTTGCATTGCCGCGTGCTTCCTGATGTCCACGTGAGTACATACACCTCTCGGTGCGGATAGCTAAATTCCAGTTTCTAACAATAATCAGACCAGGCGTGAAAAGATTGCCGGCTTCCTGTGGCGACAAACTCCTCGGCGAAATCTCACTTATAGTTTTGGTGCAGACGTCCCTTTACGTGGGGATATCATCTTTCCACCTTATGTTGATATCGAAGGGTCGTTTACCCTCCCGACACCCGGACCACCCGAGGTGTGTGATATGCTTATTGAAATCTCCGACCACACGCTCTTGGTCTCAAGCTATTTCGACCGCTGTCTGGAGCGGAACCCGAATCTGGAACGGGACTTTCCTATCATCCCCTGGCATGGGGAAATAGCAATACTCTTCGTAGGAAAGAGGAGGCCCTATGTATCCCGAGGCCCTCGTTGGTCTGTCGTTTACACCGCTATTGCCCAGTAAGTTCTACCTGATACTTTGAACACACGCCCATCTCATCCACCATTTAGATACATGGGCGTTTGTATAGGTCACGAAGAGCTTGGGGCTGAACTTCCCCTCGTATATGAAATTTGAGTTTGTATCTTTTTCACTATTGAAAGGGGGATCCAATGTTTGACGCAACCCTGGTCTGCAGAGATGGAGCTGATGCGGAATATGAATATGCCAGGGAGCCTAGCGAAGAGGTCTGAGTATTGTTGTTTTCCGGTGTGTATGTACGTGCGGTTACTAAGTAATCACAGAAAACTGTATTCGCATATTGTTTTATTTCTGGAAGTCTTTACCTGTACATCAAGAGGGAGGCATCGAGTCACGACGTCCAGCTTTAGTCTGTTCTGCCAGTCACAGATACAGTTGCGAATAATTGTAATATGAGCCGATGGTATGATTGTGAGCCAGCGTGACGTTGGGAACTCTGCGCTCCCGGATTCCACCGCTGTCGTCCGTTCCGAACATATTCTTCAGACGTGACTTTACCCTGCACGTTCGATGTGGTTGCCAAAGTGCCACCTTCTGCTTCTCGTCCGTTGTAAACCGTGGATTCATCTGTACATGTCACTTGTGACGCGTGACGCAAAGTTGACAACTCGTGCTCGTGGTCGTTGACTTCTCGACACCGCCCTTCTACATCCCCCCTGTCTGTTTGTTGTCTGCATCCGTCATGAAGCCTAGCAGGAAGCAAGCACAACTGGTGAGATTTCTTTGGGTCCCGTACAGTTCTCTCTCCAGCCAACTTTGAACCTTCCAGGCTCCGTGGTGCGAGCGAACCTGAAGCACAGGCATCTGTCGACGCCGTTTCCGCACTGAGCTCTTCCGACTCCATTCTCATGGGGGCTCCTCCTCTGCCTTTGCCCTCTGTAGGCACATATGCGCAGCGATGAGGCTGTAGCCTGCGTCAGAGGCCCTTGGCACGACACAGAGCGTAGCTGGTGCCCGAGCAGAGGGACACCTTGGTCCGTGTCGACGTCCGGGTCGCTCCGCCTTTTTTACTCATGTCCACTCCTGGCCGCGCCGTCCACTAGTGGTCTGCGCCCAGGAGGTGATGCGGTGGAAGGCGCCAGGGCAAGAGCGATGGCAAGCCGATCTGCAAGTTTCATTCCGTCG
>WNFS01001897.1_pt1 | contig 15743 bp, 13 predicted proteins | sample 5400141 | NCBI WGS metagenome assembly WNFS01 (sample SAMN13153358, study PRJNA577476) | soil metagenome | isolation source: 60 cm saprolite under Madrone tree | place: USA:California | collected 2016-06-14
CTCTTCCACGCTTCCAGCGAACCTCCAGACCGTTGCCTCGCTGCAAAATTTGATGGCTACTGTTGAAAACAACGTCACGCAGCCGGTGCTCAACGGGAATGTTACCGACCGCAACCTTGCCGGCTCGGGAACTGTCACGGACCCGCAAATCATTTTTGTGAACGGTAACATGAGCATCAGCGGCAACGTGACCGGCTACGGAATCTTGGCGGTCAACGGTACCGTTAATATCAGCGGCACCTTAACCTGGAATGGCATCATTCTTGTCATTGGGCAGGGCATTTTCATCACTAGCGGTACTTCCGTATATAATGGGGCCATTCTCGTAGCGAAGACGCTCGACCCCCTTGGCAACTTGTTGCTCACACCGGGCCCGGGCACGGCCACATTCAACACCAACGGCGGCGGCCACGGCGGAGTCCAGTACAGCAGCGGGTGCATCTCTATGGCTAATCATCTCAGCACATTTCACGTAGTTGCCATCCGCGAACTCATGAACTAATCCTCACTCATGCGGTGCTGGCCGCCGAAACGCGGCCAGCACTGAACGCTTGCATTACGGTGAAGGCGGGCCTGCCGGGCGACTTGTGGCACTGCCTCACGATGTGCCAAGAATTGACAAGGAGTGGCTCGCGGGGGGAGACAACAGCGGCGGATTTACTCCCGGATGGCTGAGGCAGGGAGTCTCGCATCGAGGGCTTTCATGAAATCCAGAATCAGGTGATGATGGCTCCCTTATGCCAGGATTGCGAGATTTTTTCCAGCGGTTATATCGCAATCCAATGAGGACAACGAGAACCGCCCGCTCCCACCATCAAATAACCACTGGTAGTTCTGGGCAAACCCAAACGTAGCCCAAGTAGTAGCCCAAATATGAAGGGGTTCGCACAGTCAAACTACGCCGGTTCAACGAGATAGTTGGCTGGGAGACCTGGACTCGAACCAGGATAGCCAGATCCAGAGTCTGGAGTCCTACCAATTGGACGATCTCCCAGCCGATGGGAGGAAAAAAACGAACCGCAGCAGGTTCCCGAAGATCGGGGCAGCCACGATTCCTCTTATCTAATTTAATCGGGATTCGCGGAGGCGTCAACCGCGAGGCAACGTCGCAGGCGCAGAATCCGCCGCTCTCGGCGCTGTAACGGGCACCATTTGGCCTTTGTGCATGGTGTATTCCTGACCGCCCCATGTGATGCGGTTGGAGGCAAAGCTCGCAAGCCAGACAACCGAATAGAGAGCATCGCGGAGCGGGACGAGCCAGAGTTTGCGGCGAAGCACGTCGTCGCCGACTCCCCAAACGCCGACGGTCCAAGCCATCACATGCCGCAACACCAGGTAGGCAAGCAAATAGGCCGTGGCGCTCCACTTCGTGGGCGCCACAAGCGCCGCCAACATTGCCCAAGGAAGACCGTGCGTGAATATCAATCCAAAATAAGACAGCGGGCGGCATAAACGCACGGTCCGCGCCCAGCGAAGCTGATGGTCCCAAAGGCTTTTGGCGGTTTGCGCGGGGTACATCGTCCATATGGGCTCACGGGACAGAAGCACTCGTCCGCCCGCTTCGGCGATGCGCAGGCCCAGCTCGTAATCGTCCGCGAGCATTCCTGTGATGGACTCAAAGCCGCCGATTTTGGAGAGCCAGCGCTTGGTGGTGACGATCGAAGCGCCCAGTGCAAAATTTATGCCCTCGGTCCACTCGGCCATCAACACGCCGGCAAAAAAATCGCTGGACGCGCCGATGGCTTCGAGCTCCGCGCCGAGATTGTGTTCTGCAATTCCGCGGTAGAAAGAGGTAACGGCGCCAGTGCTCTCTTCGACGAACGGGGCGACGACTTCGCACAAGTAATTCGGGCCGACGCGGACATCGCCGTCTGTTAGCACAAGGATTTCATGTTGCGCTTCGCGGGAGAGGCGCGCGAGCTTATTGACTTTCTGATTGGCGCCCAAATTTTCCGCTCCGACGAGCAATCGGATTTTGCGGCCGGGAAATTCCGCGATCAGGCGGTGGATGAGCGGAACCGCCAGGTCCGCCGCGTCATTGACGGCAAAGAGAATTTCGTAGTCGGGATAGTCCTGGCGGCAAAAGCTCGAGTAATTTTCGTAAGTGGCGAAATCTACGCCGCGGACTGGCTTGAGCAGGCTCACGCCCGGAGTGTAGTTTCGCGGCAAGCGCTTGCGCTCGCGGCGGAAAAAACGCCAGGCGGCAAAGGTGGCCGCGATGTAATACGCGAGTGGCGCGGCCGCCAGAAGAAGCACCGCATCGCGCCATCCTGAATGAAAAATCGTCACGCTGAGATTCTCTTCCTGCCTGCTCAGAGTTCCTTGATAGATGGATTGGATGCTACCCGACTAGCTTGCCACAAAGAGGAAGCGCGCGGTATTTCCGGGCAAGGAATTGGCGCAGGATGCGCACGGCCAGGGAGAGGCCCTAAATTTCCTTCGACACCCCGGTCAGCTTGGTGGGGAATCCAGATACAAAACGAGAGTGGGCTGCAGGCAGCCCAAGGTTTTCAAGTGCGCCCCCTCCACCACTTACTTCGGGTATTAGCAAGCGCTTCCTGACGCGATAGACAGAGCCGCGCCACACGATTCTGTTGGTAAAGAATCCTCCAACCCAGATCACAAAACTAATTGTGTCGCGCAATGGAACCAGAAACAGCTTTCTTCCAATCTTTGAGTCACCGAGGCCCCAGACGGCCGTAGTCCAGACCGCTCCGAGACGCAGAGCCAGGTAGGCCATAGTGTATGCAACGGCAACGCTGCTCCATCCCGCAGCGGCTGCCACTGCCCCGGCAAGGAGTGTCCACGGCAGTCCATGCGTGAGTAGCATGCCCACATATCCTACTGGACGGACATTTCGAAGGCCGATGGACCATCGCAGCTCGTGCTTCAAGTATTGCCCAAAACTCTCGTCCGGAAGGACCATGCCTACGGGCTTCCGCATAAGCTCTACTCGGTAGCCTAACTCTGAAATGCGATTGCCCAGCTCGAAGTCATCCGAGTGATGGTTCACCATCGATTCGAATCCGCCGATTTCGGAAAGAACCTTCTTCGTGGTCGCCATCGTCCAGCCAAATGCAAATCGCATCTTGCCTTCGAGCTTGCGCGCCACCAAAGCTCCCGGCGCCGAGTCCGTGTACATCCCCAGGTCGTTCAACGCGGAAGTGAGGCCCCTTCCGAAGATACCGCGGTAAAGCGCGGTAACCACTCCCACCTGTGCATCGGAAAAAGGCCCAACCACATTGCGGAGGTAGTCAGGTTCCACGCGCACGTCACTGTCGCTCATGACTATAAGCTCATGCTTGGCTTCCTGAACCAACTGGCAGAGGTTATTGACCTTGTTGTTTGCACCCAGGTTCGCCACAGTGGTAACAAGTCGAATCGAGCACGCCGGGAAAGACCGCTGGAGTTTCTGGATGACAGGGATCACGGGGTCATCCCGGTCGGCGACGGCAAAGACAATTTCGTATTCCGGGTAGTCCAGCCAGCAAAAACTGGCGAAATTCTCATACGCTTCCCGGTCGACGTTGCGTACGGGTTTGATGATGCTTACTGGAGGCGTGAAGGAAGGATTGAGCGGCGGCAATGCGCGAAGCTCGCGAAAATAGTCGAGAACGCAATAAAGCGACAAAAGATAATAGGCCAATGGAGCGAGGGCCAAAATCAGAATGGACAAACGCAAAATTGACGACACAGACCGCCTCGTCGAACAATCTTTTTTAGACTTCAGTGGCTAAGTCCCGGGACTCCGTCACGAATCGCAGGGATTATCTAAACCGGGAGAGGTGCGCTCGTATTCGAGTACCACGACATAGAACCAGCCTTCCCGGTTATTGCACGGTGCCTTGATTATACTGATGCGGGCTCAAAACGGAAGGATGTTTCGCGCAGATGAGGATGATTAGGCAACACTTTGGGCACTCACCGATACTGAGCGGGTCAGCGTTTTCCAAGCCAGACGAGCGTGACGCCGATACATACGAGGAGCACCCCAGTCCAACGGCGGGGAGTTACGCGTTCCCCGAGAAAAAACTTTCCGCCGAGCGCCCCGGCAGCATAGTTCAGCGCCGTCACAGGCACGACGAAACTCACGTTTTCGATGGACAGCACGGCCAACAGCGAGAAGAAAGCGAGCGCCATCATGGAAACGCCGATCCACATCCAGGGCACTTTCATCGCGCGGAAGACGACGCGGACAAGTGCGAGTGGACGAAAATCCGTCACTTCCCCGACGTATTTCATGGCCCGCGTGACACAAATCTCTCCGCCCGTTCCGCTGGCGACGACGAGAAATAAAAGTATAGCTTCGCGCATGTTCAGCGTACCTCGGTGGTACGTGGAGGAGTATTCCCCACCACAAATACGCCGAGACAGATGACCGCGATGCCTGCCCAATGTAGTGGTGAAATCCTTTCACCCAGGTAGAAGTAACCCAACAGAGCGACGACAAGAAGCGCAACCGAGGAAGCCGGCTGCACATAACTGAAATCAGCCCAGGAAAGAATGAGCATGTAGGCAACGAAAAATGTGAGCAGAGCAGCGACGCCGAGCCAAATGTAGCCCGACGTCAAAACGAGCGAAACGATGTGAGGCAGCCTCGAAGGCGCCCATGAAGCAGCCGAGCCTACATTTTTCATGCCCTTGCCAAGCAATACGTTTCCAAGTGGAGCGAAAACGACCATGATCAGAAGCATGCAATATGTCTTGAAATGCAGGCCGGGCGAAGAGGTCATGCAGGGGACGCGCCAAACGCGAGAGTGAACGGCCGATGGCATTTGAAGGGCTGCAAGGAAACACGGCTGACCGTTTCAATCCATCGCTCGCGTTGAAGAGATGTCGTCACAATAAAAAAGTCCGAATTCATTCACAACCTGCTCCATCATTATTACATGACTCTTGAAGCCATCCCAACGCCGGCTCTTCGTATTCGAAACCCGGTTGGTGCGCGGTCGAGCCTCGGCGCAGCGCATCGAAGCCCGATGAACTACACGAGCAACTTTTGGGAAAGTGAAAATCTCCGCAATTTGCTATTCTTTTGGGGCTCGCAGTTCGCTCCGCAAATATTCTGAAAGGATCGGCCACTGAAAACAGTAATGAATGCCGCCCTCGAACGGCGGTCTGGCCCTCTTCTCCCTGCACCTCGATTCGAGATCGCAAGCGCCGGCCAACGTGTCGTTCCAACGCGGGGGCCGCAATGACGGCGAGTAACCTCGTCTATCTTTTCCTGGGCGTCGCGGCCATTCCTTTCATCTACTATTTCCTTGCGCTTTATAGTTCGTGGCAGTTCTTCCAACACGCCCAAAAACCGCGGCAGCAGCAGGATTACACACCCCCGGTAAGCAATCTAAAGCCGATTCGAGGGCTGGATGCAGAGGCCTACGAAAACTTCGCCAGCTACTGCAATCAGGACTATCCCGACTATGAGCTGCTTTTTGGCATTGGCGACGGCGACGACCCTGTTTTGAAAGTCATTGAAAAGCTGAGGCGCGATTTCCCCCAGCGGCGTATTCGAGTTGTTCACGTTTCCGGCCACACCGCAGCCAACGACAAAGTCGTGAAGCTGGCGCGCCTAGTGAGCGAAGCGCAAAACGAAGTGCTGGTCATCAACGACAGCGATGTTCGAGTACGCCCGGACTATCTGCGCGCCGTTGTCGCGCCTCTCAGCGATCCCAGGGTTGGTGCGGTTACGTGCCTGTATGTTTCCACGCACGAACATACGTTTATCCAAAAGCTCCAGTCCATCGGCATGTTTTGCGATTTCTACCCCGGCATCATGGTCGCCTGGAAGTTGGACGGTGTAAAGTTCGCGTTTGGACAGACGATTGTGACGACCCGAAAGCACCTCGAGGGATTCGGCGGCTACTCCGCGATTGAGAACCGCCCCGCGGACGACCTGCTTGTCGGACGATTAGTTGCAGGGCAGGGTCTTGAAGTCGAGCTTCTGCCGTACACGGTCGAGACGGTAGCTGATTTTAAATCCTTCAACGAATTTTTCTTCAAGCGGCTGCGCTGGATGACGGTGATGCGCCACATGCGCCCCTGGGGTCACATTGGACTGATTTTTACGCAAGGGTTGGCGTGGTCGGTCGCGGCCGTGGCCGTTCATCCCTCTACGCGAGTGGCTTTTTTTTATCTTGGAGGGTACGCCTGCGTGCGCACCGCAATGACCTGGTTGATCGGGGGCTGGGGCATGAAGCAAAAGGGCATTTGGAAAAAGATGGCGCTCGTGCCAGTGTGGGATGCCTGGGCCTTGCTGATCTGGCTGCTCAGCTTCGGGCGCAGGAGCATCCGCTGGCGGGACGTTGACTATCGTATCCGGGAAGGCATGCTCGTTCCGGTGGCCCCGCCTGCTCCGCAAAAGTGAGCGCTCGGGGCCGGACCCGCTCCTGCTTTACGTTCCAACTCTTTGGACAAAAAGTTTTCGGGAAGACGCAGTGGCTGACCAACCTGCCTACGTAATCCTCGGCCGGGGACGCTGGGCCGCGCGGATGCACAGCATTCTCGTCGGGGAGAACCGCCGTGTCGTGAGCATTCCAGAGACACGACGGCGAGGCGGCGAAAGCGACGCGGCCTATCGGTCGCGCCTCGCCGAAGCAATGACCGCAAGCAATGCGCAGATCGCGTGGCTCTGCGTGCTTCCCGGGCCGCATATTCCGTCGATGATCGACGGAGCATTGGACGCGGGCCTGCACGTTGCAGCGGAAAAGCCTTGGCAAGGCTCCCGACGCGTGACCGCGTCGCTTCTCGCTAGGGCCAAATCCCTACGCCGTCTCATCGCCGTCCATTTCGAGTACTGTTTTCTACAAGAAGTGGAAAGATGGCGCCGGGACTTCTACCCGGGATCCGGGCTTCGCTTCGGTGGCCGCTTTTTCTTGAACAGACCCAATCACATGGGAATTCCCGCGATAGACAATCTGGGCGTCCATCTGCTCGCCATACGCGCGTATGGAGCCCCGCAATCCTCAGTGCAAGAAATTCGCTGTGGCTACGAACAGCCGGATGAGCGGTCTGTATGGCTTCGGAGGCGGAACACCCGCGTGGCATTCATCGATCTTCTGGCAAACAAAGAGCCTATTATTCAACGCTTTATAGCGAAACTAGAAGCCTCGCTCGAAGGAGCAGACTTCCCTCTTGATTTGGAATTTGCGCTGAAGGTCTCGAATGACGCCGAAGCTCTCCGCTGAGAGCCCGGCTCATTGCGTGACGGGAATGCTAGCGATGAGAATGCTTCTTGGCCTTTTCCACGGGCTCGTCAGCACTTTGAAGCCGAGATGCGCCCAAATAATTCCTCGCCGTCTTGCTCATTTGCAAGCGCCGGTCATTGCGAGGTTCGCGCCAGTTGACTTGCGGCAGCATCAACGACGCGTCCGCCCGGTCGCGGTACTTGATGGCGATGTACATCAGCGAGTCCAGCAAAGAATCGGAAAGGAGATGGGGCTTCAAGCCCAGGTCGATTAGCTTGGAGTGCTTGGCGTTGTAATAATGCTCCTCGGCTTCTACGCGCGGATCCTGCAGGTGGTCGACCTCGACGTTTAAGCCGAGCTTTTTGCCTGCGTTCACAGTCATCGTCGCGAGATCACGCACCGAGAACTGTTCCGTGAACTGGTTATAAACGCGGCATTCTCCGCGAGCGGCGGGGTTCTCGCAGGCAATCTCAATGCAGCGCACCGTGTCGCGAATATCCAAAAAGCCTCGCGTCTGTCCGCCCTTTCCGTAAACGGTCAGCGGCTGCCCGATGGCTGCTTGAATACAGAAGCGATTCAGCACCGTGCCGAAAACATCATCGTAGTCAAAACGATTGATGAGCGCCTCATCCATGGCCGTTTCTTCGGTCATTGTTCCGTAAACCACGCCCTGGTTGAGGTCCGTAGCGCGCAGGCCCCAAATCTTGCAGCAGAACATGATGTTGTGACTGTCGTGCACTTTCGAGAGGTGATAAAACGATCCAGGCTGCTTCGGAAAGGGCAGGACGTCTTTCCGGCCGTTGTGTTCGATGGCGATGTAGCCTTCTTCAATGTCGATGTTCGGCGTGCCGTACTCGCCCATGGTTCCGAGCTTGACCAGGTGGCACTCCGGCCGGTGTTCGCGCAGGGCAAATAGCAGGTTCAGCGTGCCTACGACGTTGTTGACCTGCGTGAAGACCGCGTGGTTCCGGTCGATCATCGAGTAAGGAGCAGAACGCTGCTCGGCGAAGTGGACAACCGCGTCAGGCTCGAACGAGCGCAGAGTCGAGGCCAGAAATTCGTAGTCGCAAACGTCGCCGTAGAAAGATTCGATGGTCTTGCCGCTTACCGCTTGCCACACGCGCAGGCGGTCGGAGAGCGAGCGAATGGGAGTCAGGGTTTGCGCATTGAGCTCGTGGTCCCACAGCCGGCGGACAAAATTGTCAACGATGGCGACGGTATGCCCTTGCTTCGACAAATACAAAGCGGTCGCCCATCCACAATAGCCATCCCCTCCAAGCACAGCAATCTTCATCGATCCTCCTTAAGTGGATCTCCCCTGGGTCAATGGTCGCGTGGCGCGGCGCGTTTTTTCGCGCAAGCCTGGCTGGATAAGTAGGCTACCTGAGAGCGCCCGACCGCATTCTCCGTCGTCTGTATCTAAATACAGTATACGTGATTGCAGCCGGAATTCGTCCCCTCGTCGTTCGAAAATCCAACGTAAATCCGGCTCCTAGTTGGATGCCGCAAACTGCCCTTTTCCTACAAATAAATCAGCGCCAAAGCACGTCGCGAAACGTGAAATTGGCCAAAACGCCAGCTCGCCACAGGAAACGGTTGAGCCTAATCCCGGATGGGTTATTTGCCCCGCGCGCCGGGACGAGACGGAAGCGGCCAGCGGATGATTGGTCAGGATGCTCTTTCCGCCGCTCGTGGCCAGCACAACGAGCCGATCGCGCTCTACGAGATCCTCCAAATGAGGCATATCCGAATCCATCGCGAACACGTAGAACCGTTCGGGCTGGAGCCAGCGCTCCGTGAATTGTGCGTCGTTGATGAAAACCTCTGGGGCACCCGGCGCATAAGAGCCGTATTCCAGGTTGTTGAATCGCCCATTCAAAATGAGGGCTGTGCGGTTCGTATAGAAATAGATCGAAGAAAAGGGATAGTACGCGCGGCCGGAAATCAGCTTTCCCTCGGGAGCCCGCAACAAGGCTTCCGCAAGTGGCCGCGACGAAAGGTAAGGGTCGAAAGCAACCATCGCCATGCGAGCCGCATGGAAGAAGAGAGCCATCATCATGGCCGCTGGGAGAAAAGCGCGCATTCCAGTGGACCGGAATGTCCCAATGGCTCCGATGAGAAACGCCACACCTGCAAACAAAAGTGGAACGCGCAGATAAGCAAACGATTGAATCGTGAGGTCCTCCATGTGCCCGAGAGAAAGTTTGTAGGCTCCAGGATGGGGACTAAGCGCCGCCGAGATGTCTCCCAGAGCGGGCACATGCCGCACCAGAAAAAACAAAGTCAGCGTGACGATGGCAGCCGCTGCCGCAACTCCGCAAAGAACATAGGTACCCCGGCGTATCCAACTGCCCTCTGCAGCCATCGCGGAACCGAGAAGCAACGCCAGCGCGGGATAACAAGGCATCGAGTAATACTCCTGAGTCGTTGAAAACGTGAAAAAGATCAGGAGAAATCCAGTCCAGCCAAGCGCGAGGAGACGCATTTTGCCCGCGCGGTCGAGCGGCTTGAAGGAAAGCTTGGTGATTGCTGGGAAGTATACGCTCCAAGGAAAAAGCCACAGGAGATGGAAGAGCCAGAAATAGACCCGCGGAACCGTGTCGTAATCGCGCGGATAACGAAGGTTCAAAAAGCGGAGGAGCTGTTCATTTATGAAGAAAAACCAAAGAAATCCGTGGTACTGCCCCGGACCGCTATGAAGGCCGAAATAGAAGTAGGGCGGGTTGCGAAGCGTAGCGAGGACGTGCCAGGGCGCCGCGATCAAGAGAGCAATCAGCGCGCCGCTGAACGGATGCAGCCGATTCCACGTTCTAGCGGAAAAGAATTGGCGCGTCAGCAAAAGATAGATGACGCCTGCTGCGAGCGGAAAAACCACGCCGATAAGACTCTTGATCAAGAGTCCGGTTCCCAGGCTCGCGGAGAAAATGCCGGCCCAAAGGCGCGGGTGCTTCTCTTCCTCGTCAAGAGCGCGAAGCAGCGCCCACATGGCGAGAGTGACGGTGAGAACCAGCATCACGTCCGGAATCAGGATGCGCGTGAAGAGAAACAACCCGATGCACGTCGCCATACATAATCCGGAGTAAAATCCCGCGCGTTTGCCAAACGCCCAGACTCCCATCGCTGCCGTCAGCCACGCGAGCGCCATAGCACACACTGCAAACGGAATGCGCGCCGCCCAATCATGCACGCCAAAGATCTTGTAGGAAATCATCATCGGCCAGTAATACAGCGGCGGCTTTTCGAGGTAGGCAACGCCATCCAGCCGCGGAGTCACCCAATCGCCGGTGACCAGCATCGTCCTCGCAGCTTGCGCCAGCACCGCATCCGAATCGTCCATCAACGACGGCGGAGAAACGATGCAGCCGAGATAGATGGCCCCTGCAAAAAGCAGGACCGCTAAGTAGAGATACCTGTTTTTTCCTGTATCCAGGAAGCTGGCGCCGGAGATGGCGCCGCTTGAATTCGCCATTTTTTCATCCATAGGAAAAGCAGCAGCAGACCCCACAAGTGGTAACCGGCGTTCACGCGGCGCTCCAAGTGCAGGCGCACCAACTCCTGGACCATGCCCGGCCGGAAAAGTGATTTGTGCTCGGCAAGCCCCTCTTGCATTGTATCGAGCAAAAGCTCGCGCAGCGGCCCGCGAAGCCATTGGTGTGCCGGAATATCGAAGCCCACCTTCTTGCGCCGCAGGATCATCTCGGGAAGCTTGTCCTTCATCAATTGCTTGAGAACGATTTTCTGACGCGAGCCTTGCATCTTGAAGGAAGGCGGCAAAGTCGCGGCAAAGTCCACGATGCGATGATCCAGAAACGGCGGCCGCACTTCCAGCGAGTGCGCCATGCTCATGCGGTCCACTTTGTTCAAGATATCGTCGGGCAGAAAATATTTTTGGTCAAACCAAAGGTAGGGAGACACTCCGTCCCTGGACGCTGGCGAATCGCGCAATTCGCCAAGAACGCGCTCGAGCGAATCCGGCAGCGGAACAGCTGAAAGAGAACTCACCTCGGCAGCCGAAAAAGTTCCGTTCCAATAAACGTGCGCGCGTTCCGGCGGCATAAGGCTTCCAGCGAGGAAGCGCTTCACCATGTATTCGCGGCTAATTTTGTCGTCGGAAACGGGCAGCAGGCGCGCCAGCCTAAGCCCCGTACGCAGCGACCACTTCGGCAACCACCGCATCGGCCGCGCCAGCTGATTCGCGCGATACGTGAGGTAGCCGCCAAAAAGTTCGTCGGCCCCTTCCCCGCTCAGAGCGACGGTCACTTCCGTCCTGCTCATCTTCGAGAGAAACCAAACCGGCAATGCTCCGGCGTCCGAGCTTGGTTCGTCAGAGTAATACGCAAACTCCTCAATCGCTCCACGCAAATCCGCGCCGGGATTCAGATCGAATTCCTGATGATCAGTGCCGTACTGCTTGGCTGCGCTCCGGATGTACGCCGTCTCATCAAAGCTCCTTCCGAGAAAAGAAACGGAGAGCGTCTTTATGGGCCGAGATGACGCCGTCGCCGCGTAGTGCAAAACCGTCGAAGAATCGATGCCGCCGCTCAGCCAGAGCCCCAGCGGCACGTCCGAAAGTAAATGCTCGCGGACGGATTGTTGCAAAAGCGAGTCCAACTCCTCGCAAGCGGAATCGAGTGATCGTTCGCGAATCGGTCCGGCAGGCAGAGTCCAATAAGTCTCAACCAGTGTTTTCCCGTCAACCCATTCGAGCCACTGCCCCGGCAGAAGCTTCTCGATCCCTCCTACCAAAGTCCACGGACCGGGAACATAATTGAGCGAGAGGTAGCAATCGAGCCCCGGGAGACTCAAGCGGCGCTCAAATTCCGGATGAATAAAAATGGTCTTGAGTTCCGAGCCGAAAAATAAGTCTTCACCACGCCGTGCGACGTACAACGGCTTGATGCCCATGCGGTCTCGTGCCAGTACGAGCCGCCGCGACGATTTCGTCCACAACGCAATCGCAAACATTCCCCGCAGTCGCGAAAAGCTCTGCGTATCCCACTCAACGAAAGCGTGCAGGACTGTCTCCGTATCCGAATGTGAGTGAAAGCGGTGCCCCAACTGTTCCAGTTCGCCGCGCACTTCGAGATGGTTGTAAATTTCCCCGTTGAAGACAATCGCGGTGTCGCCATCATCCGTAACGATAGGCTGATCACCACCCTGGAGGTCGATAATCTTCAGTCGCGTCGCGCCCATCGAAAGTACGCTCGAGCGAAACACGCCGCGCTGATCGGGCCCGCGATGAGCAAGCGTAGCCGTGGCGCGTTCGATGCGCTCAGGTTCCGGCGCCCAATTCTTATGTGTAAAGCCGGCTATACCGCACAAATTCGCACCTTTCGCCCGAAAGCAGAATCCGCTGACGTTCAGCCACTATTCCCCCAGCGGGTTGTCTCGCCTAACAGCGCCCCGGCAGGATACATCGCCTATCCCAAGGCAACCAGCGCCACTCCTGCGCAAACCAGCACTACGCCCGTCCAGCGCGCCAAGCTCACCTCTTCACCCAAAATATATTTCGCGCCAAACGTTCCAACCACGTAGCTCAAAGCCGACGCAGGAATCACAAAACTGATCGGCTCCCAGGAAAGCAGCACCAGCAGCGCGTAAAACGAGAGCGCCATCAGCGGTACCCCCGCCCAAAACCACCCGTTACGCAGTGCCCGGCCGAGAAATTGCAGCAGCTCCCTCGGTCGCAGCCGTTCTGGCTCTCCCGTGGCCTTCATGCCGCGCGTAATGGCAATCTCTCCGCCAGTGCTCCCAAATATGAGGAAGGCTAGAAACAAAGCGACGCGCATCATGCCAGTGCCTCTCGGGTCACCCCGGTTGTGCGCGGCTTCGTTTGCCCAACGAGCAGCACTCCCACGCAGATCAGAACAACTCCTACCCACCGCCTAGGCGAAACCGCTTCGTGCAAAAACACCACAGCAAAAAATGTAAGCAAAGCGTAGCCAAACGCCCCTGCGGGCATCACGTAGCTATAGTCCGCCCAGCTCAAAACCGTCATGTAGCTCAACATGAATCCGCAAAGAAAAAATATGCCGACCCACAACGTCCCGCTGCTAACTGTCATGCGAAAAGCATGCGCCAGTCCCGCCGCGGACAGCTCCACCGCGCCAATATGCAGCATCGCGCGCTTCAACATCAGGTCACCGGCGTTGGCGCAAACCACCATCGCGCACACCATGACCAGCGTCTTTACCCGCAGCCTTCCCTCAGTTGCCATTTTGTCTAATGGTTCAGTCGTTCCCGGAAGCCGACGGCGTCTCCGGCACGGAAATCATGGGCTTGGATACGTCGCCGCCGCGTCGTACCCACTTCCAGCGTTCAGAACGGAGCTTAAGGAAGCTCGTTGCCTCGTGATAGAGCCGCTTGCGTTCGTTAGAATCCCACAGCGCTTCGCGCACGATCCGCCACACAACACGCGGCCGGAAGTAGTACTCATCATAGAAACGGTTCACGCCGCCCATCATCTCGGCCTTCGAGAGATGCGGATATTCGATGTGCGGCAACTGGTGCCCGCCCGAATCCGCAAGCGCTTCCACCTTCAGGAAGCCTTCCCTGGCCATCGAATCATGCAGCTCAGTCCCAGGCATGGCATGCGCCAGTGAAACCTGAATCGTCTCGCAATCCAGTTCCTTCGCGAAATCGATGGTCTTGTTGATGGTGTCTTTGGTCTCGCCCGGCAATCCGATAATAAAATCGCCGTGGACCTTAATTCCCACCTTTTTGCAATTCTTCATGAACTCGCGCGCCATCTCTACGGTCGCGCCTTTTTTGATGTTTTTCAGAATCTGCGGATCGCCGGATTCGAATCCTACGATGAACAGTCGCGCTCCCCCATCCGCCATCGCCTTCAACTCTTCATACTTGCTATGGCACCGCGCCGTGCAAGACCACCGGAATTTCAGCGGCTTGAATTTTTGGCTCAGCTCAATGGCGCGATCCTTGCGGATGTTGAAGGTGTCGTCGTCGAAGAATATCTCTTTCATCTGCGGGAAATATTCCAGCGTGTTTTTCACTTCCTGTACGACGTTGTCCACCGACCTCGTCCGCCATGCGTGGCCCGAAACCGTCTGCGGCCACATGCAAAACGTGCATAAGGCGGGGCATCCTCGCGTCGTATAGAACGACACGAACGGATGGAGCAAGAACGGAACGTTATAGCGGTCAATTTGCAAATCGCGCTTGTAAGTGTCAGTGGCAAACGGCAGCGCATCCAGCTCCTCGGTGTGGAGCTGTGGCCGCGGCGCATTATGCACCACCTTGCCTTCCTTGCGGTAGCTCACGCCCATGATTTGTTCGATCGGTTTCCCGTGCGCGTACTCCGCCACCGAATGATCAAATTCCCCGCGCGTTACAAAATCAATGTCCTCGGTCGCCATCAGCGTCTCGTCCGGCTTAATGTGCCCGTGTGGCCCGACGAACGCAATTCTCAACTCAGGATTGCTTTCCTTGATCTTCCGGATCAGCTTGACGTCGCTATGGAACCCGACGGTCGAGGTGTACAACACCAGGAACTCGTAGTCCTTGCAGATTTCTATGGTTTGCTGCCAATTCACCTTATGCGGCGAAGCGTCCAGCAAGCGGCTTCCCGGAATCAGTCCCGCGGGATAGCTCAGCCACACCGGGTACCAATACGACTCAATCTCACGCGTCGCGGGCCACCGCGAGCTAGCTCCGCCATCGAAATTCTCAAAACTCGGCGGGTTCATCAACAGCGTTTTCATTACATCCGGCATTCTTCACCCTCAGTTTTTCGAATGCAGCTTCAAAACTGCAAGATTCTTCCGTTTTGCGCCCTGACTACAACACCCGGGGGCCATGCCTGCGGCTCCCCCAGAGATACCGTCATATCTAGATAACAGTTTACCTGACTTGGTTGCATACGCTCAATTCTTTCTGCGAAGTGCCTCTTTTCTGCATCGAAACGCTAACTACACCAGTAAAGGCCGCCTGCCAGAAAACCCGCGGAATATTGCCTTCTTTGCTTCGATTTAGCCGCCTGGATCTCGGTTGACTATTTACCGTTGCGTAAAATACTGTCGCCGAACCGTCCATTTGTCGCGGCCCTTCCAGGAGAACTGAGGTTGGGATCGAAGGATCGCACGCTGAAGCCACGTCTCATCCTGTCATTCTCGTTGTGGAAATCGATGCAACAAATTCTCGAGGACGCTGATTCTCTAGTCTTACCGGCGGCAATTGCCGAACAGGCGCTGGAGCTCGCTCACTCCTCCGCCGGCGGGGTCGGAAATCTCTAAAGCCGCCATCGGATTGGCGGAGCTGTATGGACACTCATGCCCGGGAAATGCTTGCGCAAGCGAACGAAGTGGTCTCCTCGATGCTACCCAGACCGTTCAGCAAAACAACTCTTCTTCGCCGTATCAATGTACTGCTCGCCGCGCACATTTGATCTTCAGAAATCCCTAGCGTGCCGACCGGGATACTCCTGCCGCGCCAAGAACTTCCGAAGTCGCCGCCGATAGCTCGTCCCAGATTCGCGGGATCCATTCGAGGTGCTCCGGCTTCATCAGCACGGAGCGCAAGCAGGTCATGGTTTCGCGATCG
>WNFS01001899.1_pt1 | contig 15742 bp, 16 predicted proteins | sample 5400141 | NCBI WGS metagenome assembly WNFS01 (sample SAMN13153358, study PRJNA577476) | soil metagenome | isolation source: 60 cm saprolite under Madrone tree | place: USA:California | collected 2016-06-14
GACCTGGTAGCTCATGCCCGGCGTCAGCGTGAAGGAACGGCCATCGGCGAGATCGGTCCCTAGCTCACCGTCGACGCAAAACAGAATGTGACCCTTCTGGCACCAATGGTCCGCCAGATAGCCCGGCGAATATTCCACCAGGCGTACACGGATATCGCCGAACTGGCGGGTACGCCATGTCGCAACGCCAGTGTCGCCCATATGCGTGGTCGCCTCGACGCTCGACCAGGCGGTGGTGCCGAACGGGATGTTATTGATCTGCATCGCCATCACCGTTCGATGGTTCCGGTGCGCCTGATCTTCTTCTGCAGCAGCATCACGCCATAGAGTAGCGCTTCCGCCGTCGGAGGGCAGCCCGGCACGTAAATATCGATGGGCACGATGCGGTCGCAGCCGCGCACCACCGAATACGAATAGTGGTAATAGCCGCCACCATTGGCGCATGACCCCATCGAGATCACGTAGCGCGGTTCCGGCATCTGGTCGTAGACCTTGCGCAGCGCCGGCGCCATCTTGTTGGTCAGTGTGCCCGCCACGATCATCACGTCCGACTGCCGCGGCGAAGCGCGCGGCGCGAAGCCAAAACGCTCGGCGTCATAGCGCGGCATCGACATCTGCATCATTTCGACGGCGCAGCAGGCGAGGCCGAAGGTCATCCACATCAGCGAACCCGTGCGCGCCCAGGTGATCAGGTCGTCGGTGGCGGCGACGAAGAAGCCCTTGTCGGACAGTTCGTGATTGACCTCGAGAAAGTATGGGTCAGTGGCGCCGACCGGCCGGCCGGTGGAGGGATCGAGAATGCCGGTCGCAGCCGGCGCGACGGCGGCGGCAAATCCCGGTTTGGCGGTAGCGGGGCTCAATCCCATTCGAGCGCGCCTTTCTTCCATTCGTAGGCAAAGCCGATGGTGAGGACGACGAGGAAAACCAGCATCGACCAGAAGCCGGTCGCCCCGAGCTTCCCGAACGCCACCGCCCACGGGAACAGGAACGCCACTTCGAGGTCGAAGATGATGAAGAGGATCGCCACCAGGTAGAACCGGACGTCGAACTTCATGCGGGCGTCGTCAAAAGCGTTGAATCCGCATTCATAGGCGGAAAGCTTTTCTGGGTCGGGCTGCTGGAAGGCGACGAGGAAGGGAGCGATCAGCAGCGCCAGACCGATCAGGCCGGCGACCCCGATAAACACCACAAGTGGTAGATAATTCTGCAGGATGCCGGTCATCGGCGGTGCCTTTTCCTGCGGTTTTGACCGCCACAGATTCGTTACATTGGAATTATTCCGAGGCTTAGCGCAGCGCAACAAGGGGCGCAAGACAAGCTATCTTGACGGCCCTGCCCGGCCCCAGATGCGGCGGGAGGACGCCCGAAGCTGAGGCACGCAGCTTTTTCAGCTCAAGTCTTTTTCCGCGTCGAGCATTTTCGCGGCAGTATCGGTGAGACGATCGATATGCCCCAGCAGCATCGCCACTTCGTCCTCGCTGAGCTGTTCCAGCAAGCGCTGATTGCGCTCCAGTGCACCCGCCACGATCGTCTCATGGGCGATCAGCCCGGTCCGAGTTAGGCAGACCAACACTTCCCGATTATCCCTCGGGTTGACCGCTCTCGAAACCAGCTTGCGCGATACCAGTCCGGCCAGCGCCCGGCTGATCTGTCCCTTGTCCATGCCAACCGCCTCGGCGAGCCTGGCCACGCTCATCGGCGGCCGGCGCCCCAGCGACGCCACCAGCCCGAACTCCACCGAAGAAAGTCCGACCAGACGTTTGTAGCGCAGGATGGCGCCGCGCTTCAGCAGATTGGCAAGTACCATCAACCGCGACGACATCATCGCCGTGATCGGTGCAAGCCGATCGTCTTTGTCGGGACTCGCCGGAGGCGGGACCGCCATTTTCGACCTCTGGTTCATGGCAGACGTGTGCCAACAAAATCTTCTGGTGCCAAGGTTTTTGGAATCGTTGACATTGTCATCTATCTACTATTCACTTTCCGAAAGGTTCTCAATCTCAACGAACACGGCGGCAAAGCCGGGTGGGAGGAAGCGGCGATGAACATCACCCAGCGCGATCGCGACCTCGGCACCGCCTACGCCATGAGGCCGTCCGCCAGCCGGACCGAACTGACCGAGGTCGGGCGCGGCACGCCGATGGGGGAACTGCTCCGGCGTTACTGGCACCCGATCGGTCTTGTGGCTGACGCCACCGACATCCCCCGAAAAGTTCGCGCGCTGGGTGAGGACCTGATCCTGTTCCGCGACAGGCATGGCCGTGTCGGCCTGCTGCACGCCCGCTGCTGCCATCGTGGCACCACGCTCTATTATGGCAAGGTCGAGGAGGACGGCATCCGCTGCTGCTATCACGGCTGGAAGTTCGATACCGAAGGCCGCTGCCTTGAACAGCCCTGCGAACCCGATGGCGGCCAGTTCCGGGACAAGGTGCGCCAGCCCTGGTACCCGGTTGCCGAACGCTATGGGCTGATCTTCGCCTATATGGGCCCATCAGAGAAGATGCCGGTGCTGCCACGCTACGAAGTCCTGGAGAAAATGGACGACGGCGAATTCGTGGAAGCCGACGACAGCTCGATCGGCGGCGGCGGACCGGCCGTCATTCCCTGCAACTGGCTGCAGCATTTCGAGAACGTGGTCGATCCCTACCACGTTCCGGTGCTGCACGGATCGTTCAGCGGCCCGCAATTCACCAACATGATGGCCTCGATGCCGCAAGTGAAATTCGAGATGTCGCCGCGCGGCGTCACCGTGCGTTCGATCCGCAACCAGGACGACGGCAAGATCTTCTACCGCGTAACCGAAGCTGTTCTTCCTACCCTGCGCGTGGTGCCCAATCCGCGGGTCGCGCAGTTCGCCCGCGTCGAGTCGATCGGTTGGACACTGCCGATCGACGACACCTCGTTCCGTATCTACGTCGCTGGCCGGGTCAAGCAACCCGGCGATATCGGACGGATGCGCTCGAAGTTCAACGGCAAGTTCTGGTGGGACATGACCGAACAGGAACATCAGCAATTCCCCGGCGATTACGAGGCGCAGGTCGGCCAGGGACCGGTAACGCTGCATTCCGAGGAGCATTTCGGCCAGAGCGATCGCGGTATCCTGATGATCCGGCGGATGCTGGCTGATCAGCTCGACGCCATGGCCGCCGGGCGCGATCCCGTCGGGGTCTCGTTCGACCAAAACGCGTCACCGGTGGAATTCGAGGCTGGAAATTTCACGCGCGACGCGTGAGCGACGGCGTCTCGTTCCAAAAAGAAGCTCGGGGGGAAACATGGTCGATCTCGCGCCGCAGGTCGCCGTGCAGGCCGACGCATCGGCGAGGCCATCTGCCCGCCGCTACTACGTGCTGGGGCTGCTCACCGTGGTCTACGCGCTGAATTTTCTCGACCGCACGATCTTCAACGTCCTGATCGAGCCGATCAAGAAGGAATTCACGCTCAGCGACACCACCATGGGGCTGCTCGCGGGCTTCGGCTTCGTGCTGTTCTATTCGCTGCTCGGCATCCCCATCGCGCGGGTCGCCGACCGGCTCAACCGGCGCAATATCGTGGCCCTCGCCTTCGCCTTTTGGAGCGCGATGACGTTCCTGTGCGGCATGGCGCAGAGCGTGGCAACGCTGGCGCTCGCCAGAATCGGCGTCGGCATCGGCGAATCCGCCGGCACCCCGGCGTCGCAATCCATGGTCGCCGATCTCTTCGACAAGAACGAACGCCCCCGCGCGCTCGGCGTCTACGCCATCGGCACCTATCTCGGGGTGTTCCTCGGCTATTTCATCGGCGGCTACGTCAATCAGCACTACGGCTGGCGAATGGCGTTCTTCACAGCCGGACTGCCCGGCATTGCGCTGGCCGCGGTGTTGTGGCTGACGGTATCGGAGCCGGCGCGAGGCGCCATGGCGGAGACCTTCACGCCTGAGCCGATCGGACCGACGGTCGGCTTTCTCGCCTCGCAACGGACCTTCGTGATCGTCCTGATCGGCTTTTGCCTGACGACCTATACCAATTACGCCACCGCGGCCTGGATCCCGCCCTTTCTGGCGCGCGTGCATCATCTGAGCAGCGCCGAGATCGGAACCTATGCCGGCACCTTCAAGGGCCTGTTCGGGATGGCGGGCACACTGGTCGGCGGCCTGATGGTGGCGCAGATCAGCCGCCGCGACGATCGCTGGAAGCTGTGGGCACCGGCGATCACGTCGGGCCTCGCCGGACCGGTGTTCGCGGTGTGCATGTTGACGTCAGACTTCGCGACCATGGTCGCCGCATTGGCGCTGACCTCGTTTCTGGTCGGATTCCATCTCGGGCCGATCTTTGCCATCGCGCAGACCGTCGCCCGCCCCAGCATGCGGGCGCTGGCCTCCGCGATCATTCTGTTGACCGCAACCTGTTTTGGCCAGGGCGTCGGCCCGCTGGCGGTCGGCATGATCAATGATGCGCTGAAGAACGATTACGGCGTCAATGCCGTGCGCTATTCGCTGCTTTCGGCCGCGGTCACGACCACGCTTGGCGCCCTGTTGTTCGTCTGGGCGGCCAGGTCCATTCGCGCGGACATCAAGCGGGCGACGTGAATCTGCGGGGGACAACGGCTATTTAGTAGCCCTTGATCAAAATGACCGAAGGGCTTGTCTTACATGCCTAGCAACACGACTGACCAGATCACCAGGGTGATCACCGATTTGCGGCCGACGACGACCCTGCTTCACGGTCAGACAGCCGCTTGTTCGCTCTCCGATCGCATGGCTCATTTTGCCTCGCCGGGAGTCAGTATCGCTGTGGTCGATGAAGGTCGCGTTGCCTGGGAGCGCGGCTTCGGGATACGGACGAACGGTAACCCTGAGCCAGTCGGCGCGGACACGCTGTTCCAGGCCGGTTCGGTAAGCAAACCGGTTTTTGCACTCGGTGCGATGCGGCTGGTTCAAGACGGTCAGATCGCAGTGGACGGCGACATACAGCAATATTTGACCTCTTGGCGTATTCCATCGAATGGGGACTGGACTCCGCGCGTCACGCTTCGCCAGCTTCTCAGTCACACCGGCGGTGTGTCGGTCCATGGATTTGCCGGCTACCCCGCCGCGGGCCCATGGCCAACCGTAACTCAGATACTGAACGGCTCGCCGCCAGCCAACAATTTCCCAATCATCGTTGATCTCGTTCCGGGCTTGCAGTTCAGGTATTCGGGTGGCGGCACGACAATTGCGCAGGCAGCGGTAACAGATGTGCGCGGCCAACCCTTGCCCGCGATCATGCGCGAGTTGATCTTCGAGCCGCTGGCGTTGAAGGACACCACCTTCGCACAGCCTTTGCCGGTTGATCTGGCGGCGCGCAGTGCGACGGCGCACCCGTGGAACGGTGTGCCGACGCCCGGCCGATGGCGCGTCCACCCCGAGATGGCGGCGGCCGGCCTGTGGACCACGGCCGGCGACCTCGCCCGGATAGGATGTGCCTTTCTCGATAGCCTGCACGGCGACGGTTCGACGCTCGGGCTGTCGCGTGAATCGTCGGCCGCGATGCTTGAACCTCAACTTCCGACCGATCTGGAAGGTGGAAATTTCGTCGGGCTTGGTTGGCACTGCACCGGCGAGGGCGATGGCTTCCAGTGTTACCATGAGGGCTGGAACGAAGGCTTCGTCGCAGGGCTGTGGCTCTATCCAGCTTTGGGCAAAGGCGCGGCGATCATGATCAGCTCGAATCAAGGCTGGCCACTCCGGGATGAAATCAAGGAGGCGATTGCACGCGAGTATCACTGGCCGAGACCGACAAGAAAACCCATCGTCCAACCGTTACCGGCGGCCATCGAGGGCACCTATCGAACCGAATGTGGCATCGCCTGCGAGGTAACGATCGATGACACAACATTGACGCTGCGCCTCAACAAACAATCGCCTATTGTCTTCATGCTGCAGGAAGCGGGCTTTGTTTCAATTTCAGTGAATGCGTCCTTGCAATTTCTGCCTTCCATGGCCGCAGCAACCGCAATGGTATTAAAACAGGCGGGCCAGACGTTCCGCTTTGAGAAGTGAGCAAGCCAAGCAGGCATGGAGTGGCCGGCACATCAAACGAACGACGTAGCGCCGATCACGTCAGCCGGCCGGTATACTGCTCCAGCCGCGCCCAGGCCTCGGCGCCGTAGGTCTTCTGCCACTGCGTGTAAAAGCTCGCCTTGACCAGCGCCGCGCGGAATTGCACAGGGTCGGGCTTGTTGAATGTCATGCCCTTGCCGGCAAGCTCGGCCTGCAGGGAGCGGTCCATCTCCCGCAAATCGGCGCGTTCCCTGATCGCCGCGGCATCGAAATGGGTGTTGACGATGTCAACCAAATCGGGCGGCAGACTGGAGAGCGCGCGGCGGTTGGCGACAATCCAGTATCCGCTCCAGCAATGGTTCGACAGCGCGCAATATTTCTGCACCTCGTACAGCTTGCCGGTCGACACTTGCGCGAGCGGATTTTCCTGCCCTGCCTCGATCAATCGAAGCGTGAGGGGATGGGTGGCGTATTGACGCCAAGCTTGAACTCGAATTCGGCGGCGGCGCTGGCGGGTTTGCTGAGGATCGTGGTTGTCCAAATGGCGGAAGCGGACCTGAGCAAATCTCTGCGGGTTATTTTCATTTTTCTTGTCTCCCGAGTTTCTTGTCTCCCGAGCGCGCTGGTTTGCGCCTGGAGGCAGTTTCCGTCGAACCACCGCCATCCGCAAGGTGCCTGGATAAGGTGCGCCCTGCCATGCCGCTCGGCCGCTTGCCCCGCATCGCCCTGCCACCGCGATGTCCGATGAAACCATTTTGGGGAACCCACGAAACCATCATGAAACAAACGGGGAATAGATCTGTCGCCAATAAGACGGCGGTAAAGACGCCTGGAGGCTCATATGAACCATTCATTTCACTCAGCGGACCGTTCGACCCACCTGAAAATCGTGGTTGTCGCGCTCGTGGCCGGCATCGCGGTCGCCGGTTTCGGCATCTCCGCCCGCACCAATTCGGATTACTCCCAGACCGCTCACGTCGTTAAGGCCGGCAAGGCCATGGCGGTGACCAGCTCGGATGCAGCTGTCGTCCGCTAGGCCGAATCAGCATTTCGATAGAACGGCCGCCTCCCGGGCGGCCGTTTGCTTTGGGTGATACCTTAAAAACAGAACCCCGGCTAAGCCGTTGATTCAATAGCGCTAGCAACGGGCTCGAATCATGCTACCAATCCAGACAGATGTTGGTTTCGAGCGTGCGTTGGGAACTTTTGTTTTTCCGTCCGCGTTTGGAGTCTACATGATGCACTTCACATCGAACGATTCGAAGGCCAACGTCGTCGGACGTATCGGCTCGCAGCCAATTGCGCTCGCCGCCGCGGCGCTCGTCATCTTGGTGGTAGGGGTTGGGTCCGTCATTCTGTGGCGCGCCTATACCGGCACATCTCCCGAACAGGATCGCATCGCGTCTGCCCGCCAATTGCAGGCGCGGACCGCCCAGGCCTCCGAGCAGCTGATCGAGAAAACCAAGGGTCTGGAGGCGTCTCAGCAGGAGTCGATCGACCAGCTGCAAGTTGTTCAGGATCAGTTGCAGACCGTGAGGCGGCTTCTTACCGCGCAGCAAGCTGATACCAAGAAGCTGTCCGAGCAGGTTGGAAGTCTCACCGGCGCCATCGACAGCTTGCGGCAATCGTTCGCGAGCGCCCAATCTTCAGAGGCATCCAATCCGACGTCTGTTCGAAATACGTCGGTCCAACCTCGACGCCACGCGACAAGAGATCGATGGGCCGGCGCGCGTCGCAAGCCTGTAAAACCGCAAGGCTGATGGTCATATCAGCTTGCAAGCGCCGGAAATCGAACTCCTTTCTCCTTTGAATCGATCAAGAAAAAAGCCCCGGGACGATGCCGGGGCTTTGGTTTGTCTGGAGATAGAAAGTCAGATCAGTAGCGGCCGCCGGCCGGGAAGCGGGCACCGGCTAAACCATTGATTCAATGGCGCGAGAGACGGGGCTCGAACCCGCGACCTCCGGCGTGACAGGCCGGCGCTCTAACCAACTGAGCTACTCCCGCGTGATTGCGAAACCCGCGCGAGGTGGGACTTAAAGGGGCGACCTACCCAAGTCAAGGTAGTTGCGAATCCCCTTGCCAGTCGGGCCTTTTTGGGATGCCGATGCAAATAATAGGCTATTTATAGGCTAAACAGCGTAGTCAGCCGCCCCCCGAATCGTTTAAGGCCTGCTACGCCTGAAGTTCCTAAGCCATCAACAACGAGGAGGGCCAAATATGGCGAAGAAAGCAGCTACCCCGACCACGGTCACGCTCAAGCATCTCGCGGCAGCGCTGTCGGAAGAGCACGAATTGTCGAAGAAGGGCGCCGAGGCCATTCTGAACGATCTGGTCGGCCGGATCACCAAGCACCTGAAGAAGGGCGAGCGCATCCGCATTGTCGGTCTCGGCATCCTCCAGGTGCGCAAGCGCGCCGCCCGCATGGGCCGCAATCCCGCCACCGGCGAAGCCATCCACATCAAGGCCAGCAAGAAGGTTGCCTTCCGCGCGGCCAAGGAACTGAAGGAAGCCGTCTGATCCGGCGCGTTTTCCAGCTTTGACTTTGCGTCATTCCGGCGCAGCCTGCACGGCCTCCGGAATGACGCTTTTCTGTCGAATAGCTAGCCCGTCTTTTTGTCCTTTCCTGCCGCGGTTTTGACTGTGACGTCGCCTGTCAAGTTCACCCATACCGTGACCGAGCGCTTTCTGCGCTACGTGGTCATCGACACCCAGTCTGACCCGGCTTCGCCGACCTGCCCGTCCACCGAAAAACAAAAAAACCTCGGCCGCCTGCTCGCGCACGAGCTGCAGGCGATGGGAATCCGCGACGCCCATCTCGACGACCATGGCTACGTCTACGCGACGATCCCGGCGAATACCGACAAGCGGGTGCCCGTCATCTGTTTCTGCTCGCATATGGACACTTCGCCCGACTGTACCGGCGAGGACGTCAAGCCGCAGATCGTCAGGAATTATCGCGGAGGCGACATCGTGCTGCCGGCCGACCCCGCGCAAGTTATCCGTGCCGCGGATCATCCTGCGCTCGGCCATCAGATCGGCAACGATATCATCACCACTGACGGCACCACGCTGCTTGGTGCCGACAACAAGGCGGGTCTCGCCGAAATCATGGATGCGGCGCAGTTCCTGATTCAAAATCCGCAGATCAAACACGGTGCCATCAAGATCCTGTTCACACCCGACGAAGAGATCGGCCGCGGCGTCGACATGGCCGATTTGAAAAAGCTCGGCGCCGATTTTGCCTACACCATCGACGGCGAAACCGCGGGGAATATCGAGGACGAAACCTTCTCCGCCGATTCAGCCACCATCACCATCGAAGGCGTCAGCACCCATCCCGGTTTTGCCAAAGGCAAGATGGAGCACGCGATCAAGATCGCCGCGGCCATCGTCGATCGCCTGCCGAAAAATACCTGTTCGCCGGAAACCACCGAGGGCAAGCAAGGCTTTCTGCATCCGATCGCCATTTCCGGCGCGCTTGAGAAGGCCACGCTGAGTTTCATTGTGCGCGACTTCACCGATGAGGGATTGAGGGAGAAGGAAGCCCTGTTGGAGGGTATCGTCAAAGGGGTGATGAAGGACTTTCCGCGCTCAACCTACCGGCTCGACATCAAGCAGCAGTACCGCAACATGAAGCAGGTGATCGACCGCCATCCGCAGATCATCGACAATGCCATGGAAGCGATCCGCCGTACCGGCCTCAAGCCGGTGAAGTCCTCGATCCGCGGCGGCACCGACGGCTCGCGGCTGTCGTTCATGGGGCTGCCCTGCCCCAATATTTTCGCCGGTGAACACGCGTTCCATTCGCGGCTGGAATGGGTGAGCGTGCAGGACATGGAAAAGGCCATGCAGACCATCGTCCATCTCGCGATGATCTGGGAAGAGCGGGCGTAGAAAGGAAGCGGCCTCAGCGCGGGGTGCGTGCTGAGGCCGTCATTCATCGGACGCATTGGGGAATTGGCGTCCGGCCGTACATCGACAAGTTACGCCGGCGGTAATGGTTCCACGCCAGTCACCCAATTGACTTCAGCGGACATGACGACGGAACTTTAAGTCACTCCAGCCAACAATTGGCGGCCCACGGCATGGTCGCAAACAAGGCCAGCAAGGCCGCGTCGATGTTTCCTTGCCTGGTTCGGAACTGAACAACTTGCTCTAATCAGTTCTTCTCCGCGAATTTGATGGTTGAGATGGGCCACTTTCCATCGTGTCCCCCAATCGAGATTCGCAGACCGTGAAATTCGTCGAGCCAAACGTTCTCCACCGTCCCGGCCTTGCCGTCGGTGAGAACAACGGCCTTGCCGACAAGCTCAGACTGGGCCTCCTCGAATGCGCCGAGAATCACCGACGCGCGGAGCTTCACAGATGGCATGGATGTCTCCGAGGTCAGGCGGGTCTCACGTCGTCGCGATCTCACCGAGTCCGCTGACCCAGCCCAGTGCGGTGGTCATAGCTGCGCCTTTTTGAAAGGCGACAGCCATGCAGCACTCTCCGCGAGCGATGACGACCGAGAGCGGAGCAGTGACAGAATCACCCTGCTCCGGCTTTATGTCGAGAACGCGACCCAATGGAACCTGGACCGTCAGGGCACGCGCGCCGTCACGATCCAGATCGATGCGGCGAGCAGCACGGCCTGTTCCCTTGCGAAAGGCGCGAGGGCTTCGCGTATCGAATTGGCAGCGGCGGCGCGCACGTCCGGCGGTTGCTCCTCGAGCGCGCGGGCAGCCGGGCCGATTTCAAGCGCGCCCTCGACCGCCGCATCCAGACCGCGCCCGACCGCGATATCGAGCGAGAGATTGCACGGCTCCATTTCTATTCCGCGAAATCCGGCCTCGCCCAATATGCTGGTGACGCGCTGCTCAGATGCAAATGAGAACGGGCCGGGGTCGTCGGGCCCAAGTTGCGGCAGCTTCGGGACGTGTTGGTAGGCCGCCTGCAGCGGCGCCATCATCCAGGGATTTTCGCGGGGCTCGCGCCAGCAGGCGAATGCCAGCCGCGCCGATGGCCGCAATGCCCGGCGCATATTGGCAAAGGAGAGCGCCGGTTCGGCAAAGAACATCACGCCGAACCGCGAGACCAGGAGGTCGAAACTTGCAGGCTGGAACGGGTATACCGTTGCGTCCCCGAGTACAAAATCGGCCGGCAAGCCGGCCGGTGCGATTTGCCGCGCGCGGGCCAACATCGGCGTCGAAATATCAATGCCGAGGACATGACCTGTCGGGCCGACTTTCTGCGCAAGCGCGATGGTGGTGGCCCCGCAGCCGCACCCCACATCGACGATCCGCTCGCCGGCTCTGGCCTTGGCGCGATCGATCAAGATGTCCGAAACCGGCGCCAGGATGGTGTCCTGCGCCTGCTGGCGATCCGTCCAGTGCTGGCCGGCCGATCCGTTCCAGAATGCGATCTGATCCGCATTTTGATCGTGGCCTGTCGGTGTTTCCATGTGCCTAAGCCGCCGCTCCGGTGAAATCTGTAAATTTCAAAGGCCAGCCCGTTTTCAGATTTCATCGATGCGGCGTCAAGACAAATGCCCGCCTGGACACGCTCTATTCATCCTCTTTCAGCTCAGGCTTGGTCATGCAGAACCGCGTCCAGCAGCGAACTGTTGACTTCGATATGCCCGTTGTAGCTGATCAGGCCAAGCTTGCGGAACTTGTTCATGAAATGGCTGACGCGCGATCTGGTGGTGCCAATCATCTCGGCCAGTGTTTCCTGACTGATATTCGGAGTGATCGTCTGCGAACTGCCTTCCTTGCCGAAATGCGAGAGCAGCAGCAACATGCGGGCAAGCCGCCGCTCGCTTGAATTGAAAAGCTGGTCGATCAGGTCTTCTTCGATCCGGCTGTTACGGGTCAGAAGATATGCCACGAACAGCTCGGAAAACGCACGCTGATCGTGAAGCGTCGCTTTCATGGCCTGTTTTGTAATGGCCGTAATGAGGCTGCTTTCCATCGCGGTCGTGGTTGCGATGCGCAGCGGATGACCGTTCATGCAGCCTTCGCCGAAGAACTGGCCGGCCCCCAGGACACCGACCACAGCCTCCTTCTCATGCTTGGATATGACCGTGAGTTTGATCTTGCCCTTTTGAATGTAATAGACCGTGTCGGCAACGTCGCCTTGCACGAACACGTTCTGATTCTTCTCAAGTCTAAGGAAGGTCTTGCCCACGCCCACCTTGGCGAGAAAGTCCTGGGCGTCAAACGCACCCTTGGCCTGCTTGTTCAATCGAACCTCCTCTCGCCCCAGCCATATTGGCGCCAGGCCGAAGCACGACACGCTGTGGCACCGAAATAGGCCGCGGGCCGGCGCGATGATATCACCAAGCATGCGCGGTTCATCGTCGGGACGCAGCCCAATATTGCTCAGTTTTCAAGGCATTATCAGACCAAATTGGGCGATTTAGCCGCATGCGACCTGTCATCTCGTCCGTCGGTCGGCCGGCGGAGGATCGTCACCATTGCGGATTCTGTTTTTGGACGCCGACGCCGGCGCGTGCTCCTATGCCGAGCCGGAATTGTGTGCACGATGTTCGCCCCATCAAGCAGCCTGCTTTTACTCTGCTTTTTCTTGTCTGGCGATTATGTACGGACACATGCTTCAGCGCACAATGCCGCCGAGATGTTCGTCGATGCTTACGCCCACGGGAAAACCTGAAGCCGACGACAGATCCGGCGGTGGCCGTCACGTTGCCCAACGATGTAGGCGTGCCCCTTCACCGACTCCGCCAGTCTACGAAGCCTGCTGTCGATTTCATCCGGCCGCTGGTGTATTTCTTCTTGATCTCGGTTGTTCAAAGATCATGACAATCGCAAGCGTCAGTGTGATGAAGATGATCACCATCACCATGCCGCGCGGCGTGACCATCGGCTCGGGTTTTCGGACGATGCGCGGCGGCGCGACCTGAGCAATATCGACCCAGCGCTCGGCCATGGAGAGCTGTGGTGGCGAGAGCTGTGGTGGCTCGATATCTACCTGGGGAGCTACCCATGGTGTCCGCACAGGTGGTTCGGGAGCAACCCAAGGTGTCCGCACAGGTGCTTCATCAGGCAACATCTCCGACATCGAGTCATGCCAACTGGGCTGATGGATTTTTTGCTGAACTGTTTGCTGAACTGTATCGAGATGATCTTTTTGCCGAACTGTGTGGATCCGACCATGTCGCCGTCCCGGTGTCGCGTCCCAGCAATGATCCTTGCCATGCCAATAGATGTGAACCGAACCAAAATGCTGACGCGCTTCGGTCTTGGTCATGCAAGAGTTTGAAGCTTCTGATGCTGTGGTCAGCACCAACATCGACACAACAATCACCCCGATACGCATGGGGTTACTCCGTCTTAGATCAGGTACAAGCGTTGCTCCAGCCCCAACTGCTTATGCCACAGAGTCTAAACCCGAAGATTGCGGATTATTCCCGGCATGAAAAGACAATATCCATGTCCTAATCCATGTCCCATTAACCGTGATCAGCGGTGTGATGATGCCACCCGCCGGGGTTGACCGAGCCTGCGATGAGGCCGCCAGGAAGCAAGGCACACTGGATGGCCTCCCAGATCGCAGCCGTCATCCCATCACACGCCATCCGGCGCGTGGCTGCTATCCGACGATGAAGGCCGCGGGCTCGCGGCAGCAATCATGAGAGATCAGCCTGTCGTGATCCAGAATTCGTACGCTGACGAGCACGTAGTTTTACGGGGCCTGATCTTAACCGCATGATAGGATCACCGCTCCCGGGCGGCTTTTTAGCTCGTTGTCTACCGGGCCAGGCCCTATATCGATACTGTCATCGTCCTCTATTGGAGTTGCAACTGGGAAAAATGACCGGCGATCAATCCCGAGTACTCAAAGTCGGCGCTCGCATTTGCTGGGGCGAAGACAAAAACGATCAAGGCACTGTCACGGAAAAGAATTGGTCTGGCGTAACTCTCAAGTGGGATAATCGCGACCGGCAATCCGTGCTGCATAATGACATGCAGATGGTTTTCCTCATTCCAGAGAAGTAAATTTTGAAAAAACGTCAAGTAATACGCACGGAAGTCGAATGCCCCGCCTGTGAAGGCACCGGATTTCAGGCGGTCGAGCAGCCAAAACAGCCTGGTCGAAAAATCTATCCTCCACCTTGCAGCCAATGTTCGGGTAAGGGACGGCTGGCGCGCCCGCAAGCGGACTAGCGCCGAGCTACTGCACTAATGCAGCCCGCACATTTTGCACGGATAGTCTTCCGGATGATCTGAGCCGACATCAACGGCGGCCCCCAATTTTGCACGCCCGCAAATGCAGTTGATGAGAATGCCGCCGAAAAGGCGATCGATGCAGACATGACCTTGAGCATTGCCGTCATCGATCTGGCGCCGGCTTGCGGCGCTCCCTTTGGCACAATGGCCAAGCCGGCCTTGCCGAGCCGAAGCTCGCAGAGTGAAGGCTGGTAGGCGGTGACGGATTCGAACCGCCGACCCTCTCGGTGTAAACGAGATGCTCTAACCAGCTGAGCTAACCGCCCTCGCCCTCTGTTTAGCCTCGCCGCGCCCCCCGGCGCAAGCCGTGCATCGCCGCAAAAAAAGCGGCGCCCCGATCGGGACGCCGCTTCTGTCATGTTGAAAGGCAGGTTCAGTGCGCCGTCAGGCCACCCGCTGCTTCGTCCCCGGCAGCGTCCGGCTTGACCGGCACCTTGGTATCCTCTTCCCAGACAATCGGCACCGGTGGCCGTACCAGGGCCTTGGAGATCACGTCGTCGAGGCGTGCGACCGGAATGATGTCCATGCCGCCCTTGATCGCATCGGAAATCTCCGTGAGATCCTTGGCGTTGTCCTCGGGGATCAGCACCGTCTTGATGCCGCCGCGGGCGGCAGCCAGGAGCTTCTCCTTCAGGCCGCCGATCGGCAGCACCCGTCCCCTTAACGTGATCTCGCCGGTCATGGCGACGTCGTGCCGCACCGGGATCCCGGTCATGATCGAAACGATCGCGGTCGCCATCGCAACACCCGCCGAGGGTCCATCCTTCGGGGTCGCCCCTTCAGGCACGTGGACGTGGATATCGCGCCGATCAAACAGCGGCGGCTCGATACCGAAGCCGACCGCACGCGAGCGGACATAGGATGCCGCCGCCGAAATCGACTCCTTCATCACGTCGCGCAGATTGCCGGTGACCGTCATCTTGCCCTTGCCGGGCATCATGACGCCTTCGATGGTGAGCAGCTCGCCACCGACATCGGTCCAGGCAAGGCCGGTGACAATGCCGACCTGAGCCTCGCTCTCGATCTCGCCATAGCGATACTTCGGCACGCCGAGAAATTCCTCGAGGGACTTCTCGGTCACCTTCACCGACTTCTTCTTGGAGATCATCAGCTCCTTCACCGCCTTGCGGGCAAGTGTTGAAAGCTCACGTTCAAGATTACGCACGCCCGCTTCGCGGGTGTAACGCCGGATCATCAGGAGCAGCGCGTCGTCGTCGATCGACCATTCCTTGGAATCGAGGCCATGCTTGGAGATCGCGTTCGGGATCAGATGCTTGCGCGCGATCTCGACCTTCTCGTTCTCGGTGTAACCCGCGATCCGAATGATCTCCATGCGGTCCATCAGGGGGCCGGGAATATTCAGCGTATTCGCGGTCGTGATGAACATCACATTGGAGAGATCGTAATCGACCTCGAGATAGTGGTCGTTGAAGGTCGAATTCTGCTCGGGGTCGAGGACCTCAAGCAGCGCCGACGACGGATCGCCACGGAAG